>JACCDZ010552782.1_pt1 | contig 14293 bp, 8 predicted proteins | sample 7449551 | NCBI WGS metagenome assembly JACCDZ01 (sample SAMN15323452, study PRJNA562643) | freshwater metagenome | isolation source: river surface water | place: USA:Blue River Watershed | collected 2017-08-18 | reverse complement strand
CTAAGTTCTCAGCAATGGCTTGGTTTAGCTTGGCTTCCTCAGCAAGCTGTGCTTCAAACTCTGCCTTTAAGCTTGTAAAGCGTACCTTGAAGTCGAACTCATCTTCATCATCAGCTAAACCAACATAACGACCTGGTGTGAGTACATAATCAAGCTCAGCCACTTTATCCAAGGTCACAGATGCACAGAATCCCGCTACATCTTCATACTCAGCATCTTGGTTTCTCCAATTGTGGTAAGTGTCAGTGATCAGCTTAATGTCTTCATCCGACAATACTTTGGTTCTGCGGTTAATGAGATGCCCTAAGTTACGAGCATCAATGAATAGGATTTCATTGCTACGATCTTTGTATTGGGTTGAACCAACACGGTCACGACGCATAAACCATAAAGCAGCAGGAATCTGAGTGTTCAGGAATAGCTTGGCTGGTAGGTTTACAATACAGTCAATCACATTGGCTTCGGAAACCAAGGCTTTACGAATCTCACCTTCACCACTGGTCTTAGAGGTCAATGCACCTTTCGCAAGGACTACACCTGCCTGACCTTTAGGACTCATGTGATACAAGAAGTGTTGCATCCATGCGAAGTTGGCATTACCTGCAGGTGGTACACCCAACGACCAACGAGCATCTTCTTTAAGTAAGTCACCACTCCAGTCAGAGACGTTAAATGGTTATATACACTTAAAATAAATTAAACTCCACGTAACTAATTGTTTAATTTAAAAAATAAATGATATAAATTTACAATACATTAAGGTTTTGTAAATTTTAATCCAAATACTTTAAATAAAACATTATAAATTTACACTTTAAGCAACTAAGTCAATGGCATTCTAAAACTGCGGCCAACAACTGAAGATAAGTTTTACTGGTGCAGTTTAGAATTAGCCAAAAATTTAAATTTATAACACTTCAATGTATGGATACGCTGAATACAACTATGCGTATTCTTATTTAAATGAACAGGCTTTCTTATTTTAAGTTGGATGCCTGTTCTTATTTTACTTGGACAACAAGTATCTAAATCTGCTGCCAATCATCAGCTATCTCTTTCCAATCTACACTTCGAGTAACTGTATTTCCATTCTGATCTTGTCCAGTCCATACATTCCAGTAGTCAGGATCGTCTGATCTTGGTCTATGTTCAGCCGAAAGATGATTCATTTGAACTAATACGGGTAATTCCGAAGCCCAACCAAGTAGTATTGCATTTCTGGAAGGTAACGAGGGTAAATCTCTCAATAATCCTCGGAGATTATCAGGCACCAATTTGTGTATCAGTTCTTGATCCCGTTCATTGCTAATCCGATGAAGTAAGAAACTATTACACTGAGAAAGAACAGTCGGTGAGAGTTCACTAGGTCTTTGTGACGAAAGCATCATACCTAATCCAAACTTTCGCCCTTCACGAGCTATTTTTTCAAAAACTTGACAACATATAGATGATGAATTGTGATATTCGGTATCATCCTTATACCGTTTCACAAAAGTATGAGCCTCCTCCATAACTAATACTGTAGGAAGTACTTGCCCTTGATTCATTCGACGATATCTTTGTAAGGATTCCAATGTCATTCGAGCTATAGTAGCTGCAATGATATGTGCAATTTCTGCTGGAACTAATGAAAGGTCGATAACTGTAACTGTTCCATTTGAAGCATTGTTATCCCCGATATAATCAGAAAGCCAACCATCCAAAGTCATTTCTTTTGCACCGTCAATCTGACTTGTTAAGACTTTCATTCGAGTATCTGAGAGAAGAGTCTTAATTCTCATTTGCATGGTATCAATATATTCTGAGACACCTAGCAATTCGGCATTTCCTTCAATACTTTTTAAGAAATTTTCACCAGAAAATGGTCGTGGAATATCTGCATCAATAGGTAAGATGTCCATCTCACTACCGCCAAAGGCTGTATGAGCGACTTTCAGTAATTGTAAGAATTTGTCTATCTCTATTTTATTAAATTCATACCTTGGATATGTTCCAGTTCGAGTATTTTCAAATTCACTAATTTTATCTCTAATTGCTTCCAAAGAATTATTTTGGCGATCGTCAAATACAGTGCTGTTCTCTATTCCATCACGCCATACTTTTAAACGTTCAAAAAAATTCTTTGGATTAGGGAATCTTCCCCATGGTGCACCAGAGCGAATTTCAATTTCAGTAATATTCACAAGTGTTTGCAAATATCGTTTCATTGCATGGTGAGTGGATAGTTCTGCATTAAATATACCTTCTCGGACGGAGCGAAGCGCTTGAATTAATGCAGGTCGTTGGGTTTTGGGACTTGCTTGTGTAAAAGAAACCCACTCAGAACTATTCCAAAGCCATAAAGGAACTTGAAGTTGCTTTATGACTTCATCTTTTGGCTCTACAGAAAATATTCGAACATTTTCTTTGTCTTTAAATGTCTCTGAATACTCGCCATTTGGATCTAAAACGATAAAGCGAGCATTTGGTTGACTACCTTTCACTTTTTCAGCAGCATCTAAAGACCAGCGAATTAAGCCAGCTACAGAACAAGATTTTCCACTTCCTGTATTACCCAATACTGCTAGATGTCTTCCAAAAAGGCGATCTGGGTCAATCATTACTTTTGCACCATTTGCCAATGGACTGGTGCCAATACAAACTCTTCGATTATCACCAGATTCAACTATATCTTGTAATTGATGTTGAGTTGGCAAAATGACAGGTGCTCCCACTGTGGGGTAGCTTTCTACACCTCTTTGAAATTTATAATAAACTCTATCACTTTCTTCTTTATCATAAACCAGACAGCCCAATGGATTTAGGCTCATTTTACGCAAAGGATATGGTAAATCAACTAAACCAAAATCCTGCATTCCTTTTCTTTTTGGGTATTGTGAGCGTTCTATAGTAATCCATTCAACTTGTCCAACTAGATAACCAGCATCACTAGCAATAAGAACATATCCATTAACCCTTGGGAAAGATCTTGGTGTTCCTGTATTTAATGCAGTTCCTTCGGGGGCTTCAATATCGAGTAAAACTTTAATTTCGCTAGGTGAAACAAAATCAACAGTTCCTATTCTTAATGAATCTACATAAGCCAATGGTGAAATACTCATAATTAAATATCCCCATTAATTTTACTTGAGGCATCTGAAACAGAAGATTCTTGATTTGAAGGTAGTCTTTGTTTTAAAAGTTCACTCATCCGAGAAGTGGTTTTATCAATTGCGGCTTTAGGTAAATAATATTGTGTTAAGTTTGTTAGATCTGCTAGTGCAGGACCTATAAGTAAACTAATTTGAGAATTACGTCCCAACTCTTCATACAATTTCATGATTCTTCCCATATTGTCATCACGAGAAATAATGACCAAATGAGTCGATGGGATCGTTAACATATCTCGAATAACTCTATTGATATGATCATCACCAAAACTATAGCCATATGTAACTAGAGTGCTATTAGGACGACAAATAGCAGCAGCTAGATCACGAAATAGCTCAACATAAGGATAGTTTGCCGTTTCTTGATCTTTTGCTGAGTTTGGGTAAATCATTAATTTATGTGGTGTAATCTCTTCGTACCCAGCAACTTCAAGATATGGTTTTATTGACGTTGCTCCAAATGGTAAGCCAATTCGCCTAATATCCTTTCCAGCTTGAAGCCAATCTACAGAGCCATGAAGTTTTGTATATCGAACCACCCCTTCAAGATACCGAGGTTCTCCACGGATACCTGGAGGATTGTAATGCATATCTAAATCTAATCGAGAAGACCTAAAAATAGGCATCAAATTGCCTAAAAATCTATCAAGTAAGTGAATGCCAGCTAATTCTGCACCAGCTTCTATAAGTCGATCATAGTTCGTTGTAAAGATATTTAATCTATCTCGAACACCAGTACGACTAGCAAAGCTCATTAGAAATGTAACTAAGATATTGAAAGCATTTTCTCTTTTTTCAGAATTTGCCGTGGCAATACCATTTTCACTAACCAATATTGAATTAGCAAAGCCTTGCATTGCTATTTCTAATTCTTTTTTAAGGGCACTGGCTTTATCATGATTCAAAATTTCCAACCCACGAAGCAATTCATTTGCTACACGTAATTGATCTTCTAAATTACCTTCTTTACGTCCAGTTGCTTCTGATGATTTTTTCGCAGCCAGAGTTACTTGATCATTAAAATCGTCAAGTGAAAAAGCCTCCATACCAGTAGCAGCTTTTTCTGCTGCTAACCAATGAACAGCGTGTGTTAAACCAGAACCCGCAAGCAAAGAAAGATGCTCCGATTGAAATAGAGCCGTTAACCATGGCTCAATTCTTGATCGAAGTTCTTTATAAGAAAATGATTCATTGGGTTTGAGCCAAGCACATTCAACACCGTCACATAAATAATATTTTGCAGAATCAGCAGAATCCTGTTTAAATTGAATTGGCGAGTGATCATCCCTAACCTTTATAATATTGATCATGTATTCCCCCTTAAACTTAATTATTTCAATTCAATCGTTTTCGTAAACTTATTGTACTGATAACTCATAACTTGCCCATTTACTAATAACTCAACAGCTTGCTGAATTACTTCTAAAGGTGCAATAAACCACTCTTTCGGTTGATGATTTTTACCATCTTTATCTGCGACCAATAAATCAAGGCAAGATTCACCGAAGAAAGCATGTAAGTAATATTCAAACTTCTGTGGATTAATATTGAATGCTTTATATTCAGCAATGACTTCAACATCAGCCATCAAATAAGTAGGCTCTTTTTTTGCATTCGCAATACGTTTTTCAACAGTTGTTGTGGCGAAACCAATTTTGTAAAGATGTTCGAGTGCCTGGATTCGGGGATCTGTACTTTTAGATTTCAGAATATAAATATAGCCTGTCGATGTATCATCTTCAGTGATACCACTAAAATTAGTATAAAAGTTAGAGTTTTCTTGTTCGTTGGTTTCTGAAACAATGCGTCCATCTTTATATAATGCTTTAGCCAATGAACGGTACAGCATGGTTGATTCAGTTCCATTCTCAAAGATAGTACGTGTTCGACCATCTTTACGAAAACGTTTACCATCAACTGTTTTCGCTTCGGAAGTAAAATTAATATCTGCTAAATAAGCTAATAAGCCGTTTAAAACATAGTAATTACCTTCAACCAGTTGATAACCCTTATCGTTAAACGGTAACAACTTACGTTTACCTTCTCGAAGCTCTCTGTGAACATCTTTAAATAAATGCTCAAACTGATCAAAGTCCTTACAACGTTTACGTTTAGCAACTTCATCTGCTGCTGCACGTTGGACAGGCACATGCTTAATTTTAAAGATGTCACCATCTTTACCATCATCAAGCAAACCTAGATCATCATCGTTAAAAATATCTTCAAGTGATTTAATATCTGACATATCTTTAATCCTGATGCTCTGGGAGTAAGTTATGTTCATCATAATCAGCCAAAGCCATGTATTGCTCAGGATTAGCCTTTATCGCTTCTAGACGGCTAGCAAGCATATATTCAGTGATATTTGCCATATTTTTCGCAGGCACACACCCATGCTGTGTCACAAAATCATTAATTTCTTTGAACTTAGAAACTAATTGTTCATCAGCCGTTAGAACAGAGGTCTTTTTCTTTACGTTTAAAAGACCTAAGTCATCATCAGCAATCATATCTTGAAGCCAGCTAAAATCTTCCACGTTTTACACTCCAGCTCGTCTACGTTGCTCACGGATATAGATTAGGCATTCGGCTAATCGTTTTTCAATTAAGTTATTTGACTCTAGACTAGGCTCACGACCAAACTGAACTTTGAAGGCTTTTAACTTAGGCCATAGCTCAATGGCTTCTTCTTGAGTCATACTAATCTTAGTTGCTTCAATTGCTTCCTTAATCAATTTTAGTACATTGACTGTGACTTCTTTTGATAGGATTTCAAACGCTTTTTGGAATGGATTCACAGATTGAATTAAATCAATATTCAGGTCTTCGATATTGATAAATTTATCCGCCATACGAATAAATTTTTTATCACCAACTTCTTTGACTTCTGCTGTGCTAATCACTGAGTCAACGACTAAATATTGACTCACTTCTTCAAGTTCAGCTTTCGTTAAGTCAGGATATTTTGTTTGGATAATCTTAGGGATAAGGACTTTATTCACCACTTCAGGCTCAACCTTACCTGCTGAACCTGCAATCACTTTAGCATCTTGAAGAATCGCTGCTTTTAGGTCCACAAGATCATTTTCAATAATAGCCTTTGTTTTTGCTGTACTTGGTTCTTTAAAACCTTTGATCGTAAGCGTACCTGATGGAACAATATCCTCATCATCACGTTTGGTTTTAAATTTGAAGTTTGGTGCAAGTATTTGTTCCATTAACAAAGATGCAGTAATAGCTTTAAGCATATTGTTTACTGCAAATTTAACTTCAGTATCCTGTGCATCAGGTTGAGCAATAAGGTTGGTAAATTGCGCATGTGATTTGTTCGAGCTATCTCGTGTACAACGTCCCACAATTTGCACAATTTCAGTTAAAGAGCCACGATAACCAATCGTTAAAGCATGTTCACAGAATTGCCAGTCAAAGCCTTCCTTCGCCATGCCTAGGGCAATGATAAGATCAAGATCATCTACGGTTTTAATATTACGTAGATATTCAACAACTTTATCACGACCATCTTCTTCAACGAGGTCTGCTACTTTTAAGATCTTACCATCTGCACGCTTGACGGTGATAATTCCAGTATCAGGATCTTTAGCAACAAATTCACCAATGATTTCGAGGATCGCATCTACTTCATCATATTTATCTTTGGTTGATTCACCTGAATTTACATTTGGAATGTGAATGATTGTTTTTTTATCGGTATCTAGTACTTCTGCAATTGCAATAACGCCTTCATCATCTTTTGCAAAGTAACGTCCTTTATAGAAGTGATAACCAATGCCTAATGACTTTAAATAGCTATAGCCATTAAGTTGCTCGTAATAGTTAAAAGAAACTTTATCAAACTTCGCTTCATCTTCAGGCGTAAGTACAGGAACGCTATCGCCACGGAAGTATGAACCTGTCATCGCAACAATATGAGCCGAGGTATTGTCCATTAAAGATTTAAGAACAGTACCTAGAATATTGTCAGCATCAGCTGAAACATGATGGAATTCATCAATTGCCACTAATGTATTATCAAATACATGATCTTCAAGCTCTTCAAAGGCAAATCTTAGTGTGGCATGAGTACATACTAAAATTTGATCTGTACCTTCCATAAAACGTTTAAAGGCTTTTACTTTGCTTTTATCGCCACCAGCAGTACATAAATTATTTTCAGGTTTAATATCCCAATCTGCAAAAAAACCACTTTCGCTCAGCTTTGTGCTGGCAAATGAGCCACCAATAGAGCGTTCAGGTACGGCTACAATAACTTTGCTCAATCCTTGGTTGTGTAGCTTATCCAATCCCAAAAACATTAATGCACGAGATTTACCTGATGCGGGTGGGGCTTTTAAGAGTAAATACTGACTATTACGAGATTGAAAGGCACGAGCTTGCATAGCTCGCATCCCCATATTATTGATTGAGGTACTTTCCCCAGTTTGTTGGTAATTAACTTCTATTATATTTTTCATTTAGCTTTCCCTTTTAAATTATTTTCATAAAGATTAAATAAGAACTCTAGTCTTTCTTCATCTGTATTAAAGCTTTTATTACCTATATAAAGTTTTTCAATTAATATATCATTTTCCAGATGCGCTAATCTTAGATCATCTGGCATAGTTTTATTTGAATATAATTGTGATAAGGTCCAACTTGAATATTTTTCACGAATAGATAATATATTAAATGTTGAATTTGTAACTTTTAATATTTGTTTTTCATTTAAATCCAAAAATGGAAAAGTGTTATAAATGAGGTTTGAAGAATATCTCATATCTGTTTTCAATCGACCAGCAAAAGCTTTTGTCCATACCATATGCATACGTGAAGAGATAAATGCAAAAATCACTGAGTTTGCATTATAAATTGCATATGAAGAATCTTTAATAATATAGTCACTTGATAAAAAACCAAATGGAATATAATCCCTATTTTCAGATGATACTCTAGGTACTAAAATTAATTCGGACTCAACATGCCTAATACTAGAATATAAATGAGGAGTTTTTGCTTTTTCTCTAGTTGCTTCTTTCTTACTTTTAAGTCTAAATTCTCTTACAGCATCAATTCTTTGTGCTAGTTCAGGAATTTTCAATAAATCTACTAATTCTGCCCCATCAAACCACAAACACCACTGAGTTTTACCATTCAAAAATTCGAAGGCACCTACCGTTTTTTTAATATATTTTTTTAAGCTAGGATTAGAAAATAATAATTTTTCCTTTTCTTCATTGTCTAATAGATAATTCCCGTCATCAATAGCTTCATTTCCTCTTACTAACTCAGGAACATTACATAAAGGTTTTGTCTGTTTTTCTACATATGTTTCTGGTCCTTCTATTAAATATGGGCTTATTGAAGAAACTTTTTTAGATACGTTTTCATTAAATATAAATTTTTTAGATTTTTTAGATTTATTTTCTAAACCAATAATTACAACAATAACGGAAGCATTTGATTTTGCATTATTTTCCCATTTAAATGATTGATGAGCAAATTTAATTGTAGTATTAAATTTGAATAATTCAGACCATAAAATCGATACCTGTTCACCTTGGGAAATAGAGTTGGTTGAAACAAATGCACAGCTTATTTCTTCAGATTGAGAAATTAGTTCAGCAGCTTTATAAAACCATGCTGATATATAATCAATTCTACCTAAAGTATCTTTTACACTCCGAAGGTCACTTTTTTGATGCTCATTTTGTAAATGTGATCCTAAATAAGGTGGATTTCCTACTATAAAAATAATATCTGAATCTTTATAGCTTAGAATGTCTAACCATGAAGTAGTAATAGCATTTTCATTTAAAATTTTGCCACTGTTTCTTAATGGCAATGTTGGCTGAGATTCACCAAATTCATCTTTGAATGCTAAGTTCATTTGATGTTCAGCTAGCCATAAAGATAGAATTGCAACTTCATGAGCAAAATCATCAATTTCTATTCCATAAAATTGAGAAACCTGAATCACTGAAAAAGGTTTTGAAAATTGGCCTGTTTTTTCTAGTTCTAACTCTTGAATACGTTTCAGGAGCTCCATTTCAAATTTACGAAGCTCTTTATAAGCAATAATAAGGAAGTTACCTGAACCACAAGCAGGGTCAAAAATTTTAATCTGACCTAAATGTTGCTGTAATTTTAGTAGCTTATTAATGCTGTCTTGGTTTTTCTCTAATTCTTCATATAGATCATTTAAAAATAAAGGTTCAATCACCTTCATGATATTTGGTACTGAAGTATAATGCTGCCCCATCGTACTACGTTGTTCCGTATGAACAACTGCTTGGAACATTGAACCAAAAATATCAGGGTTAATATCAGACCAATCTAATTCAGCACCACACTCAATCAAAATTCTACGTGATTTACGATTAAATTTTGGAACTTGAATATCATCTTTAAATAAACCGCCATTTACATACGGAAAATCTGCTAAATAGTCAGGTAAATCTGCTTCACGATCTTCAGATGATTGGTTTAATACTTTAAACAAACGTCCTATTAAAGCCGATAAGTCTGATCCATCTTCATTACTCTTGGATATTGCCGAAGTAAACTGTTTGTCCTTAAAAATCTCTGTATCTTCAGCGAAATAACAAAACAATAGTCGAGATAAGAAAATATTAAGTTGATGTAAGTTCTCTTTATTATTTAAGTCTTCTTCGTCGAAATTATCTGCTTTAATTTCATCAAATAATTTTGCTAACTTTTCAGCAGCCTTAACATCCGCAGGGTTTTCGCCTTGATATACGGCTTTCTCCATCCCCGCCCATGGTAAGAAGAAATCAAATTTTTTAGCTAAATCATCAAAAGGAACATCCAATGTATCTTGTGTTTTGGTATCTACGGCTAATAGATTTTTAAAATCAGTCACGATCAAGAAGCGAATCTTATTGCTTTCAGTTCGCTTTTCATTCTTCATTTGATCAATTAGAGTATGCAAATCATGCTGTTCTGCAATTTTGAAATATATTTGGCGCTTCCAAAAAACGGTGTTTTCCTTATCTTCAGCTAAATTGCGCTCACCATTACGAACTCGTCCAATAGATTGGCTACGATGTCCATAAGCTAAAAGGAACTCATAGATAAATTCTTTTCGATGTAGCTCGCCTTTAGAAATTTTATGAATGAGTTGTTTAACATTTTCTTCGATTTGGACAATATTCATTTGTGTAGATGACCGTATTAAAGCTAATAATTAGTTTATAGAAACAATAAGTTAAATTGAATGAGACTTCTTGTGTATACGACACAAGTTGGCGTGGTATTAATCGAAATTCATAGGATGTTTAATATAAAATTCCGAATCTTTCAAAATGTTTTGAATGTATGATTATAAAAACTTTACAAACAATGCTTAAAAATGATTTTAATGCCATCTAGAGATATTCAATTAATCGTTTTAAGACTAGAAGTGTCTGTGTAAATCTTTGCAGGTATTGTTAAAGCGTTAAAAGTTGGTAGCCGCCATCGCTGAACCTGCGAAATTCTACAATACATCAAGTTTGCCCTCGGTCTATTTCATAGAGACCTTTGTTCAGCTCTTCTTGTGATAGGCCATGCGTAAAAGCGTTGTATTGCCACACTACAAACTGTTCTAGTAAAGCTGTATTTTCTCTTTCTAACCGCTCTACTTCACGAGTAAGCCTATCTATACGCTGTGCAGCCATAGCTAACGTGGGAGGTAATTTAAGCTCTTTTGTGCCTTCCTTTGCTCTTTCTTTTGCTAATTTGTATGCACCAATAATGCGACTAAACTTATTTAACGTCTGTCTCGTTGGTACAAAGCCAATAACAGTGCCACATGCATCACATAGATCTTTCCATGTGACATCACCATCCCAGCCATCTAAAAGCTCTACAATCGCTTCTATGTCGCTATCTTTTAAATGGCGTGACCGAGTTTTAGTAGCCATATTAATCCTCCATCAGAAGTCGGGCTTTGTCTAATGCCTCGGACTGTTTAAGTTTTTTAAGTCCTTGCGCTTCAAGCGCTCTATTCAAAGGACTGAATTCATTAGGATTATGTAGCTTAACAAATGTTCCATTAGGAATGTCAGAGTCGTTCAATATGGCAAGCAGATTTTCAGCTCTTTTGAGAGTCAGTTTAGTATGCTCGTACCAGCGATCTGCACCTGCGGCTCCGCTCGCAATATCAGCTTCCATTTTTTCTAATAGAGTTTTGTTTTTATCGCAAATATCTTGAACATTTTTAAGTCTCATATCGCCTTTAACGCATACCTGTTCTGAGCAATTTAGGCAGTCTAGGTGCTTCTGACATGGCGACATAGTGTAATCGTGTACGCAATAGCCAACCTCTGTGATATGGGCAGTAGGAATGGCTAGAATATTAAAAGCTTGACGGTCTATGGGAAGTTTTTTAGAAATCTCTTTTCTAAGCTCTTCTAAAGACCCATGCAACACAAGTTCGCTATCTTTTTTTCGTAAAATATCGACAATTTCAAACTCGCTCATGTGGTCATATACACGGTTTTGTTTAATTTCTACACGACCTGACCATCGAGCAATCTCAATCTGGCTCATACCCCCACGTTGAGCCATAGTATTTAATAAGTGCCTGAATGCATGTGTTGTAAGTGTTATAGTCTTCCCGTCATTACCTTTATATCCGTGAGTATCAAAAAAATTTAAGCCTGCTCCTTTGCCTTTTTTTGAAATCCTACCCAATAAGGTGCTTGCGACTGGCTTATAGACATTAACTTTTGAAGCGGCACGATTGGGACTCAACTGATTAAGCTGAAAACAAAATAAAGCTTCTGAGCACTTTATTTTTCTTTCTTTATCAAACCAAGGGAAGTCTTTTGGTTGTTTCGTCATAACATGCTGCTGAAGCAGAGATAGTGTCATATATTTTGACTTGCTAACTCTGTTATCGTTCTGTCCTAACGCTTGTGTCCGCTGGTTTATTGTTAAATAATCATCGTCTGCTACGTTAGGACAGTCTGGGTGCCTGTAAAACTTATCAGGGTTTTTTTCATACCATAAAGCTATACGTCTAGCTTCATCTGTCATAGTGCGAAGCCGTCGTATTGCTTCTTTAGCTAGGCTAACCATAGCCGTAGGAACCCACTTAATTTGTGGGGGTGCGCCTTTACCTGGTAAAAATCTAATGCCATAGGCTTCGCTACCATCACGTCTTTTTTCATGCACTTCACAATTTTCATGTAATGCAAGAACTTCGCTTATGCGTGAAGGAACACACAGCATTATAGCGCAGGTTGAGGTAACAAAAATGTCACCAGGCTCTGCTGGATTGCTGGCAAACACTTCAGCTAAAGCATTTAATGCAATCTCGCTAGGTAGCTTTTTCTCTCGTACTTTTTGAGCTTTTAACCCTGTCCTAACAGTATCAATTACTCTTGAATTAGGGTTCTTCCAATCTAAGTGATTTGGGATAAGTTGTTTTGTGCTCACAAACTCGGCCAGCTTTTGTAAGTTTCTACCAATATGATAACTACTACTTTTGCTAAAGCGCTCTCTAGCTAGCTCCGAAGCTCTATCAAGCAGTTCATGGTTGAGTATTGAAATATCTGAAGGGTGCCCAGCTTCATTCAATGCTTTTTCTATGCACTTGAAAATAGTGCCTTCATATCTTGCTTGAGGCTTTGTTTTAAAGCTTAAAGTGTATCGAACATAGGCTTTTGCAAAATCTAGCAATGGTTGTTGCAAAGGGGATTGGTTTATAGCGTGCCTAGAAACCTCCCAATTACCAAAGAAAATTTTAGCTTCAGGCCAGTGATTGCTTTCCCATGAGAAGTCAGGTCCAAAGGTTGTAAGTTCTTCCTTACAAAAGCTGATAAACTCAGCCATATCTTTAGCTGGAGCGTGCCGATAAGCAGGTACAAATTCTGTGAAATTAGACATTACTTTCCTCCTCTAAATGAGAGGGTAGCTTTCTGCGTTTCACATAGCTTGATTACTTCACTTACAGCAAAAATCACCCTATCATTAACAGAAGCTATTGTTAGATCGTCAGTTCTCAGTAATATGTTTTCCCTTTGCTTAATTAGCTCATTTAATACATCCTCGTGAGGACCATCTAGCCAGGGTTGGAAGTGGTGGCAAGTGTAACAGGCTATAGGAGATAGCGCTGCACAAAAGCTGTGAGTACCACAAGTTCCAACAGCTTCACCAGATTCTCTACTTCTTATTCGACTTGAAATATCATCACCGCGCTTAGCATCTTTTTCTTGCCTAACAAGTGTTCCAGAAAATGCTTGTGCAATGGGAGCTAATTGCAGTGCCATTGCCTTATCAATGCTTTTTAAATGCTCTGGTGAATTCTCTGTGTAGACTAAAGCGTTTTGAGTATCAGTATGGTCTAGCAACCTTGCAATAATAAGGACTCCATACCCCTCTCTGGCAGCTCTTGATGCTAATGTTCTGCGAAATCTCGTAGCAAATATATTTATTGGCTCTCCCGTTCTTTCCGAAACAAGCCCAATTTTTGATGCTATTTTTTTTAATCTATTTCCTACCATAGAACTTGAAAGATGTAGCCTGTCATTGTTTAGCAACTCATTCAGTTCAGTAAAGGCTTTGTTTGCCACCAGTTTGTCTATCGTTTTCCAATATGGCATTATGGGAAGCATCTCAAAATCTATCTGGTTTAATGCACCTAGCGATTCAAGTTTCGACCTCATTGAGTCTATTTGCGCCTCTACTAGAGCTCCTAGCTCTGGGGACAGGGCGTAATCACTGAAATCCTCACGCCACAATGTTCTTTGCTTAATTTTAGGTATACGCAACAAATGGAACTGATTGCCTTCAACTGTCGTAGCTCCTATATAATCTTTTACCTTTAAGTGAGCTATCTGCATAACTCGGCGACCAGTAGCTAAAAGTAGGCTAACATGTACCATTTCTTCTATGCTAATAGAACCTTTTTCAAATTCTCTGCTCAGCCCATTATAAAGTCCTTCGTACTCTAAATCCGACAACGGCCCTTCATAAGGACACATGGTTCGTACAGACTCACCTTTTATCGCCCCCTTAATTCTAATCTCATCAAATGTTTCTAAAGCGTTATCATTTATACCTTCATATCCAAACTTTAGCCATTTTTTAAAAAACGGTAAGATTTGGCCAAATATTGACTTTCGAGAAGAAGGCAAAGAACT
>JACCDZ011450446.1_pt1 | contig 14304 bp, 11 predicted proteins | sample 7449551 | NCBI WGS metagenome assembly JACCDZ01 (sample SAMN15323452, study PRJNA562643) | freshwater metagenome | isolation source: river surface water | place: USA:Blue River Watershed | collected 2017-08-18 | reverse complement strand
GAATGGATCTATGATGAGACTCGTTAAATAAAACCAGATATACTACACAGCCCTAGGGCTGTGTAGTATATCTGGTTTTATTTAACGAGTCTCATCATAGATCCATTCATACATTACTACCATGATAAGCCAGTATGGTACTGGTTTATCAGCAGCACGGTGCTGCATTTTAATGATAAAAGGAAAATGTAAAATGATGAGCAAAACTATCAAAGACGATGGTCTCTTTGTGTTTTGGATTGAGTTGCATGAGCTCAATGCGGAGTACATACTCAATGACAAATCGAAGATCGTTGGTTTGGCTATTTACCCCAAGAGGGAACTTACGGAGATTACAGACGCAATGCGAAGGTCTATTCGTAAGGGAGCGCAGTATCAAATGAATTATAATGACTGCAAAACACCAGTAAATACACTCATGGCAGCTCGTCTATCGAGCCAGGTGAGCTTAAAAATGCAAACTGTTGGTACCACAGCTGCATGATGACAAAAGCGCTTATAGAGGCTTCTAGGATTGATCTTGGGGCTTATATAAAGCTCTATAGGTTATGTTTATTACAGTGTATGGCAGCGCAGCTACCACAAGCTAGTAAACAAAAAATTTATAACCATGTCCGGCTCAATGCTAGTGAGCTTGAGTATCAAGACATGGTCAAGACAGTCAATGAAATGTATGACAAGGTTAAAGACTTAAATTACAAAGACAGCCCTATCAAAGACTGGTGCAGTGCCATTGTTAATATAGACTTTACTTGTCCATTAGCCAATAGGTGGACAGATTTTCCATTAGCAAGCAGACATGCCGTTAGCCAGATTTTAAATAAAAATAAAGGAGAGTTTGCTCAATATCATAACACTGATCTTCAATCCGTTCTTGGCAATACGCCCTTTGAGGATTTTGAGCAATTGCTCAAAAATAAAAACATCGATTATGCAAAAAATGCCATCATCATAGATAGAGCATATTTGTTGATGTTGCACAATGCTTATTTGTATTACTACGATGACTATGATAGTCTTAGTGTCAATAGTAAATACAACACTAGCGATGCACAATGGGATTGGCTCTCTAAGCAATTGAGTCATATAAAAAACAAATTAAACCCAAAACGCTATCCAATCTTGTTTGACAGCAGGTTTGAAGGCGGGCAGAGTTTGTTCTGGCTCAGTAAAGAGCAGTACCCACCGCAAGCAATCGTTTAGTAAACCATCACACTACCAGCGGTAAATACCGCTGGTAGTGTTTTGGATTTTCTGGTGTATAACATTTTTTTTTTGTTAAGAGGAACAATTATGGCGTGGTCAAGCGATATAGGAGCTAGCAGCGGTGGGTCTACTAGTTCTGTTATACCATTTGAAGAAACAGTATTAAACGTATATAACAACGCTAATGCTGATATACAAGCAAAGTCTTTAGTGTTTATTGATCCAGATCGGGCAGCCAATGGCGTTTATTATGCATTGCCTATTGCCCAACTTACATTAAAGATTGCTGCCAAGTCACCAATCGTTGGTTATGTAGATTCTTTAACAGATGTGCCAGTTAATGGTTTTTTTAAACTTACTCGTTATAATAAAAGTATAAATTTAAAAGGTATTAACAATACATACGAACTCAATGATGAAGTTTGGTTTATACCAGAACAAACTGCCCCTTATAAAAAAGATTTAGGCGGTTTTATCAATGGTATTAAATTAGGTATAGCCGCTGGCGCTGGCGACGCTACTGGTTTAGATATCAGATTCTATCCTAAATGGGCTAGTGAGTTGGTATACAACAAAGTAGCTAAAGTCACTTATCAAGAAGACGATTTAACAAAACCTACAGTGGATGTTGCTGTAGGTGATAAACTGTTGGTCACAACAACTGGCACTGCGACTGGTTCTATTTTAAAAGAATACGAGTATATCGATACACAATGGGTTTTATTAAATGACATTACAACATCAACCGGTGTTGTATTAGAAAATACTATTACCAGCCCGGATACTATAATGTATGTTGGTAAATATATTATTCCAATAAGCACTACCGATAAACCGTTAGAGACCTTATTTATTAATAAACAAAATAAATATGTTTATTGGCCAGGTACGTTGGACCCAGTGAGTAAAAAACCGAATGGGTTTATTTTTACAGATCCTCAAGAGGACGATATTGTACAAGTATCTTTAGGAGAAAACGCGTCTAAAGTTTACAAATTTATCAATGGTCAATGGGTACAAACTAGTGCTGGTGAGACACATAAGTTTATAGCCGATACAGAGGTTAAAAAGGGTTATGCCGTTCGGTTACTCGATAACGGCCATGTTTATGCGGCGGATTTTACCTACGAAGGTATCTTAGCCAATGGTTTTTTTGGGAATGACCTAACCTCAAGATTCGTTGCACATGCTTATGTAAATTCTAAAAATATTATTTTAGGTATTAGCACAATTGGATTACTGCCGCATTTGGTTGTTGGGTATATTAACATTGACAAGAACACCATTTCATGGAACAACCCAGTACAGTTATCAGAAGCCCCAATAGACTTAGATAAACCAGTAGACATTTTATATGACCCAACTTTAGATAAAGCTGTGTTGGTATATATCGAGGATACTGAATTACCAAATATTGTTACTATTGATTACGTTGCGGACCAATACGTTTTAGGAGCAAGTTTAACCTTACAGGGCGGTGTTGCATGCAAGGAAGTTAAACTCTCTAGCGACGGAGTTTATTTTTATGCTTCTTATATTACCAATTCAAACCAATTAGGAGTTAAAAAATTAACCGTTTTCACAACCGGTTACTTAGTATCCTCTACATCGACGTTGGTAAATGGTAGTTATGATACTCATGCTGCCGTATGCAATGAACCGCATAAAGTAGCTATTAGTAGCTACGAACTGGGCGTTGTTAAAATGCATAGCTACAATGGCTCTAACAACACCTGGATATCCAACAACTTAAACGTTGCTACTTACCCAATTAACCCACTAAAGACAATCATGAAGATTACTACACTTAGTGGTTCTTCTGAAATATTGATTTATTTTCTAGGCGACAACAACAGCAATTTTGTTAAAATTAACTTTAATAACAACGATACGGTATCTGGGTTAGCTGGATTAAACTTATTTACAGCAACCGATACAATAACACCTATTGGTATATGGTATATTTCAGCGCTTGGCAGTTTTTACTACTCGTACATTGGGGACAATGGCTTTACTTATATTACAAAAGTAAATCGGGCTTATTACATAAATCAAATACAAAGCTCTGGGGTTCCCGGCGATTCATTTGTTAACTATGTTAGTACAAACACTGATGCCATATTAGCGGATTCTAACAATGAAATTTATTTCATTGGTTATGACGGCGCACATGACCCAACACTTAAATGGGAGAGTATTGGTCAAAAAACTATTGAAGAATTTCCAGTAGTAGGTGTTTGTACAAAAGCAGTCGTTGCCGGTAAAGAAACCGAACTAAATGTCGAAGGTGAGGTATGTTCAGCTTTTGAGAGTTTAGTGCCTAGTACAAATTACTACATGCAACCAACCGGCGAGATCACCGATGTTGAAAGCGATGTATATATGGGCCTAGCAATATCAGAGACCCAAATTAACATTAATTTTAGCGCTAAAGCCGTGGTAAAGCCAAGCCTAGCTATTATTGACAACTCTGTAATAGACCCAGAATCGATCACTACCCCCGGCAGGTATATTGTACCATCGGTAGGTTTGTTAGGCGAGTTTATTGGCCATGAAAATGAATACGCTGATTATGATGGCGTTCGTTACACCTATAGCACGCCTTTAGATAAAGACAGAATTACTATTGTCACGGGTATTAATGCTGGTAAAGTCTACGATTATAAATTATCAACAAACAAGTGGGTGCTATCAGCCCAAGTAACATCGCTTCCAATTAGCGCTTATGATCCTACTAAAAAATATTTAGCCAACGAGCTAGTCATTAAAGACAATGTAATCTATCAAGCCAATGACATTATACCAATCAACACGGTATTTTTAGTTGGTAAAACGGGCGCTACTTTTAAACAAATTGGAGCTAGTGGGCTTGCAGAATTTGGAACAAATGGCACTATTGTAGATGGTTCAACTATTTACTCAGCTGGCAATCCGTCTACATTTTCTGATGTAGCAAACGGCAGTTTTACATTGCCATCTGCAGGCACTTGGCTTTGCAGTTATAGATTATCAGCCACATCCACCAACTGGATGAACGCTAGAGTCGTTAACTCTGAGCTTACCGGTGATAACGGTGTGGTATTGGGCTCACAGATAGCTGTAAATGCCTCTAATAATCCTATAGAAATGGTTGCCACATTTTTAATTATTACTACAAAGTCTACGATATTCAAACTCCAGGCTAGGACTTTTAATAACACGTCAATGACTATTAAAAACGCTACCAATTCTACTTTAGCAACTGGTACGTGGGGTAGCTCTAACATCACATGGAATAAAATAGCTGGTTACTTACCTATAGTTGGACACTTTGTTGACTATGGTTATTTTAAAGTCAGTGGCACACCAGCGACAAATACCGATGTCATTTTAACTAAATTTAACGGTAGTGTTTCATTATCAGCCAATAAAGTTATGCTAAAAGCTGGTAATACATACCGTCTATATGCTAACCTATGTACGAGATCTAAATATGCTGAATATCAATGGGTAGATATTAATAATGTCCCTATTGTAGGTTGCAATATAGGATGGTCGGGTTCTGTTAACAGCATAGACACTGGAACAAACGTACCGTGCGTTGTTGTGTTTACGCCTACAGCGGACACTGAAGTAAAACTAAGGATTACAGGTATTTCTAATTATGCTGGAAACTCGGACCAGTTTACAAATTACTCCGTAGTAGAGGTCACCCAAATGGGCACTAGCAGTGCCACTACGTTAGCGCAAACACTTCAAAAAAGTTACATGAGTGCTAGCATGACTGTTAACTATACGCCAGGGGCTACAAACACACCGATTATTTTTAATACCAAAGATGGTGGCGATTTGTTATACGATAACACCACTGGTGCTGTAAAACTAACCGCTGGCAAGACATACCGTCTCACCGCCACGCTAGCAAACGTAGGAGAATCTGGTATTGGGTACCTGGATTATAGGTTCTTCAATAAAACAACCAACACAGTCATTGGAACCAGAGGGTTATATGCATCTATTAATGATAACACTACAGCCTCTAATCAGTCGCAGGCGGTAGCCACTATTACACCTTTGGTTGATACTGAAGTTTGTTTGTATGTAGGTGGTAAAGGGGGCAATCCTATTATCAGAGCCGATTTTTCTTGGATGTATGTAGAAGAAATTGGTTATACTGTATCAGCTGTAATTGCTAAGAAAACAGTAACTGAAAAAGTAACTTTTAAAGCAACTACAACGGCTCCTATAAAAGCAACTGTAGTAGTGCAGGATTACATCACGCTTATTGACGACGATTCTGGTTGGTGCGAAGTATTTGGTAATTATTCGCATACCAACGCATCAGGCACATCTGCTGGTTCGGGTACCTATTTAATCAGTTTGCCTGGTGGATATAAATTTGATACAGCTGTACATTTACTCAATACCCAAACTGGTAGTATGTCTGGTTTAGTTGAGGTTAATAAGATATTACCTGGATCTAACGGGTTTAATAATCTACTTAACAGCAGCAGTGGGATGGTTATGGTACCACATAGTAATACACAGTTTAAACTGATGTATTTAACAAACGTTAGCGGTAGTGTGACTATCTATAACTATGTAACCAGTACTTATGGACCTATAAATAATTCTCCTATTGGTTATACTTTTAATTTTAGATTTAAAAAAGGGTAATATATGGTAGAACTATCGTTTTCATCTAGCCAAACTGGAAAAATTGTTACGGCCATTTTTGTAAAAAATGGGTCTTTAGCAGATGGACCTTTTACATTAAGCGAAGGCTCTGTAGAGGGTGAGTATTTTGCTATTATCGATCCTGTATTAGCACCAGGGAGATATACAGTGTTATTTTTCTATGATGGTAATAAAGTAGGTTCAACATACCTTTATTATGACGGTAATAAAGAAATTGATTTCTTTGGGGTACTGTCACCTACTCTACAAATTTTTTAAAACATAACATTAGATTTTCTGGATTTAATTCCACTATCTTAAACGTTTTTGAAGGAATAACAAAATGACTCGTATGGTAAACAAAGGCGTAACAGCCATTCTACCTTTTAACTTGTACAATGCAAACGGCCAGCTTGCCGATGCTGACGTGCTCGATCCAGTAGCCGATAATCCGGTGGTAGTGCGTATTATGGTCAATGGTGAAATCACCACCGTAACTGGTGTGACTATTGAACAACAACAAGACAGCACGCCTGCGGCCATTACTGGTCGGTACCAGTGTCTGGTTCCCACTAGCGATCTAGCATTTAACGATTTCGTTCAGGTGCAAATTAAAGTAGTGCGCGACGGCATGACACTTAACCGTGACCTCACGTTCAGTGTAACCAACGACGCTGCAGCATCGCCTCGTATCGAAATTATCTAATAGACGGCTTTTAATATGAGAGCCGGTACTACAGTAGGTATACCTGTCCTATTTAAGACCGGCGCCGGTGCTTTAACTGATCCAGATGAAGCGCCTAAAGCCGATGTCTATAAAGGTACAATTAAAACAACTATAATCCCCACACTGGTTAAAGCAGATGTAGGAATTTATAGTTGTAACGTAGCAATACCAGATACCTGGGAAATAGGCGACATTTTACATATAAAAGTGTCCGCTAAAATTGGTGGATACAATGCCGACAGTTTCTTTAAAGCTGGTGAGGTTACCGTTAGCGCTGAAGGCAACACACCTGGCTCTACCGAACCTATAATTAACTTTACGGATGGCGTTGAAGAGAAAGTAGTCAGAGGTAAGGTTGGCGTTGGTGATTTTTCGATCAGTGGAAATACCGGCGATTTAGAAACACCACCAACTGGTGTTAGAATATCTAAAATTACAGATTTAAGCGGTACTGTAGTTAACGTAGAAGGTGCCTATATTTCTATAAACAACCATATTACCAACACTCCGTATATTGGAAAATATCGTTTAAACGTCCCAACAAAAGATTTTCAAATTGGTGAGACTTTAATTGTTACCGTTAAAGCGTTTGTCGATGGAGTAGAAATAACCGCTCAAAAGCGCTTTTTGTTAGTAGCATATTTGTAATAATAAATGTTATATCTCTACACAGTCCATATGGACTGTGTAGAGTATGACTGTTAAACGCGTCTCCAAAAAAATCCATTCATATATTACTACTATGAAACTATATACGGTAACTCAGGTCGCGTTGATCTTAGACTGTATATGGTATCTATAAAGGAATCTTTCATGTCCAACGCAGCTCTTCTGTCGGCCTTTGAGGCCGTGTTTGCAACCACCCAAAAGGTGGATTGCCTCCCAGCCTGGTCCAATGGAACCGGTTACTTCGATGGAGCAACTCAGACAACGACTCCTGAGTTTGACTTCCGCACAAACCGTGGTGTGTTCGGTTTCACCGACAAATACGGCCGGCGCGGTATCATCTTCTCCATGCAGGACGGCGTAAATGCCGTCCTCTTCGAGCGGTACAAACTGTCGGCTGATGCCGACAACTTTGTGCTGGTCAGCAACTTGCCGCGGAGCAAGCGCTCGGTGTGCTCCCATCTGCTCGACGACGACCGAATCCAAAGTGGGTGTGTGACAGCCTTCTACAAGGCTGTCGGCCTCAATTCCGCTGGTAAAGACTACGGTGAATGTCTCACCGCTGCAGAAGTTTACCGGATGATCAAGGAATAACTTATCAAGCACCTGGTTGGTTAAAAAAAAAAACAGGATCTTTATGATCCTGTTTTTTTTTTCTATTTATTGTTAGGCTTATGAATTTTTTGACACAGTTACCAAACAGGAACAATAATGGCAGTTACACACCTACCACTTGAAGATGTTGAAACATTAGTGAGCAGACCAGTTGTCTTAGCCGTCACTAAGTCTTTACTCGATCATTTACAAATCAACCCAAAAACCAGAGTTTATTACAACGGTTCGGCAGAAGAGGTAGCACTACAGCCTGGCTCCACATTGATTACAGGAGCAGACCCTCAAGCTGGTATTAATACATGGGCTAATGATGAATCAGTTAAAGTGGAAGTCACAATGGGACACTCCAAAGAGAGAATTGGTGGTTATACCAATACCTCTTTAGCCACAGCTTTGTTTGCTGATACTAACATCAATTTCTATTCTTCTCCTGTATACTTTACGCAAGACGTTCAGCTAAGGGTTACATATAAAGCCACTAGTCGAGCTAGTGCTGATAGCTGGAGACAATTGATGATGCAACGCTATCGTGATGGTTTTGATATGGCCCATCATACAGCCTCATACACGTATTTACTACCTGATTTTTTTATTGCATTATCGAGTCATATGTTTGAGTTAATGCAAACACAAGCTCCTTATGAAGGTTTAGACTATAGAACTTGGTTTTATAAACATTGCTCTACTAAAATTGGACCAGTAACAAATCAAGGTGGTACAAAATCAGCTATTGGCGTATCGGAAAAACAGGTAGGCATTATGACCAGTTTTGATGAATCACCTGTAGATGTTAAATCAGAGAAAGTTGATAATACCAATGCTTATACCACAGAACTTTTGTTTAGGTTTAATTTTGATAAACCTTACGTTTTGAGAGTCGAATATCCTACCGTTGTACACAACAGTGTAGTTAACCCAATCTTTATTCCACAATACGATCAGTATACTAGTGAAGATTTTATTAAAGATCAATTTAGCAGTATGCAGGGTTTGTCTTTTTACTCTTCAAACCAAATGGATAACATGCCAAATGCAATGCTAGGTTTGGTGATTCCTCAGTGGGATGACTATAGAGTAAAATATACACTGCCGGATACGGCTACTATTTTAACGGCGTTATGTACCATTAGTCAAGAAGACCCTTACACATTGTTAGATCTAAAAGACCTAGGTGATGTAGTAATGGCTCCAGAACTGCTCAAATGGCTTTCAGAGAGCGAATATGCTAGTGTTACAGGCAGGCCTACCAGTGTACTCATTGCAAGCCTCTATGAGGGCGATACGTTATGCTCTAACGAGAGCTTAGCTATTACTAAAGATTGCCTGGTCGTCAGCAAAAACCCTTTGAACCTAAGAAAAGTGTATCACGTACGTCTAGCGTTCTATACCAATATCTACACCGTTGGCTATGAAGCTCACCAAAGACTGGTTGAATCTGGAATGAGTCCTAGCTTTGTACATTTCCTACAATTTCAAACCAGTGGTTATAACATTGGAGTAGAATCTTTTAATCATACAAAAGACAGACCAAATCTGCAAGACTATTGGAATGGTAAATATCCGCTGCCAAGCATTCGCAACTGGCATGGATATTACGTTCAGACATTTTTTAAAGTATCAGATAAAATCAAATCTCTTAACCCAGAAGCCAATGCGCTTTTAAACACTCTAGGAAAATAAATCATGGCGTTGGTAAAATCAAATTTAATCAGGCCAGGTGAGCAGAACGCAACCGTCGTCGGCGGTGCTTTAATACTCGATCCTGTTGCACCTATTACTGTCGATGCCCCACCGAAGGTGGTAAGCGATAGTGTTGATAGCATTATCCATTCGCCTAGGCTAGAAGTAGCTCAAGCGCTGCAATACGTAGAAGGAACAAGTTGGAGTGTTGATTACTACAGCCAAGTCCTTACAGCAGATTCTGAAGTACTGGGTCTACAAACAGGCAGTTCTTGGATTGCACAGCAGTATACACTCATTCGCAATTTGGAGATTAAGCTCCAAGGCAGTATGAACGCTACACAAGACCAAACCACCAAGACCATGAACTACACAGGCAATGCCATTGTGTATGCTGGCACAGTACCCAACCAAGGTGACTGTTTTGTAGCTAACATGGAAAATGGCAGCCCTTATCTATTTAAAGTTACCAACACAGAGAAAAAGCAAGTCTTCAAAGAAGCTGTGTATGAGATCAACTTTGAAGTACAAAGCGATCAAGAAGCACTGCTGGAAATCATCAATGCTAAGGTAGCTAAAACACTTCACTTTATGAAGGAGTATTTGGCATTTGGTAAAAACCCAGTGCTACAAAACAACCAATATCAAAGCTCCATCAATGCACAAAAAGCATGGCGGCAAATGCTCGAAGAATACTTGAATATGTTTTTCTCTGAAGAGAAACAAACACTCATTGTTCCTGGCGGTGAGGTAATTTATGACCCTTATGTGATCCGGTTTATCAAAGAACAATTTGATACTCACCACAGCCCTGTGTTGGCTAAACTCAGGTCTTTAAATATTCAAGAATCTTTAACTAGAACAGACAATGGTGTATATGCAGCCGTTACCAAAAGGGACAGTAGTATCCTCAAAAGTGGATTTACTGTAGCAGCTGCAAAAAGCACAAAAATGTTTGCTAGAAACCCAAGGCTGGCAACTGTCTATCACCTCAACGTACAATGGGTTACAACGGCTGTTGACTATAAAAGACGTGTCGATGCCACCGCTTTTGACCCTACGCTAACCTTTGAAGATGCAGGACTGTCAGTGCCTCAGGCTCTATGGCTGCCAAGCTACGTTCCATATGAAGAAGATATGGGGTTTATTCCAGTATCTCAAACACCTGCTTACGTTTTTGGTGTAGAGTTTTACAAGCAAAATAGAGCTGGTATGACCAGTTTTGAAAAAGTAGTTTATGATTACATTAATAAAGTCAATACAGGACTAGAAAGTATCCGGTATATTATAGCTTGTACAAATGAGCTTCGTCATAAATGGTCAGATTTAGATACCTACTACCTACTGCCTATTTTAATTGTTATTGTTAGAGATATTGCTTATAACCCCAGTGCTTACTCTGAATTTATCAATGCACAAGAAATTATTACTCAAGGACAGCTATTGATGGATAACGGTCTAGGCACACTGCAGGCTGACGATGTATTAGCCCAGTGGGCTGGGTTGGATTCTACCAACGTGTTTGATTATTTCAATGGCATTCTCAATGATAAGTTAAAACTCTAAGCAAGATAAAAGGTTATTACAAAAATGGCATATGAATTCAAAGCCCCAAGAACCTATAGCGATATTGTCAAAGATTTTGAAAAATACAAAAAAGAAATCTTCAAAGGCGTTTGGTTAGTAAGGTATAGTTACTTTAGTCAATTTAGCATTGAGCAGATCAAACAGTTTGACAGAAGAATTACTAACGACCCTATCAAATCTTGGAAGACCATCGACTGGATGGTAGAGATGGTCAAGAAAAGAGAAGACTTTGATATCTTAGATGGGACACATATTAAGTTAGTTTATGAGATTGTTATGAAATACCTCTCTTGCATCCAAGAGTTATCGCAAAATAATTATTCCATGAACAGATCTGTGGCTTTTCCTATTGAAGATATGGTTGCTTTAGATGAGCTATCTCTAAAATGCTTTAACATGATTAGTCATATCTATGGCCAGCAAGAGGCAGACCGTGTGCAAGACATCTTTGACTTTGAGGGCTATGGCCCAATTAGTAAAACACAAATTGGCTCGGGTATTGAAGAACTCGTTGAGAGTCGTAAAACGGTTCATAGACCTACTTACATTGATTTTATCATTGAAAGAGCTACAAAGTGAGCACGGATTTTAAAAAGACGGCTTTGTATACCGATGCCAGTAGGATTGCAAACAGCTTAAACTACGGAGCACTAAAAAGTCCGGAACTAACATTTATTGTTGGTAAAGGAGAGTTTGCTTTCTCTCCTATTGTTGTGATGGGGATACAAATTGTCAGGGACTGTATTGGCGCGCATAGCGATGATATTCGTGTAATGTGTTTAGTTGGTTTAGGCGACTATAGAGGTTTGATTATCCCCAGTCGAGATGACCTGACTTGCACTATGGATGTAGAGCTATTAAACGAAAATGGCAAGAAAGACCCTAAGGGGTCAAAGCTACAAAAGAAATACAAAGCAATACTGATTGAAAAAGAAGCTAATGAGGCCAGCGCGGACAGTAAAAAAATCAGTCAAGACGAAAGGGATATCTTTAACCTCAGGGGTGTAATAGAGGTAACTTTTCAGCTCATTGAAGAGGCTGTGTATAACATGATGCAAGTCGATATCAGTGGCATCTGGAGAAGCACTACAGCGCAAAAGGCCATGACGGCGTGCATCACAGCGGCTATTGAAAAGGATAAAGATTTTTATTATTTTTCTCCTGATAAAATTCAATATGTAGAGATCAATCCTAGCGATAACACACAAGTGTATGAACAAATACAAATAGAAGCTGGCACTAAACTCTTAGATTTACCTGGTTTTATACAGCACACTTATGGCCTGTATAACACCGGTATAGGCTCGTATATTTACAAAGATACTTGGTGGATCTACAATCTGTATAAATACGATTGGAGCAAAGACTCGCCAGGCACTACAATGAATTTCTTTATTGTGTCAAGGGCTTTATTTCAAGGCAGTGATAGCACATACGAAATTAATATCGACACGATCAATGCTATTGTATACTCAGGCACCAAATACAAATCACAAAGACAAGAATCAGCCTTAAGTGATGGTTCAGGCGTGAGGTATGCTAAAGCTCAAGAAGTCACCAACGCTCCAGAGGTCAGTGGTAATAAAGCCAATATTGATAGAACAAAGCAAGTTGGTGAGTACAATGGAGTAAATACGCCTGATGGTGTAAAAAACATCAGCACGCCTGAGAATGTCACTAGCTCAAACCCATTTGTTTTAAATTCTAGTTTAACTAGAAAGGCCGGCGGTTTAATCACCTTTACCTGGGAGAAAGCCGATTCTGCTTTGGTCTACCCAGGTGCGCCTTGCACGGTTAACTACCTACTGGAAGACGGTACAGTGCAAAAGCTCTATGGCAAAATACTCACAGCGGTTTTTAAAATGAGCAAGGTAGGCACTTACAATGAAAAGCCTTTATACACACAAGCTATCATTGTTGTGTATGTAGAATACCAAGGAAACAAACCTAGCTTTGATAGCTTTAGTGACTTGGTTTTCCAATCGGGTTAAAACACATTTAAACCACCCTACAAGCGTTTATTTATAGCAGCTGATATGCTGACATAGGCTTTGCATTTAAATGCGTTGTAGAGCTTTTAAACAAACATACTCACTAGAGACCATTTAGGTCTCTAGTGAGGTATGATCTTTTTAAGTAACTTTTTTCTTAGAATCTATAATGCTGCCAAAGACACTGGTCCACTGACGGATTTCTTCATCAGCCATATCTAGGTAGTACGACGCATCTATCCCCATAGCACTGAGTTCTTGAGCCGTGGTTTTCATCGCTTGTGCTTGTTTTGTAACGACCAATGCCAGCCTGATAAAGTAGCGATACGTCTTCTCTACGTTAACGGCAGCTGATTGTATATCGGTCATCAGTTGCACCACTTTCTCGATGGTGTATTTGGATGTTTTATAGCATAACACAGCATGCAATAAAGGCACTACGTTTGTGTAGTTAAATATCTGAAGATAAGCATTGGAGATAGTCTCTTTTAGGTATTGGTCTAGTCTTTGCTTAGCTTCATCGCCTTTATCATCAAAGATGGCCAAAGCCTTTACTCTAGTCTGAGCAAAATGTTCAACTTTTCTCTCTGAATTTTTTAAATTGCTTTGCACTCTAGAGAGTTCAGCCCCTAGTTTTTTAGTGTTGTTTGTAACATCAGCAATTGTCTCATCAAAATCTTTTGTACTGATATGCTGCAAAGCTTTCATGTAAGCATCATAAAAAACCGCTGCAGTGGTTGGGTCTTTATAGGCCGAAAATAAATGTGTTTCTTGATTTTTATGTTGATAAAAACATTTAAACTCACTATTGATTTTAATAGCATTTACGGCAATACCATACATTGAACCAAACATATTTTTAAATTCAGTTAACTGGTTATTGCCAATAGGCACAGTCACTTGTTCTCCAATTCTTTTAAAGTCTGAACTGGTAATATCGGTCTCAGACATCTGCAGCACTAATTGTCCATAAGGATGGATTTTATACCTGTTAATATCCAGGCTAAACTGACCAAACGTTTGTGCACTACTGCTGTGTTCAGTAGCCTTTTGGCTGCTATTGTAATTATCAGCGAGTTTTAAAACACTTTTTGTGGTGTCGATGATAGGCGTTAGCAATGATAGGAACATCACAAAGTTTTGGTGTACATATTGCTCCATACTGTCGGTGCTTGG
>JACCDZ010088619.1_pt1 | contig 14306 bp, 12 predicted proteins | sample 7449551 | NCBI WGS metagenome assembly JACCDZ01 (sample SAMN15323452, study PRJNA562643) | freshwater metagenome | isolation source: river surface water | place: USA:Blue River Watershed | collected 2017-08-18 | reverse complement strand
GTGCACGGCCCAAGGCACGCCGCTTGGCACGGCAATGCTTGGCCTATTTTGCCAACAACCGGAAAGCCTCTCTCGATTTCACAAGCTGAGTTATGACGAAGTTTGGCATCACTATCAAGGCGATGCCTTGGCGCTTTATTTAATTCATCCTAATGGTGAAGAGCAACAAGTGCTCCTCGGCCAAGCGACGAGTCGCGGTGAGATCCCACAATTTGTAGTACCAGCCGGAGTATGGCAAGCAGGACGAGTGGTAGCAGGCGGAAGTTATGCCTTATACGGCTGCACCATGGCACCAGGCTTTCATATCGAGTGTTTTCAAGCGGCGACAGCAACAGAGCTTTGTGCAACATATCCAAAGGCAAAAGCGATTATTGAGCAACTAGCTATTACAGATGGTGACACTGAAATGCACAGTTTACCGCCAGCAAAAAATAGCAGCTAAGCGTTTAATTTAACTATGAAAATGTGACGATGAGAAATTGATTCGATGTTTGATAAAAAAATATCAGATTGAACAAAAATTACTGTGATTAACAAAAATAGTGAGGGGACAAATTAAGTATTGGTGCCTAGGGTCGGACTCGAACCGACACGTTGTTTCCAACGGCGGATTTTGAATCGATTGCGCTTACGATTTATACCTTGATAAACAACAAGTTATAGATCAAAGGAGCGGACTTTACACGGACTTTACATAAAAGTCTGTGTCTAGCAGTCGTTATGGCCACAGTAATTCATCGAAAAAAGCTCTCACCAACCCTCTCAATCTTCGTGCAAAGCAATTCAGCAAATTGGATAGCGCGAATGAAGGTCAACCAAACTTACATATCACGCACAACCAAAACAAGTTGCGAACAGGAAGCAACAGAACGTGCTTTCAGGCTGCTGATTGAATATGAGATCAGGGTTAATTCTAACCTGATGCTGGTAAATAACAAGCGGTTTGGGCTTGTGGCCAGAAAGGTCATCAGCAATATGCAAACAGCCCTTGGTCTGGGGCAAGGCAAAGTCATCTACGCTGATTACATCAACGCCTTATGCAAATACCATATCCCCTTTTTCGAAAACGTCGCTATCACCCATATTGATGACGAACTATTGGCAAAATTTAACCAATGGCGAATCGAAAAGCTTGGCCGAGTCCCCGCCAAATCGACGATCCTGAACCACAACGCTGCTTTTATGCAGATTTTTGACTATGCGGTAAAGAAAAAATGGCTGTTACCAAGTCAGGTGCCGACACTGGAAAACAAGGGAGTGAGCGGCCAACGCAGAGCTGCATTGAGCCCCCAAGAATACCTGACGGTACGAAAACAAATTGAACAATTGATGCTCAACAGCAGGAAAGAAGTAACTCGGCAAATCAGAGAGTTACTACTCGACTACATGGACTTTGCGATATGCACTGGAATGCGGCCAGGGACTGAGATTGATCAGTTAACTTGGTCTGACCTACAGCCGGAACTAAACCACTCAAAATTGCTGTTCTTCGTTGCTGTCCGAAAAGGTAAAACCACCAAATACACAGGAACCAGAGAGATCGTTTGCAAGGAGGCTGTTGTTAACGTCATTAGCAGACTGACCAGCCGCTTTCCTAATCGACATGCGGACGACAAAATCTTTGTCTTACCCTGCGGTAAACCAGTGAAAGAACTTCCAAGACATTTTGATAGGGCCCTAAGTGAGACAGGATTGAAAGAGTCAAAACAAGGCCAACGCACGCTCTATTCACTCAGGCATAGCTACATCACTTGGGAGCTAATGGCTCAAAACGTCACAATTGACGTCATTGCACGCCAATGCGGGACTGGTATCCAAATGATTGAGCAACATTACAGCCATGTGGTGCCGAAAATGTTCAGGTCTAAACTTTCAGGCGTTGATTTGGGTGAAGATTTAAAGGTGACCGCAGAACTTAGCCATGTGACCTACACAACAAAGTTATTGACAGAAATGGAAATTTGGATGAAAAACTACCGCAGCAGGCAATTCATATAGGAATAGTATGGGGCGCGTAGTCAAAGCATTAGATCTCGGTGTTGATGGCTTGAATGTTTCGCTTCACAGCGATTCAAATTACTGGCGCGCCAGAGTTCGGCTACAAAGTGGCAAATGGATCACCAAATCGCTTAAAACCGAGTCAGAAAAAGAAGCGACCGTACTGGCTGTAAAGCTTCATACCGAACTAACTTTGAACGGTTCGAGTACTTCTAAAGGAAAGGGACATTCCTTTAGAAAGCTTGCTGATGAAGTGATCAAAGAGATTGAGTCTGACCCATCGAATAATAAATCTGAAAAGCACTATGCCAGTTTAATTACAAAATTCACTGAACATTTTTTTAAAGACTTAGAGATTGAATCAATAACGAACAAAAATATTCAGGATTATTACAGATGGCGTGAAGCGACTTACGGTGCATTATCAAAGTCTTCGCTAAACAAGCACAATATTGCATTAAGAAAGGTTTTTACCAGAGCAATAGGTAAAGACATACCCATAAGAATTGACCTTCGTAACCTTGAAAATAATGGTAGCAAGGCAAATCCACGAGATGCATTTACTCTTGAAGAAATTGACCGCATCCAAGACCATTTGATTGCGACAAAAAAGACCTCACCGAACCCAAATGAAAGAGAAACAGCCGCGATACTGTTCGACATCATGGAATTCATCTTATGCAGTGGTGTTCGAGCTGGAGAGGAATACTACAACGTAAAATGGGGTGATATTCAGATAACACTGGAAAATGGCATACCAGCACTCAGAGTGATCATTAAAAAGGGTAAAACGGGTCCAAGACCGATTATCGTCAGAACCAGCTTCATTGCCTCTATCAACCAAATGGCCAAAAACTTTCCAGAGCGGACTAAGGACGATTACCTATTCCGGTTTAAAGACGGAACGAGGCCGTCGAAGGAAAACATCAGCAGGTATTTCACCAACGTATTAAAGCGACTCAACATCAGACGCGAGGGTGAAAGCGTGAAGACTCTATACTCGCTGAGACATTCATTTATCACTTGGCATCTGATTGATGGCATTGAGACATTTTCATTAACAAAGCAATGTGGAACCAGCGTCAGTATGCTGGAAAAGCATTATGAAAAGGTCAAAGTTGAGGACGAAATCGCACGGCTTTCAGGGATAACGAATATCTCGGACAAGTCAGCGAATGAATATTCAGCAACCAAAGAAGCGTCTGAAAAATATAAAAAAAATGCGGACAGGCTATACAAGGAACTTTTAAACAACTGTAAAGAAAGAGGTTTTCCTTAATTTTGGATATTGACGGATTTTTTAATTGCCATACTGACATTGGGATAAAAAGTCATAGACAATTCAGGACTTGAGGTCCAAATCAAACACAGCTTCTATGGCTAAGCAGTTTGGCAGCATCAAGATTGTTGATCGAACTAATAGCAAGCTGTTGCCGTCAACGTTCCGGCAGAAGTTTAGTGGTGTGGCTTAAAAGTATAAATAGAGTCTGATTCATTAAAGCTGCGAGAGATTAGCCATAAAACAAGGAATCTGAAGATTAAGAGCTATGCAAGTTTTGAGATACGTTATCGAGAACGTGGGGATGTAGTGGCCGCTGAGTAAAATTGCGTATAAAGAAAATACGCAAAAATAACATGTAATTGGACACAACCTGTCCATAGCTGCATGTAAAGTTCATGGTAGATTTATTTTAAAGGATTAGGCAGTAGCTAAGCATGGATAAAAGCGAAAAACTAGCACAACGTCTTGCTGACATACTTGTTTTGGCTCTTCATAAAGAGTATTTGAATATCAATGATTTAGCAGAACGCTTTGCAGTAAGTACAAAGACAATCAGAAGAGACTTACTTCGACTCAGCTCAGTATTAGTGCAAACTCAAACTCGTGACCTTTATGAGCTCGTCGGCTCTGCACAAAATAATTTTCTCGAAAAAAATATAAGCAAAGTAATTGATGAACTTGGCTTCGAAAAATCAATTCCTTTGCCCAAAAGACAGTTTATAGAACATGTCATTAGAGATGAAAAGGAAGAAATATTTCACTTCAAGAGAAACCATGCAGAAAGCCTGACAATAAATCCTTCGTACTTAAAAATACTCGAGACATCTATTACTCAAAAAACAAATCTTGATTTTGTATATAAAGGTATAGCTCGAATTGTATCACCATATCTAATCGTCTTCTCCAATGGTTCGTGGTATCTCGCAGCAACAGAAAATGGCATTCTTAAGCACTTTTCTTTGAATAAAATAAAACTACTCCACTCAAGTAAAAACCAGTTTAAATATGATCCGGAAGTGAAGCGCAGCATTAAGAATACAGAGTCTGTTTGGACTAATAACAACTTTTTCGAAGTAATCATTAGGGTTTCTAGAAAAGTGGCTCATTACTTTGAACGCAAGGAACTTCTGCCATATCAAGAAATTATAAACTCAGATAGTGAAGGATTATTAATAAGAGCTAAAGCATGTGACTACTTACAAATAGCCCCCGTTATACAGTACTGGGTCCCCGATATTGAAGTGGTTTCCCCAGTTGAACTAAATGACTTTATCAAAAGCAACCTAAGTAAATTCAAAGGAATATGAAATGTTTATACAGAACCTCAACGAAATTCAACAGCATGCGTTGTTATCTTTATCAAATCAGATAGTTTCTGTCGATGGAAATATTGATGAGAGAGAGATTGCTATGCTCAATACGCTCAGATCTAGATGTAATTCAACCTTAAATAACGATATACATGTTAAACCTGAGCAGCTCCGCGGCATGTTTGAAACAAAGATACAAAAAACATCATTTATGTTGGAACTAATCGGGATGGCATTCGCAGATCATGATTATGGCAGTGAGGAGAAATTGTTTCTTTCTGAAATTGCAAATATTTTAGACATTTCGGAAGTTCAACTGGAAGACTTCGAGAACTGGGTTCAACGCCAGTTTATTTTAGTGCAAGAAGCAAACCGGTTTATGGAGGAGTAATTATGCCACTACCATTATTACTTGCAGGTGCGGCCATCCTCGCTGGAGGCTATGGCGTTAAAAAAGGTATTGATGCTAAGTCTGATTTTGATACTGCGAAAAGATGGAATGATTTAGCCAAAGAAATTTACGACGAGGCAACTTCCGAACTTGAGAGCAAAAGAACTGATGCTCAGAAATCAATGGAGCAGCTGGGTAAGACTAAATACCGCGTTTATGAGCAATCAATTTTCCCTTTTGTAGAAGCATTTTCTAAAATTAAAAATATCAATTTTGATGATAAAAGTCTTGATGATGCAAACAAACTACCTGCAATAAACCTGGATGAACTTAAAGACATGGTTAGAAGCACTCTTGAAATTAAGAGTGTTCTAGCTGGTGGGGTTACTGCCCTTGGAACTGGTGGATTAGCTGGTTTAGCTACATTTGGCGGAGTGGGCCTGCTCGGTACAGCCTCTACCGGAACTGCTATTGGTGCTTTAAGTGGTGTTGCAGCTACAAATGCGACACTTGCTTGGCTAGGTGGCGGTTCACTTGCTGCAGGTGGGTATGGTATGGCTGGGGGAATGATGGTTTTGGGAGGAATTGTTGCAGGTCCTGTCCTCGCTATCGGCGGTATGATGCTCGCTTCCAAAGCAGAAGCAGCTAAATTCGATGCTTATGCCAATCACGATAAAGCTGAATTAGCAGTTGAGCAGATGAAATCAGCTGGTGTTTTAACGGACGGGATCAGACAGCGTTTTAATGAAATCAACTCTGTCATTTTGAAAATTGATAATGTTTTCTCGCCAATGCTTACCTCTCTTGAGGTTTTAGTAGAAAACAATAATGACTATTCATCTTATGCTGACAAAGACAAGGTTGGTGTCATGATGGCCGCATCATTGGCCAAAACCTTAAAAAACCTTATTGAGGCCCCGATTATAGATAAGGATGGCTTACTTACTTCAGAGTCTAGAAATGCCATTAAACTAGGCAATGCTGCAGTACAACAACTAAGCTAATGTCGCAAATTCAAGTAGCGCATTTGCGCTACTTTTCGAGGCCATTACAGTGGATAACGTTGAAAAATCATCTAACATTCTTACTGGCATTTTATCTGTTGATTTTACTCAGAGATTTACTGAGAGAACTTTCGGCATTTTCAGTGATGCCAATCAATTATCTAGTCTTGCGAGCAAGTGGAAAAATGTCGCGGCAGATAAGGCTCAAGGCCATATGTTTGAGCAGTTAGAGGTATTAAAGTTTAATTTCGATGCACTGAAAAAAGACAGTGACCTGTTTGCCAAAACAACGGCTAGTATGGGGCTAAATACTGATCCCGTAGATATCATCATATCTAATGGTAAAAAAACGATCCGTGAGGTGCAGGCTAAATCTTGTAATACAGCAGCAAGAAGTGCATTTTCGCTCTCAGACCAAAAATATCAAGAAATGCTAAGGCTTTCGCCAAGCGATCAACATGATAAAATTGAAGAGTTATTGAAGAAGCGAATAGCCGCAGGCACTTTAAAGGCTGAAGAATACCAACAAACCCTACGCAACTTAAAAAAATCATTGGAACATGACAACGTAAGATCCAGCGGAACTACCTATCAAGAAGCCTTGGATGCAACAAACCAAGAAACTGCAGATAAGATTGCTAATAGCTTTAAAATTGATGCTGCTTTGACAGATATGCATGAATCCGGTAAGCGTGGTGGAGCAATAGGCGCAGGTATTTCTGCGACTGGCTCGATGCTCTTCGAGTCTGTTTCAGTATATAAAGGCGAGCGCACTGTAGGCGAAGCAACCGTTAACGTAGTTATAGCTAGCGCTAAAGGTTATGCTACAGGTTACACAGTTACTGCTATTAGCAAAGGCATTACTCACGCCTCATCCCATTTCCTCGGTGAGCAAGTGGCACGTGGTCTTACCCGTTCAAATGCGCCAGTGGCAATAGCTGCTGGAGTGGTTAATGCCAGCAAATCGATAGTCTCATTCTTGAATGGGGAGATCGATTCTGAGCAGCTTGCTGACGAAATAAGTCACACTGCTATTACCAGTACATCTTCTTTTTACTACGGAGCACTCGGGCAAGCAGTCATACCGATCCCAGTTGTTGGAGCTATGGTTGGTGCAACTGTCGGCTATTTCATTGGTAACTTAATTCATCAATCAGGATTAATAGCTCTTGGTGACAGCGCTGTAGTAAAAGAAGCGAAGGAACGACGCGAACAAATTCAAGCTATGTGTTTAGCTGCAATTCCTGAAATAAGGAAAAACAGACTTGAACTAGAACAGACACTTGAACTTCATTTTGCTGACAGAAAAGCGGTTTTTATTTCATCTTTCGAAGGGATTGATAGTGCTTTAGTTGAATGGAACCCAGATAAGTTTCTTCAAAATCTTAATGCAATAAATTCACAGTTTGGCTCTGTACTACCATTTAAAAATTTTGAAGAATTTGATCAATTTATGTTGTCGGATAAGAGTTTTGAATTTTGAGGGCATTCCCATGCACCCAATGCGGTAAATGCTGTACTAATGTGGACTTAGCGCCTGAGACAGCTTTGCTTGACCGGGGAGATGGCGTTTGCCGGTTTTTAGACACAAATACAAAGCTTTGCGGCATTTATGAGTCTAGACCTGATATTTGCAGGATTGATTTGCAATTTCGTCGCAATTATTCGCAACAGTTTAGTTGGGAACAATTTATAGAGCTGAACTTACAAGTTTGTGAAACATTACCCTTGAAATTGAAATAGCCTTAAGTGCTTTAATAGTTATTGAAATTTTTTAATTGACATTTTGTATTGTATGACCTGCTAATATTTAAGATATTGATTATTATTTTTTGTATTTTTAAGGGTTTAAAAACATGGATGTGGCCAAATGTTTATTAGAAGAACGTGTCCGAGAATGTCTACTTGGAAGCATAAATTTAAGCTTGTTTAAACATGTTAAATTCCAGACAGCATATCAGTTTGTAGGAAACTGTGCATATTGGTGTCATCCGAAAGCGGGTTGGGTTTCAGCTCCTAAGCATGCAAATAGAATGCAGAAAGGGAAATTCGGTTACGAAGTTAGGTTCGGAGCAAATTATTTCCTAGTCGAACTAGCTATAGTTAGGTGCACAGATACCATTTCTGATCTTATCAAACGATTTGAGACTGGGGGTTATTATTCATATGAAGAACTTGAAAGCAGACTCTATCTTAATGTACGGGGAGCAGTCGCTAATGCAGATGGCAACGAGTATTCAGGATACTACCCTATTCAAGGCAGAGACATGGTCTTTGGAACACAATCAATTGATGTTCAAAATTTCATTGATCTTGTAATACACACCAGTAAGATCAAACGATCTATACAGCCTATCAATGTCATCAGTGTAAATTGAAGTTGGCCAGAAATTATTTCTACATCGCTATTTCATAAACGACAATAGGTTATAGGTACAGCAAATATTTGCATTTGCTACAAATAAGGATTAATCCGTCTATTAAGCGATGGCGATACCCTGATGCGGACAGGATATTTTTACAGGGCCAAGACGTCTGCTTTGGGCACAAAGCTTACCAAGCCACAAGAATTACCTAACTTTAGGTAAAGCATTCCAACTAGTGGTAAAAGCAGGCGATAGCAGCTCACGCTTCATTCCCCAGGACTGTTTCGTGCCTTTGCTGGCGAAGTACAGAGAATTAGGTATTTGCTCGTTGATTTGGTCCATGAGCCCCATTAGTGCTGAGTTGCCCCGCACCATATCGTTGGTGGCGAATAAGTCTTGCTGACATACCCCATGGGCGTAGAAATCTGACAGCATGACACCAGCCTTGGCATACCGAAAACCATCTTTCCAAATGGAATCCAGTAACTTAGTGGCGACATGCAGAAAATCGCGTGTATCGTCGGATGGGTAGCTTAGTTCGGCACTGCGGCTGTTTGAGTAATAAGGGTCAAGCTCATGGTCACTAAAAGGGCTGGTTCTTAAAAAGACGCTAATGCGTTTCGCCTGGCATCGCTCTTGTCTTAGCTTTTTACAGGCCCTGTGCACGTATTCGGATATGGCCTCATGCATTGCAGCCAGCTCTGTGACTCGCTCACCAAAAGCCCTTGAGCTAACAATTTCTTTCTTCGTGGGTGGTATGTCTTCAAGTTCAATACAAGATTCGCCGTTTAGCTCCATCACTGTGCGCTCAACCACGACTGAAAATTGCTGGCGTATTAGCTTGGTTGGGGCATCAGCCAAATCCAGCACCGTATGAATACCCATCTCTTCCAGCCGCTTAGTAAGCCGTCCACCAATACCCCACACCTCATTCACAGGCAATAAGGCCATCAGCTTGCGTTGCCGCTCCTTACTCGTTAAATCAACCACACCACCAGTTTTAGGCCATGACTTAGCGCCATGGTTTGCTAGCTTGGCCAATGTCTTCGTTGGTGCTATTCCTACACAAACCGTAATGCCTATCCATTGCTGAATACGCTGGCGAATTTGATGACCAAATTCTGTCAGGTTTATTGCATTGGCCACCCCTGATAAATCCAGAAATGCCTCGTCAATGCTATAAACCTCAGCAGCCGGAGACATTTCTTCTAAAGTGCGCATCACCCGAGCAGACATATCGGCATAAAGTGCATAGTTAGACGAAAACGCCACTACGCTGTGTTTCTCTAACAGCTCTCTAATCTGAAATACTGGAACCCCCATTTTGATACCCAAAGCCTTGGCTTCTTTTGACCGAGCTACGACACAACCATCGTTATTCGACAGCACTACCACAGCACGATCAGCTAAATCAGGACGGAAAAGCTTCTCGCAAGAAGCATAGAAGTTATTACAGTCCACCAGAGCAAATACACGACTCATACTATTAAGCTCGTTTTGAACGGGTCATTTGCCTGACAACATTGGTGACAACACCGAATAGCGCTAACTCAGCGCCATCAGTAAAAGTAATGGCAGGGTATGATTTATTACGAGGGATCAACTGAACTTCAGGCTTCAGGCCAAGTTCTTTCACTGTAAACTCACCATTGACCTGAGCTATAACAATATCGCCGTGCTGTGGTGTCACCGAGCGATCCACCACCAGAATATCTTCAGGATGAATACCCGCCTCAATCATCGAATCGCCTTCAACCCTCACAAAGTAGGTCGCAGCAGGTCGCTTAATGCAAAGCTCGTTTAAATCCAGCGTTTGTTCTACGTAATCCTGTGCAGGCGAAGGGAAGCCTGCAAGAATTTTGCTCTGGTATAAAGGAATGCTGTAATGAGTGGTAGGTTCTGCGAACCCGATAAACTGAATTGTCATAGCACCAATTAACTGTATTTATATACAGTTAATGATCGCTGATTTTTACGGAATGTCAATCATGGTTGCTAGGGTATGGTCAATTTACATCAGGTAGTAACGCTCTACAGTGAGTAGGAAAAATATGCAAAGCTATAGCTCTATTTTCTTTGAGCCTTCCCAACCTGTTTGCCTTTGGCGTCATAAATTCTAGTACCGCTGCTACTTGAGACTGTTTTCCCTGTGTATCGACCTTTGGCGTCGTAGTGCCTACCCTGGATGGTCGTTTTGCCGATGTATTTTCCCTTGGAGTCATAATGACGGCCGTTTGCTGTGGTTTTGCTTATGAGTTTGCCTTTGGCGTCGTAAGTCTTGCTTGTCTGAGTTTGATGTTTGTATGGCTGCTGCGCAGCTTCAGCTGCAAAACAACAAGTGACAAGCACACAGAAAAATGCGGTTTTAATCAGCATTGAGATGACTCCCGTTGGTTTTCACCATTTATATAGCAAGCATCTGACTGGCCACTGAATGCATGTAACCAAGCCATTAACTTCTCTTTGCTGAACTTAACTTGTGTCCAAGACTATTCGGTAGGAAATGCTGTTAGCTCGTATGGTAATTTAGTGAAATTTTCAACGATTAACGATCTGCACTTTAATAGTTATTAAAGTGCTTTTTTCCATCTTGTAAATGCTGTTAACATGCGTTTATTCGATATTCAGAGTTAACGTGCATATTCAATACTATTCAAATCTATTAACGTGCAAATTGGTATGCTGCAATTGAAAGCCAGTGAATTTAAGTTCTTTCAAATCGCAACAGCTCATTATCATCAGCGTTTATTAGTTTGTCGAAAAGACTCACCATAACACTTCGTACTCTGTCAAACGTGCGCTTACCGTCTTTAGGCACAGAATACCAACCTGTACCAGCCTTAGACACTATCAATGTTAAGTGGTCTTCCGCTCTGGTCATCGCAACATAAAGGTTACAACGCTCTTCTACCAAGCTGGAATGTCTATGGGCACCAAAGGTTGAATCAAGCACATAACAATTCTTTGCCTCTTGCCCCTTCGCTTTATGGTAAGTCAGCGCTCTAAGTTTGAAATTTTCATTTTTACCCAAATGACCTTTTAACTTCTTAAGCGCCCGCTCTACCTTATCTAAATGTTTGTTAAATCTACATAAGATTAGGAAGTCTGATTGCCCCTCCGACGCCCTCAGCTTTATGTCTTTAACTAACCAGCGTATTGCATTTTGTAAATCGTCAGACTCGATATAGCGCGGTATGGCGCCATCTAATCGCTTTGCTGACGCGATAAGGTACTTATTGTTGATAGCTCTCCTAACATGATTTGAGAGCTCAACAATCGCTTTAGCCGAACGGCTGTTGACTGTCTGAACATACTTTTTCGCTTTCTCAATTTGCATCAGGTTAGTTAAGCTCTTTGAAGTTGCTCCTCTGAAACCATACATAGACTGTGCTGGATCACCGACACAGAAAAAGTTACCACCCGCTATGATGTACTGCTTTAGAATGTCCCATTGGACGTTGTTAGAATCTTGCACTTCATCGACTAAAAGGTAAGGAACCCTTTTAACCAGCTTTGCTATTTTCTGAGGCTTATCTTTCCCCGAAATTAGCTTTTGCCGTGACTTGGTTAGCAAATCACTAAAGCTCGCTAGCTTTGTCTCATCTTTGAAAGACTCAAACTTGCCAACAATATCTGCAATTAGGTCGACATAATCATTTAAATGCGGCGAAACAGCATTTGTCGCTTTTGCAATCGATGGTGAATCAAAATTGGCCATATGCTCTGTGATACGTTGGATGTTTCTCGCCATGTCCTCTATATCCAGATTTTCAGCATCACAGAACTTTTTGGGGATCAGCTTTTTAATAACATCTGTGCATTCTTGCGGGTCTATGACATTGTATTTGTTTCGGAGAATTATCTGATTGCACCATGCACTGAAGGTTCCAACGAACATTTCAGCGACGGGTAAATTTAATGCGGCAAGGCGCATAGCAAACTCGTCTCTGGCATCATTGGTGTATGCAAGAACAGTTATATGTTCTGGGGGTACGCCGGATGCAATCAGATGTGCTACCCGCTCCGCGATTAGTCTGGTTTTTCCTGAGCCTGGGCATCCTTCAACATATATAACAGAGGCATCGGAAGAGGTAATTGCTTGCTCAGAGTCGTGTTTTGTCTTGATTCTATTAATCAGAGGCTTAATTGCTGTGCGAGCTGCTAGGATATGGTCTCTTACGCTCACCGATGATTCGAACTCAGTACCACCTACCGGATTCATGATGATAGCTTTGAGTTCGGCAAGTCGCTCGGAATAGGCACTTCGGAGCTTATCTTTATCGAACCTTAGAAGGTAACGGCTTTCGTTTCGGTTAAAGTCCTCCTCAAGGGACTTACGTACTTCCCTAACGGGCGAAATCTCTTTGTTACATATCAAGCTCCGAATTAACTTTTGCGGTAACTCGGCGACTGCTTTAGGGCGAATGAAATAGAGTTCTTCAAGCTTCGATGTATGCTTTTCCAGCTCACGAAAAAATAGCTGCTCATCATTATCAAATAAGCACCTATATTCAGTTCTTACACAGACAATCTGATCTAAAAATAAGGAATCTATACCTTCAATATTTTTGGACACCATATCATATGGGTAACGAAGCCCTTCACAAGCCATTGTGATAAATATCTTATTTTCCTTTAGCACCTTATCATAAATAATAAAGTGGCTATTTCGATGACTTCCTATATATATGGATTGGTTTGGTTCATTTTTGGGAAACCTAGCGCTTACTTTAAAATAATTATTAAATGTTCCCGTAAACGTAAATAGCTGTGAAACACCCTTCATGTTATAGCCAGTGTCCAAGCGAGTCACTTGAGCGGAATCTAACAACTGCTGGTATCTGCGTGTGCCAAGTACAGAATTAAGGTGAGCAAATATCAGAGATATGTGATGAGGTTCTAACCTTGAAGGGATAAGTTCTATAACAAAATTGCAACCATTCTTGCGGCGAACCTTACCTTTCGGACAACTTAGGTAAAAATCAACAAATCTTTGATCGTCTGAATCAACCGACAATCGATACTTATGGGTAAACTTCCTATAGTTACTTGCTTCAGTTATACCATGATTTTTTTTGGCCACAGGCACAAAACTAATACTCAGTCTTGCTTCACGGGCGGCAGTTCGAACACGCTCGATACCATCCGTTGGGTCTAGCATTTTGGATAAGTCACTGTCAGTTAGCTGAATACCAATTTGTAAGTGGTCTATGTCCACGCTCTTGGCAGAGATATTTTTGATTTGCTCACGTAACTGTTTATCTTGAAACGAGACAAGTGCTTCGTCACGCAAAGCGGCGGCGATCTGTTTTATACTTGGCCGATAGTTAAGAGTATGAGGATCAGTAAACGATGCAAGTTTACGATTGAGTTCTTTATTGTTACCCCGAAATTTTTGCTCTTTAAAAATTTTACTCGGCAGTACATTTTCAAGAAATTGAGAACCAGCAGAACTACGCTTAATTGACACTTAGAACACTCCATGGCTCGAAGAACAGCAAATCTACTGAAATCGTAGTACTCAGAAATTTATCACACCATTATAGTGAAAAAATACATCGATCTTGCACTCCAAAACTGTTGCTACTCTGGCTGCAAAAAATAAATTAAAATATTATCAGTAAATTTTCTGCTCGTAGTTTTTTGGTTTCCAAAAATTGATGATTCAGAAAAATTCGCTGTTCGATTTTTTCTACTAGAACGTTTTCATTAGTTGTGTGATTTTTCGACTGACATTGCACTAGATGCGACAACGTGTTTTAATAAATTTATTGACGTTAGTTGATTCACTTTTTGATGTGAAAAGCCATTAAAAACAGAAACTTAAATTAAATTTTCTTTTGACCATACTTGCACAAAATTTGGATAAAATTACGCCAATATTCTGAGAGTACTTCCATCAAAACCGGTTAAAAGTCGAATCGAATTTCGATAAACCCCCGCAGCAAATCGCGT
>JACCDZ011720663.1_pt1 | contig 14308 bp, 11 predicted proteins | sample 7449551 | NCBI WGS metagenome assembly JACCDZ01 (sample SAMN15323452, study PRJNA562643) | freshwater metagenome | isolation source: river surface water | place: USA:Blue River Watershed | collected 2017-08-18 | reverse complement strand
TATCCACTTGGCTAACTCTGTTAAACTGTTATTAATAGCGCCAGTGTTCGTAAGCTCATGAAAAACAGTTAATGTTACCGGCGCAAGGTCTGTTTTGCTATCGGTATCATTAACTAAAATTATTCGTGGCCCGCCAGTAGACGCTAGTATTGCCGCTGCTGCTACCGCGCTCATTATGTTAGCCCCGTGCCAGAAATGATAGCGTCGTTTGCCGCATTAAAGATAACTGTACAGATACCGTGATTGGCAAGTGTACGGTTTCCTGTAGCCCCAAACGCGTCTGTAAGGGTAAGGCCAGCACCCTGCGTAATTGTGATAGCGCCGCCCGACTTATTGACGATAGTAAGCCAGTCATTAGCCGCAAATACAGAGTTATTTAAAGTAATACCGCCAGTAGCCCTGATCCACTGATTAGCGCTCGCAGAAGTCAATACGCCGCTAGTCGCAGCCGCTTTAACCATACGGCGGGCGTTACCTAAACTATCTGATAACGTACCTGTTACGGCGAAGTTACCTGAAGAATTTAAAGTTGCACGTTCGGCTGCCGAGACAAAAAACTGTATCTGTTGCCCGTGTAACCTTAAGGTACGCTCTGTTACACCCGTTTGAACCGCTCCGATAATGCCTACGTTATTGACAGTATCATAGCTAATGCTTACCCCCGAAGCGGTGCCATCAAAGCTATCGAATGATCCGCCCGTAAATAACCCGCGTCCCGATACGTTAAGACGGGTATTTGCACCGGGAGTTGTATTCCCGATAGCCATGTTGCCTTCTGCACTAATTCTAGCACGTTCGGTACTATTCGTAGCAAAAGCAATAGGCCCGTTTTGCTGATTTAGTATCTCCATAGTACCGCCAACGCCGGTATGGTAGATATATCCAAATCTAACGCTTCCCGCAGCGTTTACAAAATTAAGTGAGGGCTGAGCTTGCTGTATCGCAATATCACTCGATACAGTAAAGTTGCTCCATACTGTAGCAGGGTTGCCGCCTACTACTACTGCATTACCTACGCTATTAATGCGCAAAGGCTTAGCGCCAAACGACTGAATAAAGCTAGCTGATGCGTTGGAGCCTAAAGCTAAATCGCCGTTAGCGCCGCCAGAGTTTGCGACCCATAGGCCGTAAGTGCTAGCGGTAGCGGGATTAAGCGCAGGACCTACAATTTCTAGGCGAGCGCCGGGACTGGTAGTACCGATACCGACATTACCGTCCGATCCGCGAATATAAACACACGAAGTAAAGGCAGCAGTGGCTCTAAAATTAAAATCCCCGCTAGTCGATCCGCCACCAACACCACTATCAAAAAACATAGTGTTGCCGATACTAGATGCGTTACGTATAGCACTGTTATTTGCCATACCTAGAGACACACCATTAGACGTACCCGCGTTAACTGGCCCCGCTACTGTAATTGCGGTTGAAAAACTGGGGTTATCCGCACGCACTACGGAACCTGAACCCGTAGCAGTAGTAACGCCAGTACCGCCATTCGCTACCGCTACAACACCTGTTACATTGCTTGCAGTCCCGCTTACATTACCAAAGACATTGCCTATAACATTGCCATTTAAAGTACCTAAAAACCCCGCAGAGTTAAAGCCGCCTACAACATTGCCGTTAGAAATGAAATTAACTACGCCATCGCTTGCCCACGACATGCCAGTATTTTGCGAACCGTCGCTGGCGAAAACAAAACCCGAGTCCGCCAGTACAAGCCTATTAAATACTTGAGTGCTGGCATTGCTTACTTGTAAACGACGTAAACCGTTTGTAGCGACTGCAATATTATTAACACCATTCAGAAACAGACCGCTAACATTATCGCCAAAGAAAGTAAGGCCGGGGGCACCTTCGCTTCCCGGCGCAATACCTACTACGCGTTGCTGCCCCATATTAAGGTTGCCAGTCATAGCTGCAACGCCCGACCGTAACATTACCTGATTAAAGGCGCTGGCGTAGTCATTACACTCGCCATCCATACGCGCAGCTTGGATACGAATATCCGCGTTGCGGTCCGCAGTCCAGTTATATACGCGAGTAAAATTACCAGAACCGTCGTAGGGCATAATTTATTCTCCGCCAATGGCAGTAGTAAAGGTTTGTTGGCCCGCCTTAGCAGCGGTAGTGGTCAGCATATCGCTATTTTGTCTTTGTTTCTTAGTAAAGGCTACCGCGTTGCGCATCGCCGCTAAGAAGTCGTCGCCACCCTTAGACATTAACATTTTAGCAATTTCGTCTTGAGCGTCATTACTAACGCCCTTAGACATTTGAATTAACCGCCGCGCCACGTTTGCAGGAGCGCCCATAATACCGCCAAAGGCCGCACCGGAAGCCGCCCCTACGCCAAGCTCAGCTAAGTCGTTATCTAAGCTGTTGCCCGCTTGCTGAATACGTGAAGTCTGAGACTGCCCGCCGTAACGTGTCATTGCGTCGGCCCGCGCGCCATCAGCCTCTTTACGTAAGAAACGCATAAATTGATTGTAGCGTTGCTTATTACCAAACATCATTTCTAATACTTGTCGAGCTTCAGTATCTTGCTTAACTCTAGTGATAACTCGCAAAGGGTTGTCGGCGGTAAGCACCCTGTTAATTAAATCATCAATAACGCCTACTCGCGCCATATTAAATTGATCGGGGCTTTGCGCTTTTAAACTATCGAGTGCCCGCCTAGTTTGACGCGGTTCAGTTGCAAGTTTTTTCCAAATACTTTGTCCAAATTCTAATGCTTTTTGCTTTTGGAAAAAGTCTTGCTGTACTTTTAATACGTCAGCGTATTGAGGGTTAGCTTCCATAATAGCTGACTTAATACGCCCTAGCTCGGCGCTGTACGCCGCGCCCGTAGTTTCGTCCCCGGCGCGATAGGCTTGCTTAATAACGCTATCGTACTCGCGCTTTAAATAATTCCAAACTCGCATAGACGGGATTACTTTTTTTACCCCGTCGTTTACCCCCATAACCCCTAAGTCGTCACCAAATTGCTGCGCGCGGCTAAAAGCGTTATTCATTAAGCGTTCAAAATTAGGAGCGCTAGTAACAGCGTCTTCTAAATTATCGCTCCAATCAAACTTAGCATCCATCACGCCGTTATCGGCGTAGTCTCTACCGCTAGCGCCTTTACGCCCCGCTAATAATTCATCGCCCTCGCGTAACGCGTTAAAGTCCTTAACTCCCGCAGGAAGCTCGGCGGTTTCTTCAATTTTACTGGCAATACGACTACGACGCGCATCGGCTCGACTTTCCCCGCGAGAAACTAACTTATTAGAGCTACGAATATTAGTATTACGCGAAAGCGCACCAGCAGTAGAAGTAAGGTTAGGGTTAACGTCCATAAGCATCATATCGCCGCCTTCGCGGTTTGCTTTTTGGATCATTTTGTTAGCGGTTTCGGGTGTAATTTCACCCCGCTCTAGCATCTTCTGCACTTCTTGCGCTGCAACCCGCTTAGACGCGGCAGGCGACCTATCCCGCATAATACGATATGCACCTTGGCCCGCCCGACCTAATAAGCCTAAGCCGCCGCCTAAACCACCGCCTAGCGCCGCGCCAAAAGCTACGCCCCCCGGTAAATCATTTAAATCTTCCGAAGAACCTGCTGCATTTAAAGCACCAGTATTAACACCAGTAAGAACGCCTTTTGTAATAGCGCCCGCGCCATCAACCGCCCTGCCCGCGCGACTTAGCACGTTACCCGCACGCGGGGCTACTCTACTAGCAATAGCGCCGCCTGTTTTTAACGCGCCCGCACCAGTACCCACAGGGTTTAATAGCGATCCAGCTATTTCAGCAACAGTACCAGAAACAGGATTATCGCGCCTAGCTTCGTACTTTTCTTGATTGCGCATTTCGCGGCCTACGTCATAGCCGCTACTAAAGCCCTTACCTTCTACAAAGCTTCTAAGACCGCGCCCCACGCCCTGTAATTCATCGTCAAAGTTAGCTAATACGCCAGCTTCACCTAAGCCGCCAACCCAATTTAAGGGGTTTACTGTATTATTAAAGCTATCCGCAAAACGGGATAACGCATTGCCTTCGCGCTTTTTCTTAATACGCTGGCGCTCTGCCATAGCCTGCTCTTGCACAGATGGGGTATTTTGCGCGCGTATTTGAGTGCGCGGCGTGTCACCGCGCGTTGCGCGAGTAGCTTTAAATTGAGCTTCTAATTTGGCAAGGCCCTGCGGGGTGATGTTATCGGGAACATTGATATACTCACCATTAGGCATACGCTTTAAAGGCATTTTTACCTCACAATGTTACCGTTAGCGTCGGCTGTTGGGCGACTTGCAAGCCATTCTTCGAACTTCATAGGCGAACGCGTAACAGAGGATACATTACCCTTCCTGTCGTAACGTACAATTGCCTGACTTTCCGCAAACGCGCGCCAATTCCTATTAAACGACTTAAGCGCTTCAGGGCCAGCCATTTCGGCTTCCATACGGGCGTAAGTATAGTCGTTCTTACGCTCAAGCATACCAATAGTAGCGAGAGCCAAGTTGCGGTTAGTTTTTTCGTCTTTGCCCGGATTTACGTTAGCGCTAATAATAAACTTACGGTCGCCATCGGAAACCGCAGTACCTAAAGAGCCGCCGATTTTTCCTAACGTAGTTTCATTAGATAAAGCAGCAAACTCGCCTAAAGCGGCGTTAGACCCACCAAATCGCTCAATTAATTCTTCGTTACCGTACCCGGCATACATACTGCCCGTTTGCAGACCGCCATCAAGTAAGTCGAGCATACGCTCATACTTACTAATAGTAGAGGTATTGTTAGTAATTTCATTATTAAGCTCGTCTCGAAGCTTCATACCTGCGGCGGTATTGAAATACGGATTTTTCGTAACAGTAACTTCAAATTCCGCTTTACGTACTTCACGGTCCAACCTAGCTTCGCGCGCTTGGAAGCTTTCGCTTGCAACGCGTTCCTCGCGCTGAAAGGCCCTATCCGCACTAGCAATATTAGCTTGCTGCGCGCGATTAGCCGCGCCTTCCCGCGATTGGAAAGTCTGGTTACTAAAGGTTTCTTCTCTACCAAAATTACGATCTTCGCGGCGATTACGCGAATCCACTTCGTAACTACGTTCATCGCGGCCCATAGTAAATTGCTGGCTATTACGCTGAACCCGTGCCGCGTTTTGTTCGTCAAGGCCCTTATCTAAGTAAGCCTGTGCAAGCGCAACCATATCGGGATTACCGCTTTCAAGCATTTGCTGCGCCATGCGAATACGATTAGTTTCGACTTCAGGCGGCACATAGTTAGCTTGGCTTAGCTCAGGCACACTTTCATAGTTAGGCGCGTCAACGGCAACTGCGGGTACGCCAACAACATCTTCGTTAATTGTAGTGCCTGACGAAATACTTTGACTAGACGCACTACCAATTTTGGATTGAAAATTGGTAACATATTTTTTGGTTTCATCCGGTAAGTATTCTGTCCAGCTACCACCCGTCCTAGACGCTCTACGCATAGCGCGCTGGACGCGCCCCGGTCCTGCGTTATACGCCGCTGCCGCTTTAACGGGATCGCCAAAATTCTTTAACTGTTCCGCGTAGTACGCTTGACCTAAGAGATTATTGTATTCAGCGTCGTTACGATACTTCCAATCGTCAAAAGGTACGCCAGCCAGTCTGGCCGCTTCAGGGGCAGTACCGGGCATTACTTGGCCGGGGCCGATAGCCCCTTTCGGCGACGTAAGAAAACGGCCTTTCTTATCCGTACCGCCCTCAATAGGTACAATACCATTAAAGTACAGATCACGGGCGTTCATGGGCGCACTAGGCGTAGATACCTGCTGGCGGCTAGCCCCCGGCGCGCGAGCGGGGGTAGCGGTAGGGGGCGCGGGAGAGCCGCTAGGAACGCCGGGGAGCCGGGGGGTAGGGGCCGGGAGGCCCGCGCCCATCATCGGCAACGCAGGGGCCATTTGCGGCGGCTGTGCGGGCTGCTCGGCGAAGGGTGCGAAGGCTTCTTCGAACGGGGTTGGCTTCGGAGGGGCAGGCGGGGCCACCGGGGGCGCTACCGGGGCGGTAGGCGGGGCCACCGGAGGGGTATTAGCGGGAGTACCCGCCGTGTTAGCCGCCGTACGTAAATTACGTACAAACTCTGCCTCGCGGGAAGCGTATTTCTTGTCATTACTCTTATTAACAAGGGCACCGCCAACACCGCTAAGCGCTCTAGCGATACCGTCGGCCCAAGCCCAACCGCCGCCAGCAACAGGCGCGGTACTAGCGCCGTTAGCCATAAGCGTATTAGCTAAGACTTGTCGCGGGTCGGCTTCGCGCGCTTTTGCGATTTCTGGAATACTGCCATAGTACGCACGGGGCTTGCCAACTACAGTAGGCATTTGTGTGCCTGCGTAGCTAGTATTAGCCCCGTCTCGCTTAGCCAGTAGCGCCGCAATTTGCGGAAACATAGCAGGGTTCATAAGCCGAGCTTTCTGTAATTAACGTAGAGAATACCTGTATCGGTAGCCCCTACAGCTTCGGGTACAACATTTAATACTTCTTGTGCCATTACACCGAACTCGCGTGCAGCGCTTCCAATGTAACTAAACACATAAGTAGTAAGGCCGTTCGCTAACGTACCAATAGCCTTAATATTACGCTTTAAACGTTTATCAGAAATAGCGGCAGCGCCTAAGCTACCCGCTAAGCCGAAAATGCTCCCAAGACCCTGACTACGGTTAGCTTGTTGCTGTTGCCACTGCTGCATACGGGCGTTGTACGAATTATACACAGCACCCATTAAATCAGTATTAGCTACACCAGTTTGGGGCACCGAGGAGAACGTAGGTGCTTGCACGCCACCGCCAGTCCCTAACAGCGCAGCAATATCATTTAAAGGTAAGTTACGTAAATACGTAGCTTCCTCAATTTCGCGTTGGCGCAACGCGTTATTTCTATCGGCACGATCCCCGGCCCTAGCAAAAGCTAAATTACTGCGCGCTAACTCCGCGTCATTATTAAAGCCCGTACGCGTAACACCCTGAGTAAACTCTTGATCTTGTGCCGCGTTACCAAACGCAGCCGACCGCATATTTTGATCGAATTGCTGGCCTTGAGCTTGGTTATTGAGCGCTGCGTTAGACATGCCCTGATTAAACTCGGCATTTCTGGCGGTATTGAATACGTCAACTTGAGCCGCGTTTTGACCGAATACTTGGTTCTGCGCTCTGTTATTAAGCTCGGCGTTGGCCATACTCTGACCAAAGCCTTGGTTTTGCGCCGCAAGGCCAGTAAGTACACTTTCTCGGCCTGCGGTATTATACGCATCGGTTCTTTGACGCGCAAAATTATCCATTTCGCGGCGGAAGGCTTCGCTATTTTCGCTAATACCGGAGTTAATAAGCCTGTCACGCATATCGCGCTCTAACTGACCAAACTGCGGATCAAGCCTGCTAGCTAGCTGTGCGTAAACCGCATCAGCCGCCGCCCTAGAAGTAGCGTTAAAGTCCCCATTTACACTGCGAGTTACATCGCCCGCGTCGGCAATAGAGTCCCTAAACTGGCTAGGCCGCACATTTGAAGTAAGCGGCCCGCCAGTGCCGAAAGTGCGTTGTATGCCGCCCGCGTCCGGTAAATTAGACTGGATATTCGGCATACTAACGTCTTCGGGCATCATAAGCCCGCGCATGTTGTCAAAGTTAAAACCTTGGCCCATAGCGGTATTGACGCGGCCTAAAGCGCCTTCGGCAGTGCCATTTAAAGCTTGCGCAATACGATTGTTACTTTCGTAAAGAGCGCGCTGTTCCGGCGAGTACTCCATAACCTGTTCGTACTTGGGAGTGCCATCTTCCCAACTACCAATATTATTATAGGTAAGAGTACCTTCAGGCGTTCTTTGATTAACTCTATTAAGATTAGCCTGAGTAATAGCGGTTTCGCGGTTTACTTTACCCTGCGCATTGGCGGTTGCGACCGGATCAGGCGGCGGCGGCGCTTTCGGTCCCGATTTCTTGCCCATCGTCTAAGCCCTTAAAATAGCTGCAATCTTCGGCTAAAAGCCCGTAAAGCAACGCGTCCTTTTGCCCGTCATACGCCTTACGAAGCCGCCCTTCAAGTTGAAAATTTAAAGCCTCTAAGAATTGGCGCGATTTAAGGTTCTTTTTCATTACTACAGATGTACAACGAACGCACCCCAATTGGCCAAATACGTAGTTAAATACTGCTGCGCATACGTTAGGCTTCCACGCTATACTTGTTTCTGCCGCACAGCTGATCTCACAATCAATAGGTTTATCGCCGCTATATCTAATATTAGACACTAAAACAGCCGCAGAAAACTCGCCTGTATCACTAACTACCGCAAAACCCTGTACAGCATTAGGATCAAACTCTATTCCCGTCTTTTCGTGCATATACATGCACAATAGCCTAAGCTTTTCGCGGTCAGCAACAATCGCCTTCATGGTAGTAGTCCCACTGTTCTTTCCATAACAAATTGAGTAGCAAACCACTCAAAGCTAATATTGTTAAGCGAGGCACGTAGCCAAAGCGACCCATTAAATCCGCCTCTATTTAAGGTTACTAACGCGGTTCTTTGCTGGCTATCTACCGCCCACTGCGCTACGTCCCACTGTGCTACGTCCCACTGCGCGCCGCCGGGGTTAGGTAGGCCAGCGATAAGGCCAGGGCGTGTTTCGTTAAAGTTTACCGAAAACGACACATTTACTGTGGGCGTGCCATCAGAAGCTAAAAATAACTGTGCCCACTGAAAATGTTTAGTCATATTGCCTATTTCATTTTGTGTAGTGAAATAGTTGTACGCAGACTTTACTTCAATTTCAATAGGTGCGCCATCATCTGTCTTGCCTTCGTCAGCAAGCATCACGTAACCGTTATTTTTACCAAAATATAGCCGACGATTAAAAACCGTAAAACATAGCCCGTTCCAGTTAGTAAAACGACACCATGCTCCTGTGTTGACGTTCATAACAAAATGGTAATAGTCTCCAGTTATGGTCGGAGTCGCGGGTACATTTAAAAGAAGCCAACTGGCGCGTGAATACTGAGTACCTTCCCAACCCAATACGTTTGCGTTTACGTTTAAATCAGAAATAAACTTTCCGAGTTTAGTTGTGATAGCGCCAAAGCTATTAGTAGTGACTCCGCCCGCTCTAGCGTCGCCCGCTTTGCGAATTTCAGAAAAAGGTATCGCGCCTTCAAGAGTCAAAATAATTAATTCGCCATTTAAATTAAATGCGCATTTTTGACCGATGGGTGTAGCCGCGTAGTATCGCCCAATCAATCGCCAATTGGCAGCCGACGAAGGGTCCGTACCCGCGTATACAATGCACTCGCCCCGCGAAGTAATAAAAATAATATAATCGTCGGGGCTATCACCGGAGTTTTGTGAGTAAGTAGCTATGGCGACTAACCGCCCGCCTTTCTTGGATACCTGCGCTAAGTCAAAATATGACAACGCGCCTTGTATCTGGCCTACCGGCAAGTAGAAAAAGCCTAGGCGGTTCCGCGCGCCAAAATATAGCCTATTTTTAAAGGTAAATACAAAGTTTAAATCACTGGGGGTAGTAATACCCGTCATAGTGAGGTTAACTATGCTCGTACCGTTAAAAGACTTCGGAGCGTTCGCACCGTTCACGATAATAAGATGCTGCCCGTTATCCGCAGCATTACTAAACATAGCGGTAATAACGTAAGAGTTTAGAATACCGCTGTCAATTTCTACAGGAGTAGCCGTAGACACGTTATACGTACGCGTACCAGACCACGCGAGCATTATCTCGCTAGCCGCGCCGCTGTATACTTCTAGCGACTGCACGGCCCCCGGAAGCGGTACGTTAGTATGCTTTACGCACCCACGCCTAGCAGAGATTTTATCGCTGCTAGGGAATAAGTTATCCAGCAAATACGCGTCAGTAGCCGCCATATCCGCAAGCGAGTCTTTACCGTTAAGACCCCCAACCGGAGCCGATACGACCGTTGGCCTAGACGTTTGTTTAGTATTAATGACGCCTAAAACGCTCATACACCAAATCCAGTGCTAGGTACGTAACCTTCGGTAAGTTCGGGTAAGAACATGCCATTAGGTATCGGAATATCACTTTCGCCGCGCGACTGCGCAAATCGCGTGCGCGACATTTCGTTATACTCCGCAAGCTCGGCGCTAAAGTCTAAGCCTTTGGCGCGTTTAAATCGCCACATTAACCCCATTTCTATAACGTCTTCGGGAATAATAGCTACGTCGTCGTCTAGCTGATACTTTTCTTTTAATTGAGTACCGCCAGCATTTGTGACGTAAAATTTCGTTTTATAGACGTAAACTAAGTTTTCTACACTGCTAGGCGCAGGCGCAATCTCTATAAAAGGCGCGCCGTTAGTGTATCTCAACTTATACCGTTGGTGGCTTAACTGCCCCATCAAACCATACTTCCAGCTATTCCACTGGTAGTCAGACATACCGCTACGTAGGCGGTAGTATTCGTCTTTGTTGTACGCGCTGTCTTGAATTAACTTTTCAAAATCAGCGGGCGTATTATACGTAGCTTGTCCCGCTACAGTTTGAAAGTTATTTTCTAGCGCGAGTTGCGGCCAGTCAAACCGTCGCGCAAGGTTTCGTAACTCAATATTACATAAGGCAACAATCTGCCGCGCTGTCTTATCTGTGTTAGACGAAACAGAAGTAAAACTATCCCACCCCGTAGAAGTGAGTACGCTTTCACAGATAGACAGCAACGACATGATTTACCGTTCCTTACACAACAGTAGGGGCGGGGGTAGTAGGCTCGGACTTAGTAACCTGAGTAACAGAAGGATCAACAACCTTATCGCTACCCGCCTTGAGTGCGGCGTTTTCCGCCATTAAAGTAGCTACTTGCTCCTTAAGCTCGGCAAGCTCAGAAGCCATCTGTGCGCTAGGTACACCAAATTCACGCGCGGTAAGGTACGCCTTAGCCTGTTCGCGTAACGTACGAGCAAACAGACCAATATTAGTAAGCGCGCTATCTGAGACAGAAGCTAAAGCTTCAATCGTGAAGATACCTTGCGCAATAAGTGTTTGAGCAGTACCCGCGTCAATTTGCGCCCAAGACCGGATGGGGGTTCCGTCGATAGCGTGCTGTCCAGTATCCTTTTTAAAGGCTTCAACCTGCGCTTCGTACTTTTCGTAGTAACGCGATCTAATGATTTGTCGTTCTCCGTTTCCATCTAACCCAAACTCCTCGTGTAAAACGCGTTCTACTTCAACGCAAAGAGTACTGGCAGACTGACCCGGAACGATAATTTCCGCCATAATGACAGTATCGTAAACAGGCTTGCCGCGCTTTTCAGACAAAAAATTGTTCTGCGACGGTTCTTCGTAAAAGCGAATAACCGCATTGGTGTCAGTTTTGTAAAGATGATCCATTTAAATTCTCCTTGCGTATTGGGGGCCAAGTGTGGCGCTTGGCCCCCTCACGCAGTAATCGACCGGGAATTACCGCGAATTACGTAATCTGCGACTGCATACAGGGGGTGTTAAGAGTAACAAAACACCGCCCAGCCGAAGGCGTACCAACCGCACTACTAATACGAGCGCCGAGAATTTGCGCACCCGCAGCAGCAGTACTAGTAACGGAGCCAGTAGTAGCAGAAGCAAAAGCAGCGCCAATAGCAGTACCTGCAATCGCGTTAACAACTGCAACACCGCGAATCTGATACCACCCAAATTGCCCCGTCCCAATTGCGGTAACCGCAACCACAACCGGACGACCGCTATTATTGACGCCTGCACCCGCGATAAGTCGAGTAACAGTGGGGTTAGACGGAAGCATGTCGTAAGCGAGTAGATCGCCTGCTACAACAACGCCCGCAGCGCCGGGAAGGTAAATAAACGTACCCTCTCCGAACGTATCGCTATACCCCCTAATGGTAGTACCGATAGCAACCTTACGGACAGTATCAACGTCAAGCACGTTAAAGCTCTGCTGGCCTAACGCACCGCCATAAGAAATTTTACTAAAAGTCATATTATTAACCTTTCATAAGACTACGGAATTAAACAAGTATTACGGGCGAAGAACGCCATTAAACTTGCGGCCCGAAGTCGTCATGTTGCCCGCCCAAGCCATGAGCTTAACCATTGCGTCCTGATTGGTGCTGAAACGATCAGGATTTAAAGGCACATACTCACGCGCGCTGTGCGGACGCATATAAATGTAATCCGTGTTAAGGAAGTACATGCGATTAACCGGACTTTCACCGCCAATACCGCCGTCAAAGATAACATCGGCGCTCATATACTTCAGGCTTTCAAAGCCCGCTTGCGCCATGTCCTTAGAAGTAAAGCGCTGGTTCGGAAGCAGGCTTTCCCAATACAGACGGTAGTAATTGTTGTCAGCAACAATAAGATCAGGCTTATCACTACCACGAACAAGGTTAAGCCAAAGGCGGTTCATGTAGCTGTTAATGTTAGCAGCGGTAGCCGCCGCGCCACCGTCAGTAACCGCGCTGAAGTTACGGTTCTGCCAGAAAGCCCAAGTAGCCGCGTTAATACCGCCAACAGTACCCTGACCGTTATCGGAGACAAGAAGCTGCAAGCCGCCAAGCTGCTTACCGCCATCGCCAGTACCATCCGAGTACACGGCGGCGCTCATACGGTTACGCATAGTCTTTTCAGCATTACTAATGCGGCTTTCAAGCAGGTCAATAACCTGTTCTTCACCGCTATTCTGTAATTCTTCAAGACCCGACATACTAACAGCAACTGAGCACTGCTTAATGTCAAACACGGCAGCGCTGAAAACTTCAGACGGGCTGATGTTAAGCGGATCGTAGCCGCTATACCAACCGAAAGTCTGGTTTTCGCCGTATTCGATTTCCTGAATAATCTGGCGACCGCCCGAAAACGGCTTGCGGTTGCCCTTCTTTTCCAAACGGTAAAGAAGACCGTTATTGTTAGTAACGTTATCAGAAAAAGCCTTGCTGCGGTTTTCGAGCGTGGTGCTAACGATTTCAGATAAATTAGGAGTAGGCATTGGTTTTAATCCTTATGCATTTCCAAATGACGCGAAGTTTCTCTTTAATTCATCGCGCAAGGAAAGATTACCAGTTTGCGGAGTGTGGCTTGCGCCTGTTCCGCTCGGCCCGCCACGGATACTACTACCCGCAAGCCTTGCAGCATCGGCTTTTTGCTTAGCAGCGTGCCGGTTCTGCTTATCAATTTCAGCCTGCATCTTAATACGCACAGTGGGGCTAGCCCAACACGCGTTTTGGTATGCCTGTGCTAAAATCTGCGCAGGCGGCAAATTAGGGTTAGTGCTCCGAATAGCCGTAATATGAGCCGGAAGAATGTCAGTAATTTCTGCCAAATACGGACGCTTAAGGTTTCCACCTTCGTCCTTTTCAGACGCAAAATTCTGGACAACTTGCAAATACTCATTTTGCTGCGGAGCGACTTGCCCGTTATTGGTATACTGCTGTAGCTGTTGATTTAATTGTTGCACTTGGTTTTGCAACTGAGCTACATTAGGGTCTATTGACGCTTGCGCCGCATCGCGCGCGTCAAGTAACGCATCTAAGTCGATGTTATTGTTTTCAGCGAACCAAAGAACAAAATCACCGGGGTTAGTACCCGCGAAGTCAGACAGGGCAAAAAGCTGATTAACAGCCACTACACTGTTCATACCATTAGCGGCCCAAGCATCGCGCCGGGGGCCAATGATACTTTCTAACTGATCGTACTCAGCGTACCTAGTAGCTCGGCTATTTAAATCCTCCATAGTACGCGCAAAGAAACCTTGCATTTCCGCCGGAAGTGATTTAAATTGTTCTGCAATCGCGGCAGGAAGCTGCGATGCAATACTTTCAACATTGGCGGGCTTTTCATCAGCTTTAGCGCTGAAAGCCTGCACTTCGTCAATACTAGCAAAAGTCCCGTCCACACGCCGCCATCTGCCCTCGGCATCCTGCGTTAACGTGGGGGCGGGCTTTTCGTCTTTTGCGTTGTTAGTGTCGGTAGTTTCTACACTGTCGCCACGCATAGCGCTGCTAAGCTGATCGCGCAAAGAGCTGCTAATCGGCTTATTGGACGGAGCTACTTCTTCTACACGAACTGTGCCTTCTGGAGTACTAGTAGCCCCGTCAGCGCCCGGAGGAGCGGAATGATCGCTATTTTCAAGGTCTACAGTAATGTCAATCTGTTCGGGGTCTTCACCGCCGTTAGTAAAACCACTCATGTCCGGCTCCTTAGTTGTTCAATAGCCTGCTTAATGCTATGTGCCACAGGCGGTAGCGGGCTATTGTTACGGTTGCGAGATAGCTCGCCTATCTTTAAATCGCCTGCCTCGTACATATTGTGGCGATTTAAATGCTCT
>JACCDZ010216808.1_pt1 | contig 14308 bp, 16 predicted proteins | sample 7449551 | NCBI WGS metagenome assembly JACCDZ01 (sample SAMN15323452, study PRJNA562643) | freshwater metagenome | isolation source: river surface water | place: USA:Blue River Watershed | collected 2017-08-18 | reverse complement strand
GTATGCATTGTTAGAAATTTTTGTAAAACAATTAGCAGATTATATCAATACTTACGAAGAAATAATAATCTTGTATAAAAATACTGGATTAAAAGAAAAAGAATACGCTATGTTGTTGAGGGCGTATGGTAGAATTTTGAGTAAGTATATACATGTGGACATATCAGCATTTAATGAATTTATAATAAATGACGTGCTTCCAAAGGTATCAACAAATGGTTTATTTTCATTCTTGGCATTTGCTAATAAAGTTAAAAGTGACAATGAGTTCGACATCATATTCCCTATGAAAAAGAACTTCATAGTTAAAGATAGTAAGCATTACGATGTAAAATATAAAGATGAAATTTTTACCATTCAATTTGCTATAATGGAGGAATTAAATAAGCGATTTAAAAATAATAATGATAATAGTCTAATGTTTATAGATGTAGATGCTTATGGTTATAAATTACCAAATGGGAATAGGAACTCTACGGTGCAGAAAAAAGATATTCCTAAATTATCTACAATCGATATACCTTCTGTAGATACTATAAGACTATTTTTATCATGGCATAATACATCATCTATCGAATACAAAGATGGATATACTGTTGATTTAGACTTGTCCGTTGCATCTGTAAATGAACAATACAATGTTAATACATGTTGGTATGGAAATCAAGCGTCTGCTCATTATACGCATTCAGGTGATTTAAAGGACGCTCCTATTACAAGCGGAGGTGCTACCGAATACATAGATATAGACTTAAAAGGAGTACAGGGCACAGATACTAAGTTTGTATTAGTATATGTGAATCTCTATAACGCAGATAATGCATCAAAATTGTCAGATTTATCGAATGCCGAATTCGGCATAATGTACCGTACCTCAAATGAAAAAGGGGAATTGTATGAGGAAAGTACTGTGCTGAATAGTATCGACTTAACAGGTATTGATAAAAAAGCCCACGTACCTATGATAATAGACATAAAAAACAATAAAATAGTATATCTATCAACATCTATAGCTGCAAAACTGACATCTAATATAGATAATTTAGGAAGAGATACTATTAATAAGTTGGAAATCGTGATGAATAATAATACTATAACCAGCTTAGAAAACATACATGAAATATCATGGGTAAAAGATTCAAGTGTAACCGATAGTATAAGTGATGCAAATATAGTAATAACAGATAACCCGATCAAGTATAATCTAACAGAAGATGTAAAGGTTATTAAACCATGGGATATAGAATTACTAGGCTTATTCAAAGAATAATTTTAAAAATATCTGGAGGTAACTCCAGATATTTTTTTATACAAAGAACTCTTTATTAATATACTAATAAAAGGAGAGATTAAAATGGCAATTTTAGATTTACTAAATGAAGTTGAAGAAATAATCGATGATGATGTGGTTAGTAAAATGATTATTACTAAAACGGATAAGAAGGACAAAGTACCTAAGAAATCAAAATATTTTGATGATTTCGAAGATGATGAATTTTCTAATCCGAAGGTTAGGAAAACCAAAAAGAAAGGTATTAATATAGACGAATGGGGTTTTTGTAAAAAGAAAAAGAAGAAGAAAAAAGGTAAAAAAAAGAATAAATATAAAGAAGAATTAATGCCAGAATTAATTCAATTAAAGGAAGTTTATGTTGAACAGTCTCACTTTGTAGACAATCTCCAATCAACATATAACGATAGTCAAAAAAATAAATCAAATGTGAGAGGTTCTTCTAAATACACAACAGATTTGATAACTAATATTATTACTGGTCGAAAACTAAAAGCGGATTTACTTAAAGATATAGTAAATATAAAGAAGACTGCTGCTGATTTAGATATGAAATTTGCAACTATTAAAAATAAAGAAGAATCAGATAGTAATGGTGGTAATGATAACATATTTAGACAGATAATAGAGAGTGGTAGAAACATAGATATGAACGTTAATGATATGACTATACCAGAAATAGAAGATATGAATGACGACTTCATAGATTTAGATGAAGATATGAAGAACAAATTAAAATCAACTGTTAAATTTGAAAAGATGAATGCTAAAGTTATACTTATGTATAACGAAGATACAGGTGATAGGTATTTTAAAGCTATATCTGGTAACGATGGAAGCGATATACCAGATTATGATTTACCAGAAATGTCAGATAATTTAACATTAAATATGGATACCATGTTAGCGTCCGATCCATATGGTGAAAAATATAAAATACTATTGATAAATGATGATGTTGAAGACACATCAGACACACAATCTATTGATGAAATAGATAGTATAACAGATGAAGATTTGATGAATGTAATCGGTATATAGTAAATCGTATATTGGCAGTACTCGATTATATGTAATATACTTGTATTACGGACGTGCTTTAGCATATCCGTAATATAAATAAAAAAGAAGGGGGGTAAATATTATGGACGATACCTCTTTCGGAAACGATTATATCGACGATGATTATTCAGTATATACTGAATAATCATCGTCAAAAAAGGTGTGATAGTACTATACTATCACACCTTAATTTTTTTAAATTTTACACTTATGCTTGAATTATCATTAGTAATAATGACATTGTCGACATTTAACGATACTAATTCATTTTTAACATTAGTATCATTCGTACCTATAATATATTCTTTATTCTCTTTTATAATAGATATATAATCTATAGCATGTATATGTTTTTTAACTATCTTGTATAGTGTTTTAAAATTTCTAAAATCCTCAATGATATAAATTATATCATCATATTCCTTGACAATTTTATCAACACAATGTTTCATAGTATTACTCATTTAGACCACCCTGTTTAATTTATTAAAAGTAGTCTTCCCACACAATAATTCATTTTTAATTAGTCAATATTTTTTTTCTGGTATTCTCTGATTCTATTTTTTTTCTTTGCTCAAATTCCTTTATTAGTCTTTCTTCTCTGCAAGCCTGTAGGTATTTGAGTTGTTTAACAGACATGTTCATTATATCTACAAATAACAACTCCCCTTTAAATAACGTTAAACACTCGTCTATAACTCTATAATAGTCTCTAAATTCGTTATCGAGGCTCCTACCATTTGCATTTGTGAAAAAACCAAGTCCGATACAGGTACCTCTATCAATGGTGGGTTATATCCACATACGCTGCATCTAGATTTATGTATGCCATAATTAATTTTATATTTGTCTTCCATTTTGGTGCATAATGTTTTAATTACTTTATAATCGCTTATAGAGAGACTGTATAGTATATCAACAATATCATTTATATCTGTATACCATTCAGATTCAGCCGATTTAAATCTAACTCCTCTTATAAACAAGCTAAATAACATTATTTCTAGTTCTGTCAATTCATATCCACTATGTTCTTTTTGTACTCTTTCTAATACGTCTATAATAACTGGATTAGAAATCATATATTCTTTTAATGATGCTATACCAAACATAACATCGACACCACTATCTTCAAATGATATAATCTTACTTCTACTGATGATAGAATCGTAATCATCTGTATCGACCATGGTTGATACTTTTTCTAGTTCATTTAAAACAGTCTTATCGACAGCTTCAAACATAGGTAACTCTCTAGGAACATACGTTTGTTTATATTTTTTTCCACAATCCGCACATGTAATTACCATCGTTTCTTTCTCTAATGAATTGCTAACTAGTGCAGCCCATACTGCTATATCTAAATCTGTAATATAAGAAAAATTAGATATAAAGTCGTCAAATGACTCAAATGGTTTTCTGTTCAACGGTTTTATTTTTCTATACATTATAGATACTTTCTTATTGAATAAGTCTGCTGATGTTGTAGCTACGGATAGCATTATGTCTGCTAATTCACCACCTGTAAATCCTTGAACATCTGCTTTGAACCCACTTATAGGGAATGCTACAGGTGTAGATACTTTAGAGAAATTAGCCTCTCTTAACTTTTCTTTTGCAGAAATAGCAGGTTTTTTAACATTGTTGTATTCTATACGTTTGTTGCTAACTGCATTTAAAATTATCTCTGAGGTTAATGACAATTTTGACTTTTCTTCCTCTGTAAACTCAACACCACCGATGTCTCTTTTATCAATATATATCATTACCGTATTATTTGCATTTACTTCTTCATCTTTGTTTGTTTCAGCAGAAGATGTATTTGTCTCAATTTCAATTTTATCATATTCAGAATCATCTTTGTCTTTTAATGATAATACATTCTTATCATAAATGTATTTATCATTTTCTAATTTAACTTCGCTTAATGCAATTATAATTTCCGACTCTTGTAACTTAGTATATCTTCCATTTTCACCAGTAGGTTTTAGAATTACTTTAAATTTTTTTTGAATATCTATTAATCTGGTCTGTTCATTTATATACTCTTCTCTGGATTTAATATACTCCTCACTATTTTGAGGTGTTCTTAATTTAGCATCTTTGTCGATTTCGCTTTCATCAAATAATAATATATTTGAATCATCTGTGTTTGTAGTATCCTCTTTAGCTGATACTTGATTATAAACGATATTATCTGTAGACGACACTAGTGTTTGTAAATCAACTGGAATTTCTTTATTCATAGTTAAATCTCCTTTTAAGTTTTATTAATATCTTGTATTGATTTTATTTTTTTATTATCAATTTTTTACTTGTTTTATTACAATATCATCTCTATCCAATAACACTCCTAGTGTTAATGGTGTCATGTTGTAAGTAATGGTTGGTAATGATATAGACAATACTCTCTTATTATTTATTTCGATTATATCGATTTCTATACTTTTATCTACTATATAATCATAAAAGTCTTGACAATTGTTAACTATATCTTGTTTTATGTTATCTGTGGTCATATTATTATTAGTTAAATATTTTCTAATATTAACCCCTATATTAGGCATAGATGGTATAAAGCCAGGTTTACTAAATAACAATACTAATAAATCGTCAACTATTGTTTTTTCTTTACTACTCAATCCTATACTACTAAATGGACTTAATTTAAATGTAGCGTTAACTCCCATATAAACCTCCTAACGATTAATGTATACACATACTTAATAGTATGTGTATACATTTTAAAATTTACTTATTCGATAATTTGTTTACTATTCTTCTAATTAGGCCAGATTTGGACTTAGCTTTTTTACCCATCCACTCTTTAACCTTTTTAATAGCTAACTGGTGATATCTTTTACGAAGTTTTGCTTTCAATATACGCTCCATTTTATAAAGCATGTCTAGTTTACGCATATCTTTATCTTTTTTACTTCGTGCAATTGTCATCCATGCAACTTCATACAATTGTGCTTTTTTAGCATTTTTGTCGAATTTAATGATAGTTCTTTCATTGATTAGACCTTCTTCTTCTAGAATATCCATCTCAGCTGACTCAACAAATTCAACTTTCTCTTCATCTGACAATTCATCTTGTAATAAAATTGTTGGTGCTATTGCATCTAATGCAGCGTCTACTTCAGCATCTTCCGCATCATCTAATTCATCAACAACCTCATCATCGCTGTCTTCTATGTCATCTTCAATTTCATCTTCGACATCGTCTTCAATTTCATCTTCAATTTCGTCTTCTGTTTCTTCCTCATCTTCAATATCAAAATCGATATCGTCTTCGTTTTCAATCTCTTCATCTTCTACTACTGATGTCAAATCATCCATTACAGATTCAAAGGTTTCTACACTTTTAGATTTAGATGGTAGAGGCTTGTTTAACATTTCAAATATATCCATTTTTAACTCTCCTTTATCTTAAATAATTTAAATTGCTTCATGGATTTTAATATAGTGTTTTATTAATATTTTAATTTAGTGAACACAATTTGTTAAAAAACATATAGGAGGAGAAATATAATGAATGATTTTAGTTTTATAGAAGAATGGAAAAAACAAATGAAAAATGCACTTATGCTTATGGGCTATAGTGAAGATAAAATAGACAAAAAAATAAATGAGGAAGTAAAGAAGAAATTATTTAACCCTCAAGTAAATCTAGTAAATTCGTATACTCATGAGAATGCAGAAAGTAACTTAATAGACGTATATGATTATGTTAAGAATAATAAAGTTATATTAGCAGGTAATGCAACAGTATTAATGCATCAAGATACAAAACAAAGCATAAATATCAAAATGATAGAATTCAATGCGATGAAAAGAGGAATATCTAAAAAAAAGATGTATGAGAATATAGCAAATATTGTAAAATTTAGATTACATAATAATTCTCAAAAAACATACAAACTAAAAAACAATGCTTATTATGGCAATAACGGCTCACCTACAAGTGTATTCTATAATGAAGAAACGGCACCTGCAGTAACATTAACAGCACAAATAGTGATATCTAGTTGTTTCTGTGTATTCGAAGCATTACTCGGTAATAATCATAAATTTTATGATGCTAATGACGCAGTTAGATGGATAGATGTTGTACTAACGGAGTTTAAAAATCTTCCATCGAAAATCGATAATTTTGTTTACGAACATGAGATAACAGAAAATATGTTAATAGATAAACTATGTAAATTATTCTATAAATTAAACGACACGGATGTAAATATAATAACAAAAATAGTAACTGGTCTATCTAAAGAAGAGATTGTATTTTTATACTATAAAAATAATATAAAGGACTTCTTAAAATTATCATATGTTAAAAAGATAATACATGATGTGTTACATAATATAAATTATCATGACAATATAGACAAGCTAGAAGATGCAGATGTTTCAATATTAGAAACATTAGAGAATAAAAATGTTAAAGAATATAATAAGAAAGTAGACGATATGGCGTTTATCAACCCATACAAAGTTCCAGTAGAGATTGTAGATTCTGTTAAAGAATTTACAAAAGTATGTATGACATATGTATATACTGCCATAATGCCAATTAATAGAAGATTTAGATTAAAAGATAAAACTAGAGACTCTGTTATTCACGTTGATACAGATTCATGTATTATACAATTAGATACCATAATTGATTATATTGAAGATATCAAAAATGACAATATTCCTAATATGAGTAATATATTTATAAAAATAAATATGCTATGTTATATGATGACAGATACAGTACAAGACATACTATACAAATATAGCGTTGAAAGCGGGATGGCTGAAAGATACTACAAACAATTGACCATGAAGAACGAATTCTTATGGATTAATTTCATACTTGGTAAAGTTAAGAAAAGATACCTAGCACAAGTATTATTAAAAGAGGGAGCATACTTAAAGGGAATGCACACAGAATATAAAGGATTTGATTTTATAAAATCTGGTACTTCCGATGATGTGTATGATTTCTTTGATGAAATCATTAAGCAACATATAATCAATCAATCACCACCTGATGTAGCTAGCGTTAAAAACAAGTTAGATGATTTTATAAATAACATAACTACATCTGTTGGAGAATTACTAGAAACCAAATACTTACCATTATATAGGGTTGCTGTAGCCGAGGCATATAAAGACCCTATATCGATGCAACAATACAGAGCAACAACTATATGGAATACTCTATATCCAGAATATAAAGTATTGGTACCAGATACTATATATTTACTATCGTTAAATATAATAGAACCATCAGATATAATAGATTTGAAAGACATCGAACCTGAGATATATACAAAATTATGTGATATATTGGAATCTGGTTCTAAATTATCAGAATATAAGATACGCCATTTAGCAATACCACAAGGAATGGATATACCAGAATGGTGTAAACCATATATAGATACTGATGATTTATTAAATAAAATAATTGGACCATTCAAAGGAGTTGTTGACGCATTGGGTTTAACTACATTGATATGTGGTAAAGATATACGTGTTAAGAATGAAAATGGTAAAACAAAAACAATACGTAAAACATACCCTAAGATATCAACTATAATAAATCATTAATTTAGTAGGCACATAATATTAAAAAATATAAAGGAGATAAAAAAATGGAATTTTATGAATCAACCGAATATACACCAAACACGTTCGAATCAGACATGATGTTATCAGCAGCATCAGAAGAAATGATTATGAACCTAATAAACGACCAGATAGACAATATTGAGTCTTATAATAATCAAGATTTCTTATCATCATTTATCTACAATTATAAAAAAACAATAGAGATATTTGATGAGGATGAAACATATTTAGAAGTAAAAAATGACGAAATATTAGCTATACGTTCTATGATGGAGAATGTATGTCATAAACTAAATAAACGTTTCGAGGAAATATTTTCAGTTAGTTTATGCGATATAGAATATAATATGGAAGAAGAGATGATAGATATTCTGTATATGGTATATCGTTTCTTTATAGTTAATATAAGAACTAACTATATAAACTTAATAAACAATATACTTTATAATGATAAGTATGTTAAAAAATTAATAGCTAATTACAAAGTAGACAAGTCTGTTTCTTTAAACGCTTATAAAAAGATTACAGATGATAAAAACACATTGATAATATTAACTAATCTACACTCAATATGTAAGGATATTATCAATAATAAATTAGAATTAGAGTTTGAAGAATACATGTCCAATATGAATGGTAATATATATACCGAATACGAAAAAATAAATGAGTATTATGACAATTATAAAATTTCTGGAAATTTTATAAATCTATATAAAAGAAAATTGAATGCGTATTTATTATCAGAAATAGAGAATGAATGTAGGTCAAATATAATAAATAATATAAAATAATCAATCAAATCATACTGCTCTTTAGCAGTATGATTTGATTTATATATTATATATTTAGAATTATCATTTTTAATTAAATGATAAACAATAATACAAAATTAAATAAAGGAGATTATAATACTATGGATTATGGAAATAATAACAATAATGAGATAAAGGTGAATACATATTTGCCTAGTATGTTTGGAGAAACAGCAATGTTATCGATGCAATACTCATATAACAAATTTAGTCACACACTATTTATGAATTTATCACCAGTACTTGCAGTAACAGGTGATGGTAAAAAGCAATATAATACTAACGTCAAAGTAATGACAAGTATTTCAACTGTGAAAGCAGTTAGTCTACTTAAAGAAATAAGAAAATATGGGGATAATAAAGAATTTTCCATATCAGTACCAATGAAAAATACATTATTATGTATAAACAGAAAAATAAATGGAGATAACGTACAATGTGCATTATCAGTATATACTAGAGTGGGAAATGAAATAGATATGAGTAAGTCAGCAACATATGTATTTAATAATTCTGATATAATTGTAGATTTCAGTATTGAGAACAGCACCGGTGTCACAATATCATCTCCATCAGAATATGATTTATTCATATGTATGTTAGAACAACTAACTAAAATGCCAGGTTCCGAACATCCTTCAAAAGTAAACAAGACGGTATCTGATAAATTCTCAAAACCATCATCTAGTAGTAACTCATATACGATGGGTAGTATTGATAACGAAGTGCCATTTTAATAAATAATTGATTAAATATATGTATGTAATGTATTACATACATATATTTATGTATAAAGATTGGATGGGGTTATAATGAATACTACTATAATGAAAACAAATAAAAATATCACCTATATAAAACCAGAAACTTATAGGTTAATATCTATACAAAATAAAGAAGTATTAGACATTATAGAAACGGAAGGTGTATATAGACCATCGATGAACCTTGTACGATGGGAAAAAATTAAACCTAGATATGAAGATATGATACAATTAATGTACAAAAATATACCAATAGAAAAGCCTTATAGTCCAGTTTGGGGATTCTATAGGTTAAATAATGGATCACCACCAGAGGATATTTATGATGTTGTATATTATAATAAAGGACCTAGTCCAATTACTCATGATGATGATCTTGTTATGTTAGTATTAGATGTACCATGTACAGAAGTATTGCTTACATCATTTTATAAATGGACAGACTATGTAGATTATAAAGATAGTCCATATGATGATTATCCGTATACATGCAGTGAGGATATGATATTAGAACTATGTAAAGATTATGAGGAATCACATGATGTGCAAGCCACATTCCCAAAAATCACAAAGGATATGATAGTAAAAGTAATATATCCTGATAAAAAATAAAGTATGGAGGAAATAAAATGTGCATTAGAAAAATATTTACAAGTAATAAAAAAGAAAATGATGATATTCTTATTCTTAAAGATTTATATAGGTGGTCGACATCAAGTATAGTAAGAAGGCGTATAAAAAAATACTATAAAAAATGAAAAAAAAGTACTAAAGATGAATATAGAATTAACAGATATCAATACAATGGATGAATCCGCAGAAATATACAAGCACGCACAAGAAATTTGCACAATGTTTGATGAAACAAGAGATTCTGATACTCAAATAGTAACAAAAATAGATATATCTAAATATAGAGATAATATAATCAGGATTGATAAATTGATTAAATTAAGTACAAAGGAAGGAGTATTGTTCTGGGGTGCATTAAATCGTTACACAATCGCAATTGTTCAGATCGAAGATGAAAATGTAGAAAAATATCTATTATATAAACATACCGCAGATGGTATGGAACTTATTAAATCATTTAAAAGAATCACAATACATATGAATAACAACAATAAATAAATTATGGAGGAAATAAAAAATGAATATTGAAGAATTTGCTGCAGGGCACGGTTTAACAGTTGGACAAGTGAGTGATGGTTATCACACATTCGATGATTTGTACAATCAGAGATTATACTTATTTGCAACGATTATAAACTTAAAAACACCATTCGCTTGGAAAAGTAAAAAACACGAGGATGGTAATTTATGTTTTGGTGGAGGATGGTTTGTCGTAGGAATAAATACTCCAGAAGGTCCTTATACTTATCATTATGAAGAAAAACATTGGGACTTGTTTAAATGTAAAGAATTAGATAAAGCACCACCATTTGACGGTCATAGTTCCGAAAATGTGGATAGACTAATATCGTTGATACAAAAACCATGTGAATGGGCACAAAAAGAAGTTGATTTGGCTATTAAATATGAAAATTCGACAGAGATAGAAGGCACCGCAGATTTATCTACATATATTACGAATTGTTACTCGTCAGCTTTAAAAGCATATGAGTCCTTAAGTGAAGATAGTCATAGCGGTTTTAGTATTTCTATAACACAAAAGATACTAAATAAACTCATATCACATAAACCGCTAACACCTATTGAAGATGATGATTCGGAATGGTCAATTGTTGACGATAGCATTGGTAGTGGACCCATATATCAAAATAAGAGATACTCATCTTTATTTAAATCAATATTACCAACAGGCGAGATTGAGTACAACAATGTAAATGATATAGTGTGTGTGGAAATAGATGCACCTAATGCATACTTTACTAGCGGTTTTATTAGTAAATACGTTAGACCATTCTTTCCTATTACATTTCCATATGTTCCAAACGATAAACAGGTTATTGTTCAATGTGAGACTTTCTTAGTGGACGAAAAAAATGGGGATTTCGACACTAGGCGTATAATTAAAGCAGGTCGTGAAGGTGAAGAAAGTATTATTATCAATAAATACTTTAAAGAATTACCTGAAGTAGGATTTATAGAAATAGACGAGTCTGAATATAATGAAAGATTAGCTAAGAAAATTAAATAAAATTATGGAGGAAATAAAAATGAAGAAAAAATCAAAAAACTTTTTTAAAATGCCAAGGGGTACTGATAATGCAACACCGTATCAATTTAAGTGTAAATTTAAAAAAGTAGAAAATGAGAATATTGTAGATTATAGTAGTATTTTTATAAAGATACTACATATACTAAATAAACTCGACGGTGTTGTAGATGAATGTGATAGTCAATCAATTGGGGTGATGGATAAAGATGAGTTCTATAAACTAATCGAATCCCACATGGTTGATGCATACAAAGTGAATAAAATATCCAATAGTAAAAATAATAACATTTTTGATGTAGTGGAGTATTCCACCATAGAGCATGTCTGCTCTTTTAAATCATTAATATTCTCATTAAAAATTAAAGAGTGTTCGGAGAATATAAAAATAAACATGTCGTTGACTCTTGGTACTCGTAGCAATAACTTAGAGCAATTACGTAGTGCATTTGTTAATTACAAAACACTTGCTGAACAATTTGATCTTAGACTAATAAGATTAAATGAATCAATACCCAGATTTGATATACTAGAATTCATAAATCATAATGAATGTAAAAAAAATGAATTGACATATAAATATAATCAACAAAAAGACAGGTATGGTAGTGCTTACATCGGAACATTTTCAATATCTAATAGTATACAAACGTTAAATATAAGTGGTATGTTGAGGTATATGAATCATTATGATGTGGATATACAATTTAATTATGATGATATTATAAAACATGAAATATATAATACTATTGATATTGTTGGTCTTGCAGTTGATTTATCGAATATATATGGTATTAGTATGACTCGCGATATAATCAATAGCATACCAGGCATATATAGTACGGTATTAATTGAACCTATGATGGATATAGAATTATACCCTGATAATCATTATTTTAAAATTAAACCTCGTTCACGTTATCCATACCAATATTATAACGAATATTAAAAAACACATGTATTAGTTAACGATAAAACGCTATCGTTAACTAATACATAATTAAGGAGGTTATTTATGCAAGAGATAAAAATAGGTCATTATGACCAATATTACGGCAAACCTGTTTTCATATTAAATATGTCCATTTTTAGTAGTAGTGGTGAAATTGATGGCGAATGGAAAATATTATATAATTTTGAAAAACCTAGCGTTTTGGTTTTCACAGACAAAACATCTATGCCAATAAGTGATTTTACAAAAGATAAGTATAGAATGTATGATAAGTTACCTACATATAAAGACGTCGATATGACCATGTATTACGGATTGGGTAGATTGAATGGATATGAACTATTAACTCCATATCACGAACACTGGTGTGTTAATCATGGTAAAGTAACTGATGTTAACGCTCGCATAGATGTTACTTTGAATGAACTTTATAATCTTGGCGATTGCTATAACCGTCAAGATTTAGCAGAAAATATAGCATATATTCAAAAATTAAATAATCAACTTAGAAGATATGCCGTAGAACATGGCGGTGTACCTACTATCGATGATTGGTATAATGCAGATAAAATTAAGTATATGATAGCATATGATTATGATACACGTACGATGCGTGTTGGAAAAGCTACGACTAAAAGATGTGTATTCACTACATATTTCAATAGTGAAAATGCTGCGATATTTGCATTGAGTGAATATCAAGAAGAATTCCGAAAAATGTTCGAAGAATGCTTCGAACAGTTGTATTGATAGTTGGCTAATATGGATGCACTAACAATAGTATTTACGATTACTATATATTTTATAATATACTCTCTATGTAAACTGTCATACTTTATCGATAATAAAATTGAAGAAATAAAGAATAATATTGAATTAAATGAAGCTATTAGAAATAACGAGCTAGATTCGTTAAGACAAGAGCGTATAGAAAATTATAGAGCAATCAGAGAATTATATTATATAATATACAAAATTTAATTTGGAGGATTAATAAAATGAATGATGATAAAAATTGTAACAGTCAAAAAAATGAAATAAAAGAAGTGGTATTTATAGCTAAAACCCACACACATAATAACAATACACTGGTATATGCTAGACATTGTAAATTAATTCTTAATAAAGATGGTTCGGTAGAGATTATAAAAGTTGGTTTATTTAAAAATATACATTTATCGATCATGAACGATGATGAGTATTTAAAATTCATCGATGATATAAAATGCGAATTGCTATTTTTAGACACTATATCTAGACAACATCCTCTTGTACAAGAGTATATAGCATTTTTAATGCGAAGCAATTTATTACCTCGTACAATCGTTCCATTGAATGCTGTATGATTTGAAGATAAATAATAATCGTATATTATTAAAAATAAATTGAATTTGATATGTATGTTATATAGGTATAAAATGTGATAAATCAATAAACTAGGAGTAAATTTCTATGCTCCTAGTTAAAAGAGAACCGTCGACTCTAAATGGCGGGAAAGAGGTAATTTATGACTGAATTTAATTTAGTAAGCCCAACACACGGAAGAAAATATACAATGAATGATATCCTTGCAAAACTAAAAGATAGAGCATCTGTACATATGGAGAAATTGACGTTTTC
>JACCDZ011454160.1_pt1 | contig 14309 bp, 15 predicted proteins | sample 7449551 | NCBI WGS metagenome assembly JACCDZ01 (sample SAMN15323452, study PRJNA562643) | freshwater metagenome | isolation source: river surface water | place: USA:Blue River Watershed | collected 2017-08-18 | reverse complement strand
GGCGCCCAGCGGATGGCCCAGCGCAATGGCACCGCCCTGCGGGTTGACGCGGGCGTCGTCGTCGGCCACGCCCAACTGGCGCAACACCGCCAGCGCTTGGGCAGCAAAGGCTTCATTGAGTTCGATGATGTCCATCTGCGCCAGCGACAGCCCCGTTTGGGCCAACACCTTTTGCACAGCGGGTACCGGGCCAATGCCCATGGTGCGCGGCGCCACCCCTGCGGTCGCCATACCAACCACACGGGCACGGGGCGTCAAGCCTTGGCGGGTAGCGGCCACTTCACTGGCGAGCAAGACCGCGGCAGCACCGTCGTTTACACCGCTGGCGTTGCCCGCAGTCACCGTGCCACCGGGGCGAACGATGGGCTGTAGCTTGGCCAGCGCCTCCAGCGAGGTGGCGCGGGGGTGTTCGTCCCGGGTCACCACCAAGGCATCGGCGCCGCGCTTGGCAGCCAAGGCCACAGGGCAAATCTCGGCGTCAAACAGGCCCGCGGCCTGCGCTGCCAGGGCCTTGGTTTGGCTGGCCAGCGCAAAGCGGTCCTGGTCTTCGCGGGAGATGCCGAATTGGTCCACCAGGTTTTCGGCGGTTTCGGGCATGGCATCCGTGCCGTACTCGGCATGCATGCGCGGGTTCACGAAGCGCCAACCGATGGTGGTGTCATAGATAGTGTTGTTGCGGGCAAAGGCTGCATCTGCCTTGGGCATGACAAAGGGTGCACGGCTCATGCTCTCGACCCCACCCGCTATCAAAATGCGAGCTTCCTGCGCTTTAATGGCGCGGGCTGCAGTGCCAATTGCATCCAAACCCGAGCCACACAGTCGGTTGATGGTGGCGCCGCCCACCTGCAGGGGCAAACCCGCCAGCAGGGCTGCCATGCGCGCCACATTGCGGTTGTCTTCCCCGGCCTGGTTGGCGCAGCCAAGCAGCACTTCGTCCAGCGTCTCCCACTCGACACGCGGGTTGCGCTCCATCAGGGCGCGAATGGGGACAGCTGCCAGGTCATCGGCACGCACACTGCTGAGCGCACCGCCGTAACGGCCGATGGGGGTGCGGATGGCATCACAGACAAACGCGTGGGTGGTGGACATGAAACCTCGGACAAGTGGGAGCCCATGCGCGGGCGACGCCCAACTGTAGCGGCGTTTGCTCGGTTGCAGCGCACCACAGCATTGCAGGAGCGCGTGGTAATCTCCGCCCATGTTTACCCCTTCCCAGGCCGATGTTCGCCGTTTTTTCTGCTCTGTTTATGCCAAAGCCCGCGCGGGAACTGCACTGGAAGCTATTGAAACCATAGCATCGCAGTGGATGGACGAGCACCCCGAATACACCCAGGACTTCAGCGACGTGGACGCCGCGCTCGCCGCCATGGGCAAGCCCGAGCCGGGCCGCGAGAACCCGTTCCTGCACCTGTCGATGCACTTGTCAATCAGCGAGCAGTGCTCCATCGACCAGCCCCGAGGCATCCGCCAGGCGGTGGAGTTGCTGACCCATCGGCGCAACTCACTGCACCAGGCCCACCACGAAGTGATGGAGAGCCTGGGGCGCATGCTGCAAGACAGCCAAACCACGGGCCGAGCGCCCGACGGCGGCGCCTACGTGGCCGACATCCAGCGCCGCGCCACCCGCGACTGAACCCAACCCACCGCAGGAGAGATACACATGCGACACCTGATCTGGATGTGGATGGCATGGCTCTTGCCATGGGGCCTGGCCAACGCCCAACCCAGCGATTCCGCGGCCCCAGGGGGTGTAGCTGCGGCCACGACGGCCACGGCCCCGGCCGCAGCGGAAGTTGTAGTGCTGAACCGAACGGTATTTGAATTCCGGGCTGCGCACACCGGCATATCGGCACAAGACCGGGCCAAACGGGCCTATGCGCGCATCCGCCAGCAACTGGAGCAGCCCGGTGCCCATGCCGTGTCGATTGCCCACGACAGCGCCGGGCGGCTGGTGCAGCTCGACGGCGCCACCAGTTTCGTCGTGACGCCGGCCGACATCGACCCCGCTCTGGACGAAACCCTCGACGCCAGCGCACAGCGGGCCGCTGCTGCGCTGAAGTTGGTGGCGCAGGAGCACACACAGGCCCATAGCTGGGACTACCTGCTGCGCGCGCTGGGGTGGACATTGCTCGCCAGCACCATTGCCGCGCTGACCCTGTGGGCCGGATACCGCGCCCGTGGCTGGCTGGCGCTGCAGCTGATTCACACGTCCTCCGAACATGTCCACAAGCTCACGGTTGCCGGGGTGCCGCTGCTGCGCCGGGACCGCGCGGTGTGGGCGGTGCGCGCGCTGGTACAGGGCTTGTACCGGCTGCTGGTGCTGGTGGTACTGGTGGAGTGGCTCGGCTATGTGCTGCTGCAGTTTCCTTTTTCCCGCAGTTGGGGAGAGTCGCTCAGTGTGTGGCTGCTCGAAGTGTTCCAGCGCGCAGTGGCTTTCCTTGCGGACATCGTTCCGGAATTGGTTATCGCCGTCATCATCTTGTACTGCACCCATGCCGCCACCCGTGCGTTGGCCCGTTTTTTCGCCCTGGTGCAAGAAGGCAGCGTACAACTACAGTGGCTCGACGCCGACATGGCGGCCCCTACCCAGCGCATTGCCACCGTGCTGGTGTGGGTGTTTGGCCTGGCCATGGCCTACCCTTACCTGCCGGGTTCGCAGACGGAAGCCTTCAAGGGGCTCTCGGTTCTCATGGGGCTCATGGTGTCGCTGGGTGCCTCGGGCATGGTGGGGCAGGCCGTCAGCGGCATGATCCTGACCTACGGGCGCATCTACCGCAAAGGCGAATATGTGCGCCTGGGCGAGCACGAAGGTACCGTCACGGAACTGGGCGCCTTCACGACCCGGCTGCGCACCGGCCTGGGGGAGGAAGTCACCATTTCGAACTCTTCCATCCTCGCGGGCACCACCAAGAACTATTCACGTGCCGTCCAGGGGCCAGGTTTTGTGCTCGACACCACGGTCACCATCGGCTACGACACGCCTTGGCGCCAGGTACATGCCATGTTGATCGAGGCCGCCAGCATGACCGAGGGGGTACTGCACAACCCGCAACCACAGGTATTCCAAACCGCCCTGTCGGACTGGTACCCCGAGTACCGGTTGGTGTGCCAGGCCATTCCCGCCCAGCCGCGCCCGCGGGCCCTGTTGTTGAGTGCGCTGCACGCCAACATCCAGGATGTATTCAACCGATATGGCGTGCAAATCATGTCGCCGCAGTACTTTGAAGACCCCGCCGAGCCCAAACTGGTGCCACCCGAGAAGTGGTACACGGCCCCGGCCAAGGCCCCAAGGCCTGACGCACCATAAAAAAACCGCTGCGGGGCAGCGGTTTTGGGGGGTCAATCTCGCCGCTGCGCTCAGTTGCGGATGCGGTCGCGCTGCACCGTTTGCAACTGTCCGGGCAGGCTGCCAATGTGTGCAGCCAAAACCTTCAGTTCTGCATTGGTGAACTGTTTGGCAATGCCCGACATGATGGGGTTGTTGCGGCCAATGAGGTTGACACCTTCGGTCTTGTAGGCCTTGAGCGCGAAGTACAGATAGTCCGGATGCTGGCCGGCGATCTTGGGATACGACGGGTCCAGGGGCTTGCTGAAGTTTTCACCATGGCAGGTGGTGCAGCCGCCTTTGGTCAGCAGATCGTGGGCTTTGTCGCTGCCAGTGGCTGCCTTTTCAGGCTCGGGGAGCAAACGACCATTGTTCGCATAAAAAGCTGCCAGATCCGCCATGTCCTGGTCCGTCAGGTTGGCAGCCACGCCGCGCATGCTGGGGTGTTTACGCTCGCCGCTTTTGTAGGCCTTGAGCGCATTGACGATGTACTGGGGGCTCTGGCCGGAAATTTTGGGTACTTTGTGGACTTCGGGAAAACCGGTGTGGTATCCCGTGATACCGTGGCAACCTATGCACAGCGCATTCTTCTTCTCACCTGCTCCCGGGTCACCCACTTTGTCTTGGGCGGAGGCGGTCATGGAGGTCACAGAGGCGACAAATACCGCACACAGGGAGAGAAGCAGTTTTTTCATTTTGAGTAGACAATTAACCGGTTATTAAGGTGGTTCAAGCCGCTTACCAACAGCTTTGGTTAAGAAATCCATTATAGGGATCATGGCCATTCTTCGCTCTTCGGGGGTTTCCCTCGGTACATCGCTCCAAACACTATGAAATTCCACGGCACCCAGAACTACGTTGCGACCCAGGACCTGATGTTGTCCGTCAACGCCGCCATCACCTTGCAGCGTCCGCTTTTGGTCAAAGGTGAGCCCGGCACCGGCAAGACCATGCTGGCCGAAGAGGTGGCCCAGGCCCTGGATGTACCGCTCCTGCAGTGGCACATCAAGTCGACCACCAAGGCGCAGCAGGGCCTGTACGAGTACGACGCCGTAAGCCGCCTGCGCGACTCCCAGTTGGCCGACCTGGACAGCGGTGCGCGCGTGAAGGACATCAACAACTACATCGTCAAGGGCGTGTTGTGGCAGGCATTCACCAGTGAGACGCCGGTGGCCCTGCTGATCGACGAAATCGACAAGGCCGACATCGAATTCCCCAACGACCTGCTGCGCGAACTCGACCGCATGGAGTTCTACTGCTACGAAACGCGTGAACTCATCAAGGCGAAGCACCGCCCGCTGGTGTTCATTACATCCAACAATGAAAAAGAGCTGCCCGACGCCTTCTTGCGCCGCTGCTTTTTCCACTACATCAAGTTCCCCGACGCGGCCACCATGAAAAGCATCGTGGACGTGCACTTTCCGAATATCAAGCAAGAGTTGCTCGCCGCGGCGATGAAAACTTTCTTTGATGTGCGCAACCTCCCCGGCCTGAAGAAAAAACCATCTACCAGTGAGCTGCTGGACTGGCTCAAGCTCCTGATGGCGGAGGACATTGGCGCCGAGGTGTTGCAAAGCAAAGACGACAAGATGGCCATACCGCCGCTGGTGGGCGCACTGCTGAAAAACGAGCAGGATGCCACCTTGTTCGAAAAGCTCATGTTCATGCAAAGTCGCAACCGCTGAAAAGGCAGAACCAACATGAGCAACAAGCTTCTGCTGGAAGGCGTGTCCGACGCCGTGGGTTTTGTAGGCGGCGCACTGTTGGGATTTTGGGCTGGGCGCTTGCTGGGCTGGGACGTTTTTGCCGCTGGCTATGGGGCAACGTCGGTAGCAGGCATTGTTCTGGTGGGCCTGGGCGGTGGGCTTGGCCTGCAGCTGGCCCGGCGTTGGCGCGCAAGCCAGGATGCTGACAAGAAAGACTGACATGGCATTTGTAGAACCTGTAACCCTGCGCGACCGCGGTGTTGCCCTTGTCCCCCTGGCGCCGGAGCACGAGGAAGGGCTGAAAGCCGCCGCCGCAGATGGCGCGCTGTGGAACCTGCGTATCACCTCCGTGCCCGCGCCAGAGGCCACCCGCAAGTACATTGAGGACGCATTGGCCATGCGCGAGGCCGGCAACCGCTTTGCCTTCGCCGTGACGGAGGACGCCACCGGCAAGGTGCTGGGCTGCACCAGCTACCACGACATCGTCCCGGCGCTGCATCGCGTGGAGATCGGCTGGACCTGGTATGCCCAGAGCGTGCAGCGCAGCCATGTAAACACCACCTGCAAACTCCTCCTGCTGACCCATGCATTCGAAACGCTGGGCTGCGCCGTGGTGGGGTGGCGCACCGACAACTTCAACTTCAAATCGCAGGCAGCCATCGAACGCTTGGGCGCCAAAAAGGATGGTGTGATCCGCCACCACGCGCTGCGCCGCGACGGCACGGTGCGCGACACGGTGATGTACAGCATGCGCGCAGGCGAATGGCCAGAAGCCAAGGCGCAGCTGCTGTACCTGCTGAACAAGCCGCGCTAACCTCCCCCCCCAGAAACTTATGCTGCTGGACTTTTTCTACACCCTGCGCTCGGCCAAGGTCCCCGTGTCCGTGCGGGAATACCTCACGCTGCTCGAAGCCCTGCACAAGGGTGTGGTCGGACCCAAGGCGCCGCAGCCCGAGGCCGACAACGAACCCACTGGCTACCAGATCGACGACTTCTACTACCTCGCCCGCACGGCATTGGTAAAAGACGAGAAACACTTCGACAAGTTCGACCGCGCGTTCGCGGCGTACTTCAAAGGTGTCGAAATGATCGTTGACATCAAAAAGGAAATTCCGGAAGACTGGCTGCGCAAGAACCTGGAGAAGGTACTGAGCCCCGAGGAACTTGCCAAGCTCGAAAAAATGGGCTGGGACGAGCTCATGAAGACGCTCAAGGAGCGGCTCGACGAACAGAAAGAGCGCCACGAAGGCGGCAACAAGTGGATCGGCACCGGCGGCACCAGCCCCTTTGGTGCCTATGGCCAGAACCCGCAGGGCATACGCATCGGCCAGGACAAGGGGCGCAACAAGAGCGCCGTGAAGGTGTGGGACCAGCGGGCCTACCGCGACTACGACGACAGCCAGGAGTTGGGCACGCGCAACATCAAGGTGGCACTGCGCCGCCTGCGCAAGTTCGCCCGTGAAGGCAATGAACTCGAACTCGATCTGGACGACACCATCCGATCGACCGCAGCCAACGCTGGTTTTCTGGACATCAAGATGATTCCGGAGCGGCACAACAACGTGAAAGTGCTGCTGCTGATGGACGTGGGCGGCACCATGGACGAGCATATTCAGCGGGTGGAAGAACTCTTCAGCGCGGCCAAGAGCGAGTTCAAACACTTGGAGTTTTACTACTTCCACAACTGCGTGTACGACTTCGTGTGGAAGAACAACCGACGCCGCGTGGCCGAGAAGTTTGACACCTGGGACATCATCCGCAAGTACAACAAGGACTACAAGCTCATCTTTGTAGGAGACGCCACCATGAGCCCCTACGAGATACTGCAGCCCGGCGGCAGCGTGGAATACAACAACCAGGAGGCCGGGGCCGAATGGCTGCAGCGCCTTACCCACGCGTTCCCGAAGTACGCCTGGATCAACCCCGAACCGCAAGGCGTGTGGCAATACCGCCAAAGCATCAGCGTGATCCAGGACCTGATGGGCCAGCGCATGTATGCCCTGACGCTCAAAGGCCTCGAAGAGGCCATGCGCCAACTCACCAAGTAGGTACCGGGGCGCGGCTTACAATCTGCGCCCTGCTGTCTCCGTAGTTCAATGGATAGAACGGCCCCCTCCTAAGGGGCAGATACAGGTTCGATTCCTGTCGGGGGCACCAGCAATTTGCTTCTATTTTCATAGCTGCACCCGTATATTCCACGGGGGCCAGAGGCCTAAAAGGCATCAAACATTCCGCACTGCAACCGCCGCAGCGCTTGCCTACTCCCAGTCGAGTGCGCCCTTTTTCCACTCGTACACAAACCCTACTCCGAGAATGGCGAGGAACAGGATGCCGGCCCAGAAGCCCGTAGGGCCGATTTCGCCCAGGGCCAACGCCCAGGGAACGAGAAATACAACTTCCAGGTCGAACAGAATAAAGAGAATGGCAACCAGGTAGAAGCGCACGTCGATCTGCATGCGCGCGTCGCCAAAAGCTTCGAAGCCGCATTCGTATGCGGAGTTTTTGGCGCTACCGGGCCGACTGGGCCCCAGGACATATCCCAGTACCTGGGGCACAACCCCTACCGCAGTGCCGACCGCCATGAAGAGCAATATCGGCAGGTAGGAATCGAGGGTCATGACATTTGCTGTATTCCGCCCAAGACCCAGCCGCTGTCACCCTGGCGCGGTTTGGTGAGGTGCCACACTTCGTCGAACGACTCGTCTTCTGCCAGGTCCACATCGCGGATCACACCCGTAAAGCGCACGCTGACCACATAGCGGTGGGCGTTTTCATCCACTTCCAACACCTCTGCATGGATGCTGCGCACTTCGGTCTTCTGGGGGCTACCTTCGCGCTGACCCAGCTCCAGAGACAGTTCTGCAAACATCTCGGGCGTGGTGAATTGGCGGATGTCCTCCAGGTTGCCTGCATCGTTGGCGGCTTGGAGGCGAATGAAGTTCACCTTCGCGTTGCGCTCAAAGCCTTCCGCATCAAATCCGGCCGGAAGCAGGTGTGCGTTGGAAAGCCCGGAACCAATACCGGAACCAATGCGCACGCCCTGCTGGCTACCCGACGCCGCGGGCATGAGCACCTTGTAGCTGGGTGCCGACTCCAAGGGGCGGCCACTAGTGCGCGCTGCTCCCGGGTTGACATGGGCGTACTGCATGCCCGCTGGAGCCCTGGGGCCTGCGGCCTGTGCTGCGGCGCGCTTGCGCAGGAAAAAGCCCACCGCCACCATGATGGCTGCAGCCAACAAACCGAGCATGACCATCGAAGCCAGCTCATCACCAAAGCCGAAATGTGATGCCAGTGCGGCCAGGCCCAGGCCTGCGGCCAAGCCGGCCACCGGCCCCATCCACGAGCGCGAAGGCGTAGCGGCGGCAGCCGCACCACCGGCCGCAGGTGCTGCGGCGGCAGATTGGGCGGGAGCGGTTGGGGCTTTGTCCTGGGTCATTTGGCGCTGCGTGCCCATGGACTTGCCAGAACCCATGCGCTTGGCGGCCTCTGCCTCCATGGCCACAGTGGATAAGCCAACGGTGAACACCACCGCCAGCATGGAAAGGAATTTTTTCATCATGTTCTCCTGCGTAAATTGACGAACAGCGCAAAGATAGCGGTCAATAAAAGTAGAAAAAAGTAGCATTTATGAGATTTATAGTTCGTAAAAAACTGAATTTATGCATATGAAGTCTTGCGGGCCAAGCGGGCCAATACCTGCACGACGCCTCCACCTGCCAGCAACAGAAGCACCCCCAACACCCACACCCCCCAAGCCAGCGGCGTGAGCCACTGGGCCAGTGACGGCAGGTACGCCAGCGCAGCCTCCATCCACGGGCCAGCAGTCTCAGCGCCCACGCGCATCAGGTCTTGCCACTCCGCGGGAACCCAAATGCCTACCCATGCCGGCAATGCCAGGCCCGCACCGGCGGGCGAGTAGTCGGCCAAAGCGCCCACACTGGACAAAGACCAGACAGAAAACCCGTGAATCAGCCACAGCGCGACCGAATACAGGGCAATAAGCGCCGCCACCACAGACCAGGTTGTTGCAACAAGCATGGGAACTCCCGAAAAAGCCAATGAAGGCCTGATCTTGCGCGTCGGGACATGCCTGATGAAAGCAGGCAATTGCGATAGTTAGCTCTGGTTTTTCCGAAGCGTAAGGGGCGCGGAAAGTGGGCTGCGCTATGCAGCAGGCTGCAACAAGCGTTGCACCAAGGGGTGCTGTACCTTCTTTTCGGTGCCTATGGCGTAAAAATGCTCCTGCACACCGTCACACGGGCCCACCGCTTCAACGGCGTAGTAGGCCATCAGGTCTTCATGCACCCACTGGGCCGAAGGAAACACGCCCATACCTCCAGCACCAAAAGTCTTGAGCAAGGCGCTGTCTTCAAACTCCCCCACGATGCGCGGACGGATGGCATGCTGCTCGAACCATTGGTCCAGGCGCTCACGCAGCGCGTTGTGCCCGGTCGGTAGCAAGACCGGCACGTCGGCAAGGCACTGGGGGAACCGCTGGGCAGCAGTCTGGGCCAGGCCAGCGGTGCCATACCAGGCCACCGGCGAGGCGCCCAGGTCATGGGTATAGAGCTTGATGTTGGGGTTGGGTGGTGCGGGGCGGTCCGACAAGACAATATCGAGCCGGTGCAAGGCCAGATCGCCCAACAAATCGTCCAGCTCGCCCTCGTGGCACAGCAGGCGCAAGTGCGGCTCCGCTAGCACGGCTTGCAGCAGGCGGCGCACCACCAATTTGGGTAGCGCGTCACAAACCCCCACCGCCAGGCGGACCACTGGGGTGCTGACAGCATCGCGCACACGTGCAGGCAGGTTTTCCCCCAAGCGAAATATCAGGTCCGCCTGCTGCATGGCCGCAATGCCAGCATCGGTCAACACCAGCCCCCGACCAGCAGGCTTGAGCAATGCATACCCTAGCGCACGCTCCAGTTCACGCACTTGCGCGCTGACCGTCTGTACGGCCATGTCCAGCTTGTCAGCAGCCCGGGAAATACCCCCTTCCTTGGCGACGACCCAAAAGTAATACAGATGCTTGTAGTTGAAAGGGGCACTCATGCTCAGCTTTTTCAGGAATATCGATACGAAATTATCTGCTTTTTAGGAATTTGGGCCGCCCCTATCGTGGCGACTCCCTTCACCAGCAAAGGTACACCATGCACATCATTTTTGAATCCCGTGACGCCCATGGCCAGGAACTGCGCGAGTTGTCCATTGGCCGGGTGCGCTTTGCACTGCGCCGACTTCGCACCCTGGTTGCACGGGCCAAAGTACAGTTTTCCGACGTGAACGGCCCCCGTGGGGGCGTGGACAAACGCTGCCAGGTCGAACTCAAAACCGATACCGCGGGCACCGTCGTGATTGCAGCGCTGGCCGCCGACTGGCGCACGGCACTGGACCGCGCACTCGCCAAGGCCACCCGGACACTCACGCGCCAACAGCAACGCAACCACCACCCAGTGCGTGGGCGAGACGCCCGCTTCACCCTGGGAACCTGAAACCAAACCAGCATTCAAACCAAGGAAAAACCATGCGCCGATATACCCCCAACAGCCCGCAGTGCGCGGCACGCATCGTCGCGCTGACCCTATTGGCCGATGGCGACCTGGACGAAGCCGAACTGTCCTTGCTGGACCAACTCGCCGTACACACCCAACTCGGGCTTGGACGCGCCGAGTTGCATGCGGTGATGGACGACTTCTGTGCGGACCTGCTCGCCAGCAAGCAACTGCACTGGGCTGGCGACTGCCCCGTGGACGAATACACGCTGGCTGCGCTGATGGCCGACATTGACGACCCGGCACTGCGTCGCAAGGTATTGAACCTGTGTGTGCAACTCGCGCAAGCAAACGACAAAGTGGCGCGCGGAGAATCCATCGTTTTGACAGCAGCCGTAGAACATTGGGGACTGCACCACTACATGCTGCGCCAGACAAGCACAGCCAGGCCCTGGCTGGAGGTCCAGCGCTCGATTTGATTGGGCAATTCACAAGCGCTGTGCTATGTTCCGGGGGACCGCATGACCCCCTGTTAGAACATGTCCACAGACCACTTGCCCGAGGTACCGCGTGCCGCTGCTGGTGGTAGCACACTGCGCCGAATTGCAGAGTTTTGGCCCGTATGGGTAGGCTTGGGCGTGAGTCTGATGGTCGGCTTGCTGCTGCAAAGTGCACACCACAGCCGCAGCGTAGCCGCCCAGAAGCGGCAACTGGAACTGCAGGCCCAAAGCATGCGCGACAGGCTTCAGACACAGGGCGCGCTCACCTTCAGCCCGACCACCGGCCTGGCGACCTTGGTCCAGGTGGACGGCACGCTGTCCCGCGAGCGGTTTGAGCGCCTCATCGAACGCAGCCGCACTCTGGTGCCTTTTATACGCAGTGTGGTGGCATCCCCCGACGACATTGCGCGCTATGTCTACCCGCTACAGGGTAACGAACGCGTCGTCAATCTGGACTACCGCTCGGTTCCAGCCCAATGGGCACAAATTCAACAAGCCAAGGAACAAAAAGCCCCGCGACTGTTTGCCCCCGTCAAACTGGTGCAAGGTGGCACGGGCGTGATTCAACGCACCCCCGTGTTTGTACGTGCGAACGCAGCGGCCCCCGAACAATACTGGGGCGTGCTCTCGGTGGTGGCGGACCTGGAAAGCTTCATAGCCGCGTCTGGCGTGGCCCAGGACGCACAGCTGGAAGTGGCCTTGTTTTCCGATGCTGCACTCACCACCCCAGCGGCACTGATTTGGGGCCAATGGAGTAGCGGCGCTGAAGCAGGTGTTACAGCGGCAGTGGACCTGCCCGGAGCGCAATGGGTCCTGCGCGTGCGGCCACGCAGCGGATGGTCTGACGCAGGCGCTGCCCCCGAAGCCCTGGCAGTCTGGACAGGCGGTGGCCTGGTATCGCTGCTGCTGGGGCTGCTGGTACGCCAATCCCAACGCTTGCGCCGTGGAAACCGCGAACTATCGCGTGAAATGACCCGTACGCGCAGCGTACAAAGTGCACTGGAGTCATCCCAGGCCGAGTCCCTGGCGGCCCGGGACCGACTGCAGGCAGTGCTCGACGCAGCCACCGAGGTCGCCATCATTTCGACCGATCTGGAAGGAAGGGTGACCGTTTTCAACCGCGGCGCCGAACACATGCTGGGCTACACAGCCCAGGAAGTCATGGGCAAGTCTCCGGGGCTGTGGCATGTAGGGAGCGAGATAAGTGCCGCAGCACAGGCCCTGCACCGCCCCCCCGCTGCGGCTCCCAGCGGTTTTGAAGTGTTCGCACGGTTGGCGCAAGATGCGGAGCCCCGCACTTGGACCTATGTCACCAAGGACGCGCGAAACCTGCCGGTGTCGCTGGCGTTGAGCACCGTCCGCGCAACCGATGGCACGGCTTTGGGTTTCCTGGGAATTGCGCGCGACCTGAGCGCACAAAAACGCGCCGAAGCCGAACTGCGCCAATTGACAGAAGAGCTGGAAAGCCGGGTCGAAGAACGTACGGAGGCCTTGCGCGCCGCCATGCAAACGCTGCAGCAGGCGCAAGAGGGCCTGGCACGCGCCGAAAAACTGGCTGCGCTGGGATCTTTGGTGGCCGGTGTCGCCCACGAACTCAATACGCCCATTGGCAATTGCCTGATTACAGCCTCTACCCTGCAGGAACACACCCGCACCATCCATACCGCAGCCGCCGATGGCACCATGCGCAAGTCTGCGTTTGATGCCTACCTCAACGATATGCACCAAGGTGCCGACATTTTGTTGCGGGGCTTGACCAATGCCGCCGAGCTGGTCCAGCACTTCAAACAACTGGCGGTCGACCAAACCAGCGAGCAACGGCGTACGTTCTTGCTGGGGTCAGTGGTAGAAGATGTGGTCAGCCTTTCCAAAGCCGCCTGGAAAGGCACTGCGCACCAGATCGAAATCGCTGTAGAAATGCCCACCCCCTTGGATAGCTACCCCGGCGCACTGGGGCGTGTACTGAGCAATCTGATGCAGAACGCACTGCTGCACGGGCTCGACGGGGTCGACCAAGGACGCTTCAGGGTTTGGGCCCGTGAAATGGATGCGAACACCATAGAGGTGCGGGTAGAAGACAACGGCGCAGGCATGACAGAAGAAGTGCGCCGCCGTGCATTTGACCCATTTTTCACCACCAAGCTGGGCAAAGGTGGCAGCGGCCTGGGACTCAACATTGTCTATAACACCGTGACCGGTGTTCTGGGGGGCACGATCGAAGTGCACAGCCGCCCCGGCGGCGGTACCCAGTTCGTGCTGCGGCTTCCCTACAAGGCGCCATCCTTCACACCTGCAGCATCGCCCTGAGCGCCCAATGCGCCCAAGGCACTGACCTGCATTCGCAAGTCCTGCGCCCAGGCACGCCGGTCCCGCCCAGCCGCGCGCTGCGCTACACCTACGTCCAAACGAACCCGCAACCCTGGTGTGCGCACAGTGCGCCACAAAGTATCGAGCAAGCTGTCGTCGCCGATGTAGGCCGGTGCCGCGCTGCGCGCGCCGCTGGCGGCGTCTTCATAGCGCAGGGCCAGGGGCTGCACCGGGGTGTCGGTGGCGATGGCCGCCTGCAGCAGGTTGCCGTGGAAGGGCAGGAGTTCGCGGCCATCGCCCGTGGTGCCTTCGGGAAAGACGGCCAGCACCGCGCCGTCGCGGAAGGCCTCGGCCATGTGGTGCACCACGCGCATGGCGTCGCGGCGCGACTCGCGCTCAATGAACACCGTGCCCATGGCGGCGGCCATGGGGCCGATCAGCGGCCAGTGGTGCACGTCGGCCTTGGACACCAGCCGACACGGGCTGGTGGCCAGCAGCACCACGATGTCGATAAAGGAGATGTGGTTGGCCACCAGCAGCACCGGCCCCTGCTGCTGCGGCAATACAGGCGCTTCCAATTTGATAGCTAGCAGCGCAATGAATTCGAGGGCCCAGGCCTGAATTTGCATGTAACGCTGGGCCGAATCCAGCTGCGACAGCCTGCGCCGGATGAGCCAGGCACCGTGCAGAACGTGCACGGCAATGCGCAGCAGGCGCCACGCCGCGGCCAGCGGCGAGCGCTGCGGCGGCATGGCGTGGGCGCTCACGCTGCCTGGTAGGCCAGGTGGCCGTGGGCCACGGTGGCGCGCACGCGGCCCAGCAGCTCGTAGCCTTCAAACGGCGTATGGTGCGAGCGGCTGCGCAGGGTGTCGGCCCCCACCACCCAGGGGGCTTGCGGGTCGAACACACAGATATCGGCCACGCCACCCACGGCCAGGCCGCCGGGGCCACCTTGGGCCGAGGTGGAGCGCACCAGGGCCGC
>JACCDZ011054842.1_pt1 | contig 14312 bp, 12 predicted proteins | sample 7449551 | NCBI WGS metagenome assembly JACCDZ01 (sample SAMN15323452, study PRJNA562643) | freshwater metagenome | isolation source: river surface water | place: USA:Blue River Watershed | collected 2017-08-18 | reverse complement strand
CACGGCTGAGTTGTTGATTGAGGTTAGCGGGCATGTGAGAGCTCCTGAAGTCAAGTTGAAATCGGGCGATGTGGGCAGCGAATTCTGCTTTGTCGTTGGCTAAATCTTAACTCTTGTACAAGACTTATTTCCATTCTTATGTCTTATACAAGAGTTATTTTTATTTGTTTATATTCAACAACTTACAAAACAAATTTTTCAATGCAAAAATACATTTCCCATATTGAGAAAAAATGTCGCAGTGCAGCACAGAAATTTTTCAAATTATGAAAACATTTATTTGCATCATGAAATGACATGCAAAGGGCGGGACCCGATGACGATGCCATCCGCGTCCGCATACAGCCAATCACCCGCATAAACCTGAACACCTTGTACGAATACCGAGCAACCCGTCTGGCCTTGCCCTGAGCGCAAGGTCGGCATGGGGTTCAGGGCCAATGCCCGAATACCAAGATCCAGAACTGCCAGTTCAGCCGCATCGCGCGCGCAACCGTTGATGATGATCCCGGCCCAACCGTTGCCAGCTGCCGCTGCCGCCAAATTACCGCCCAACAATGCTCGGCGCATTGAAGCACCGCCATCGACCACCAAGACACGACCCAGCCCAGGAGACTCCACCGCCTGCTTGACATGGCTGTTGTCCTCATAGCACTTGACCGTCAAAACCTGACCTGCAAATCGAACACGTGCACCGTAGTTTTGAAACACCATAGGGATCACACGGATCTCGCCGGTGTCGTTGGCTTTGTGTTCATCGCAAAAATCACACGTCGAAAAAACAACGTCAGGAGCCAGAGCCATGGAAGTACCTTTCAAAAAATCAAGTGGAAATCACAGCACTTACACAGGGCATACGCACCATGCCGGGGCAAAAGGCTTGCAAATGCGCATGAAACAAGACAAATCAGCAACAACCCCTAGCAAAAATTACTTTTTCCGCTTGGAAAGTGATGGTTTCTCCAGTAGCATGCATCCAGCTGAAAACAAACTGTTTTTCAGCGGCGAACCAACTTCCGATCAAAGGAACTGAACCATGGCAACTGCGAAAAAAACCCCGGCAAAAAAAGCTGCTCCCGCCAAAAAAGCAGCACCGGCCAAGAAAGCCGCTCCAGCTAAAAAGGCTGCAGCACCCGCTAAAAAAGTAGCGGCCAAAGCGCCTGCTAAAAAACGCACGCCCAACGCTGCGTTCATGAAAGCACTGACCCCCAGCGCCGCGTTGGCTGCTGTGGTGGGCGCCACTCCCCTGCCACGCACTGAAGTCGTTAGCAAGATGTGGGTGTACATCAAGAAGCACAACTTGCAAGATGCGACCAACCGCCGCGCGATCAACGCCGACGACAAGCTCAAGGCTGTGTTTGGCAAAGCCCAAGTCACCATGTTCGAAATGGCTGGCTTGATCGGCAAGCACCTGAAGTAATTCAGGCACGCGCTCATGAAAAAAATCCGCCTCGGCGGGTTTTTTCATGTCAGGGCCACTTGCCGCCTTCTGCAGAACACCATCAAGGTTGTTGCTTGGCGAGCGCAGACTCAGTGATGGCGCTCAAGGTCCCGCGTGTGGTGATCACATCAGGGTCCAGCATCACCTCGATCAAGCTGCCCTCAGATCTGGCGAGAGCATCGCACAAGGCCGCTTCAAACTCTTCGGTTTTGCGAATTCGAGTGGCGGCATAGCCATAGGCTTTGGCCAACGCCACAAAGTCGGGATTGCTCAGTTGTGAACCCGTCACATGCGTCGGGTACTCGCGCTCCTGGTGCATGCGGATCGTGCCGTACATGCCATTGTTCAAAAGCAAGATGATGGTCTTGGCACCGTGCTGCACTGCGGTGGCCAACTCCTGGCCGTTCATCAGGAAATCACCATCGCCTGCGATGGTGAAAACCACACGCCCCGTCAACAAACTGGCCGCGATGCCCGCAGGCACGCCATAGCCCATGGCGCCTACCGTCGGTGCCAACTGCGTTTTATGGCCTTTGACCAAGCCATGGTGCTTGTAGAAACGATGCATCCAGCTGGCAAAGTTACCCGCCCCGTTGGTCAACACCGCATCATCAGGCAAATATTTTTGCAGCGTTGACACGATGGTCGGCATGTCGATATCACCCGGCAAGTTTTGTGGCACCAAGTTGTCCAGGTAGCTGGCATGCGTCGCCTGGCTCCATGCAGCCCATGGCAGCGTTGGGGGTGCGGTCAACACCTCAAGACTTCTGGCCGCTGCATTCATGGTCGAATGGATGGCCAGATCCGCTTGGTAAACACGGTTCAATTCTTCCGCGCTGCCGTGGATGTGCACCAGCTTTTGCAGCGTCTTCGGGGCTTTGAGCAGCGTGTAACCGCCTGTGGTCATCTCACCCAAACGCGGGCCAATTGCCAAAATCAAATCCGACTCACGCACACGAGCCGCCAAGGCAGGGCTGATCCCAATGCCCACATCGCCCGCATACAAGGGATGGTGATTGTCAAAGGTATCCTGAAAGCGAAAGGCATTGGCCACAGGCAATTGCCAGTTCTCAGCAAAGCGCTGCAAGGCTTGCGCGGCCTGAACCGTCCACCCGCCTCCTCCGCAAATGACCAAGGGCTTTTGCGCAGACAGCAGCATGTCGCGCAGCGTGCGCAACGCGCCAGGATCGCTCCAGGCCTGGACGGGCTCGACACGTGGCAAGGCTTGTGCGTGTTCAACCGCCTGGGTCAGCATGTCCTCGGGCAAGACCAGCACCACGGGGCCAGGCCGACCATTCATGGCGGTCGCAAAAGCGCGCGCGACATACTCAGGCAGGCGCTCCGGATCGTCGATGCGTTCGACGCGCTTGGCCATGCCCTTGGTCGATGGACCAAAAAAATGGGTGTAATCCATTTCCTGAAAAGCCTCGCGGTCGCGTGTATCGCTGGCCACATCGCCGACGAACAGCACCATGGGCGTGGAGTCCTGGAATGCGGTGTGCACCCCGATCGAAGCATTGGTCGCCCCTGGGCCCCGCGTGACAAAACACACCCCGGGGCGGCCTGTTAACTTGCCCTGGGCTTCGGCCATGAAGGCCGCACCGCCCTCTTGCCGGCAAATCACAAAGCGGATGTTGTCCTGGTGCAGATGAAAACCATCCAGCACCGCCAGATAACTCTCTCCGGGAACACCAAATGCATGGGTCACGCCTTGGGCCAAAAGGCATTCAACAAGTAGATGGCCAGCCAGTTTTTTTGTCATGCGCTGATTGTGCCCAAAGGCCAGCACAGATCCTGTCGCAAGCGTGCGGATATACGCTCAAATCAAGGGTGCACAACTGTCCGCTTGCCTACACCCAAGGCGGCGCCCACACTGAACAAAAGCACCAGCGCTGCGCCCAACAAAGTGGCCTGGTACCAGCCTCGGTCCATGAACGCACCAAAGACCACAGGGGACAAGGCAAAACCCACATCCAGGCCGGAATACACCAAGCCATAGACACGGCCTGTTGCCCCTTTTGGGGTGGCTTTCTTGATCATCAAATCACGACTGGGGCCGCCTACCCCTACGGCGAAGCCTGTCGCGGCCAACACCCACAAAGTGCCCACAGACCCAAACAAACCGCTGGCGCACAAAGCCATCAACATTGCGGCGCTGGTCATGCATGCGGCCACCACGCGATCACTCCAGCGGGGCCAACGTGCCGCCACAAAGCCGCCCACCAGCATGCCCACAGCCCCACACAACATGTAGGCCGTCAAGGTCATGGAAGCGCGCTCAAGGCTCACACCGTGCAAGGCTTTGAGGATGGGCACCGAGAAGTTCTGCACCACCGCCAAAGTCACGGTGGACAACAAAAAGAACGCAAAGCACCACCACACGACCGGCAATCGCAAGAAGGCCAAATCATGGCTGCCACGGGCTTGCCCCTGTGGCGGTGTGGAAGCCGTGGTTTTAAGCAATCCACGGTGCCAAAACAAAATGCCCAACACCAGCAAGTACACACAAGCGGCCGCCAGAAATGCATGCCGCCAACCCCAAAGCGCCCCTGTCAGCGTGAAAAATGCAGGTGCCAACGCCCATCCCAGATTACCGCTCAACCCATGCACACTGAAGGCATAGCCCAGACGAGGAGACGAGACCCGCTGGTTCAAACTGGTGAAGTCCACCGGATGAAACGGCGCGTTGCCCAAACCGGCCAAAACCGCCACGCCCATCAAGGCCACATAGCCCTGTGCAGAAAATGCCAGGAGGCAAGCCAGCGTGAACAGCACCATGGAGCCAAACAAAACCGGCCGAGCGCCCACCCGGTCAACCACAAAGCCAGCAGAGGCCTGGCCGACGCCCGACACCACAAAAAACAAGGTGCTGAGAAAGCCCAACTCAGAATAGCTCCAGCCAAAATCACGGATGAAGATGGGGAACATCAGCGGCAACAACAAATGCGAAAAGTGCGAGCAAGCATGCGCCATGCCGACCAAGGCCATCACTTTGGCATCGTCTTGCCAATTCACCAAAGGCTCTGAGCCCGAAGACACCAGCTGCATGGGAGTCCAGTCATTCCTGCATGCAGCCAGCGGTTTCAAGAACAAGAAGGCTTCGCCCGTCTGCAAGTTGCGAAGTTTAGCTGCGAAAAAAAGGGCAAGATGTCACCACCTTGCCCTGATGGGGTGCCTACGCTTCAAGCCGCTGCTTCAATCACCTTGAAGTCAAACTGCCCGGGGTTGCGCACCGGATCGACCGAGACCTCGATACCACTCTTGGGTGGAAACCGCCCTTCGAGCAGCAAACGGGACAAGGGGTTCTCCAACCTTTGCTGAATGGCCCGCTTCAAAGGCCGCGCACCGAAGACCGGATCAAAACCGACTTTGGCCAATTCCGACAAAGCCGCAGGACTGACCTCCAGGGTCAAGTCCATGCGCGCCAGGCGCTCGCGCAAGGCTTGCAGCTGGATGCTGGCGATCGATGCAATGTGCTGCGCATCCAGACCGTGGAAAACCACTGTTTCATCAATGCGGTTCAGGAACTCGGGACGGAAATGGGCTTTCAACTCGTCCCATACCGCTTCCTTGATGTCTTCGCTGGGCTGACCCACCATCGCCTGAATGATGTGTGAGCCCAGGTTGGACGTCATCACGATCACCGTGTTCTTGAAGTCCACAGTCCGCCCTTGTCCATCGGTCAAGCGTCCATCGTCGAGCACCTGCAGCAAGATGTTGAACACATCGGGGTGTGCTTTTTCAACCTCGTCCAGCAGCAACACGCTGTAGGGTTTGCGGCGAACAGCCTCGGTCAGATAGCCACCTTCTTCATAGCCCACGTAGCCAGGCGGCGCACCAATCAAGCGGGCCACCGAGTGCTTTTCCATGAACTCACTCATGTCCACCCGGATTAAGTGCTCTTCGCTGTCAAACAAAAAGCCCGCCAGCGCTTTGCACAACTCGGTCTTGCCTTCCCCGGTAGGGCCAAGGAAAAGGAAGGAACCGGTCGGTCGATTCGGATCAGAAAGGCCTGAGCGCGAGCGACGGATTGCATTGGCCACTGCCGAGATCGCCTCATCCTGACCCACCACACGCTGGTGCAATTTGTCTTCCATCTGCAGCAGCTTTTCACGCTCGCCCTGCATCATCTTGGACACGGGAATGCCTGTCGCACGCGACACCACTTCGGCGATTTCTTCCGCACCGACTTGTGTGCGCAGCAAACGGTGTGCAGGTTTCTCGCCCGGCGCTGCTTCTTTGGCCTGCACTTCTTTCAGTGTTTTTTCCAGCGCAGGCAGCTGACCGTATTGCAGCTCTGCCACTTTGTTGAAATCACCCTTGCGGGTGAGTTCTTCAATTTGCTGACGCAACTGATCGATCTGCTCACGCACTTGCTGACCGCCTTGGGCCTGGGCTTTTTCGGCATGCCAGATTTCTTCCAGATCCGCCGCTTCTTTTTTCAGCTTGGTGATTTCTTCCTCAATCAAGGTCAAACGTTTTTGAGACGCTTCGTCCTTTTCCTTGCGAACGGCTTCACGCTCAATTTGCAGCTGGATCAAACGACGGTCGAGCTTGTCCATGACCTCGGGTTTCGAGTCGATCTCGATCTTGATCTTCGCAGCGGCCTCATCGATCAAATCGATGGCTTTGTCGGGCAAGAACCGGTCGGTGATGTAACGGTGGCTGAGCTCCGCTGCCGCCACAATGGCCGGATCGGTAATATCGACGCCGTGGTGGATTTCGTACTTTTCCTGCAAGCCCCGCAAGATGGCAATGGTCGCTTCCACTGAAGGCTCATTGACCAGGATTTTCTGAAAGCGCCGCTCCAATGCGGCATCTTTCTCGATGTATTTGCGGTACTCGTCCAGCGTGGTGGCCCCCACGCAGTGCAGCTCGCCACGGGCCAGGGCAGGCTTGAGCATGTTGCCTGCATCCATTGCACCTTCGGCCTTGCCAGCACCGACCATGGTGTGCAACTCGTCAATGAAGACGATCGTCTGGCCTTCGTCTTTGGCCAACTCATTGAGCACTGTTTTCAGGCGCTCTTCAAATTCACCACGGAACTTGGCACCCGCCAACAGAGCAGCCATGTCCAAAGACAAAACGCGCTTGCCTTTCAATGAGTCGGGCACCTCACCCGCCACGATCCGCTGAGCCAAGCCCTCCACAATGGCGGTCTTGCCTACGCCAGGTTCACCGATCAGGACAGGGTTGTTTTTTGTACGGCGCTGCAGAACCTGGATGGCGCGACGGATTTCGTCATCGCGGCCAATGACTGGATCGAGCTTGCCGATGCGGGCACGCTCAGTCAGGTCAATGCAATACTTCTTGAGCACCTCGCGCTGGCCTTCGGCATCGGCGCTGCCCACGGTCTGACCGCCACGCACCGCGTCAATCGCGCTCTCCAGACTTTTACGCGACAATCCGCTGTCTTTGCAAATGCGGCCAACTTCGGTCTTGCTGTCGGCCAATGCCAGTAAAAACAGCTCACTGGCGACAAAAGCATCGCCACGCTTGATGGACTCTTTCTCTGCGGCCTGCAGCAGCTTCACCAGATCCGGCCCGACCTGAACCTGGTCCTGCCCCGTGACTTGGGGCAAGCGCGAAACCGCAGCCTCTGCAGCCAACAGCAAGCCCGGCACCTGAACACCTGCTCGCTGGAGCAAGGCCTTGGGACCGTCTTCTTGCTTGAGCATGCTCACCAAAACGTGTGCAGGCTCAATGTAGGCATGGTCACGCCCCAAGGCCAAAGACTGTGCATCAGCCAATGCTTCCTGAAATTTCGTGGTCAATTTGTCAATACGCATAAGTGGTTCTCCAATTAACGTCTAGCTTGGGATGTTTGGGAGATTTTCAAGCTTGAGCCGAGCACAAGACTTTGCCTAAAATCAAGTCATGAACATTCACCAGCTCTCTGTCAGCTACGAAGAACGGCAAGACCGGCTGTTGCTGCGACTGAACACACAAGACCACCAGGAATTCCGGTTTTGGTTAACCCGACGCATGAGTCTTCGGCTGTTACCCGCCATTGACCAATCGGTAGCTCGGCTGGAAGCGAGCCAACCTGGCGTCGCTGCACCGGACACGACTTCACAAAAAATGCTCACTGAGCTGAAAAGGGATGCGTTCTTGCAAAAGGCCGACTTCTCCACCCCGTTCGAAGCCAAAGCCGAACGAAAACCACTGGGCGAAGAACCCTTGCTGATCACCGATGCCCAATTGAGCCTGCAAGCGAATGGTGGCCTTTTGATCACTTTCCAGGAAAAATCGGCTGAGGGCGCTGTCAAATCCTGTCAGCTCAATTTGCAGGCCAGCTTGGTGCATGGCTTGATCCAGCTGATTCAACAAGCCTTGGTCAAAGCAGATTGGGCATTGGCCAGCACGCCCGCTCCCGTGGCAGTCGAGCCCGCTGCAGCGCTGACGGAAGAACCGCCCCGCTATACGCACTGAGGCCATCGCCTGCGCATTTCAGCCAGTGCGTGACGGCCACTCAAGCGTTAAAGGCCTGTATGCCCCACCGCGCCAAAGCCGCATCGTCAGAGACACGCGCATCCACCCAGTGCGCGCCTTCGGGGGTTTGCTCTTTCTTCCAGAACGGCGCCTGAGTTTTCAGGTAGTCCATCAAAAATTCGCACGCTTTGAAGCTCTCGCCCCTGTGCGCTGAGGTCACCGCGACCAGCACAATCTGGTCCGCAGGCAACAAACGCCCGACACGGTGAACCACGCGCGCGGCATAAAAATCGAAGCGTTTGTGCGCCTCATCGATCATGGCCTCGATCGATTTTTCGGTCATGCCCGGATAGTGCTCCAGCTCCATGGCCTGAACTTCGTCTTGTGCCTGGCCAGTCAACGCTCGCGTGTCGCGCACTGTGCCCACAAAACTGCAGACCGCGCCCACACGCAGGTCTTGTGTCCTGAGCGCCTGGATTTCTTGTGACACATCAAAATCCGCAGTTTGAACCCGCACGCGCGCCGTCATGACTTCAGCCCCCTGTCACCGGCGGGAAAAAACCCACCTCGCTGTCGGCCTGTAAAACCGTGTTGTCGCTGGCCATGACTTGGTTGACTGCGACACGGACCGCACGGCCTGGGGCCAGGCATTCCGCATAGGCACCGCCCTTGGCCAAAAGCTCGGCCCGCAAGCTCGCCACGTCGACAGCGCTGGTTTCCAGCACTTCGCTGGCCATGCCAATGGCTTCGCGCAAAGCGGCGAAATAACGCACGTTCACCTTCATGCCAACCACCCTGAAAAAGGCCAGAAATTCACAACATCACCATGCGCAATGGTACTTCCGGCAGGATTGTCGATGACCCCATCGCCCCAAACCACCGAGGTCAAGACACCGGAGCTTTGGTTGGGAAACAGATCCAAGCCACCTTGCGCATTGCGGCGCGCGCGCAAGAATTCACGCCGCTTGTCGGCCTTGCTCAATTCAAAGTGAGCAGGCAGCTGCAAGCACTCAGGCTGAAGGTCTTGAACACCTTGGAGTTTCAAAATCAGGGGGCGAACCAGAAGCAAAAATGTCATGAAACTGGACACCGGATTGCCCGGCAAGCCGACAAAATGCGCCTGACCGGCTTCGCGATCCCTGCGCACATGACCATAGGCAAATGGTTTACCAGGCTTCATGGCGATTTGCCACAAGGCCAATGCCCCCAGGGACTGAACGGCGGGTTTGACATGGTCTTCTTCGCCCACAGAGACGCCGCCACTGGTCAAAATCAGATCATGGTGGTCAGCCGCCGTCTTGAGGGCTGCGATCGTGGCTTCACGCCGATCCGGCACGATACCCAGATCGCTGACTTCGCAACCCAAACGGTGCAGCAAAGCACGCAGGAAAAAGCGGTTCGAGTTATAAATGGCACCAGCTGGCATGTCTTGCGGTGCCACATCACCGGGCATGACCAGCTCATCGCCGGTTGAAAACAAAGCCACGCGTGGGCGTACCGCCACGTTCAAATGCGCCAAGCCAAGACTGGCGGCCAAGCCCAACTCTGCAGGGCCGAGTTTTTGCCCGCGCCGCAAGGCGATTTGACCTTGGCCAATGTCCTCACCACTGCGGCGTATCCATTGACCGGGTTCTGGCTGAACCTGAAAGCGGACCTGCGGCACTTCTGCGTCGGTCACCACCTCAGCCTGTTCTTGCATCACAATGGCGTCCGCTCCGGGTGGCACGGGCGCGCCGGTGAAGATGCGGGCCACCTGGCCCGCTTGCAAGGCTTGGCCTTGATGTCCCGCTGCAATGCGCTGAGTCACCGACAGCACGGCGCCTGACACTACATCAGCGCAACGCACGGCGTAACCGTCCATCGATGAATTGTCAAAAGCAGGCACCTGCAAGCCAGACACCACATCCTCGGCCAGCACACGGCCATCGGCATCGAAGGTCGCCACCGACTCAACAGCAGTCAGCGGTTTGATCTGATTCAAAAGTGCAGACAGTGCCTCGTCCAAAGGCATCAAGGGGGATCTGGTTGCGCCGGTCATGGTCATCAATCGCAATGCTGGGCGATGTAGGACTTGATCTGTGCCACATCGGCTTGCATGACTTTGACCCGCTTGGGCAATTGTTCAATGCCTTCAAATTGCGCAGGACGATGAGGTTCACGACCCAAGGCCTCCACCAAGGTCGCGGCGAACTTGATGGGCAAGGCTGTCTCCAGCACGATCATGGGCACTGCAGGATTCAAATGCTCTTTGGCCACTTTGACACCGTCAGCCGTGTGGGTGTCGATCATCACGCCGTATTGGGCAAAAACCTGCTGGATCGTCTTGAGTCGATCAGCATGGGTGCTCTTGCCACTGTCGAAGCCATAAACGGTGGCAGCATTGCCAAAACGCGCATCGGCCGACAGGTCAAAAAAGCCCTGACGGCTCAAGCCTTCGCCAAAAATGGCTTGGGTTTTGACTGCGTCGCGCTCGAGCAAATCAAAGACGAAGCGTTCAAAGTTGCTGGCCTTGGAAATGTCCATCGAAGGACTCGATGTCTCGTGCGTATCGGCCGTGCCGCGCACACGGTAAAGACCTGTGCGGAAAAACTCGTCTAGCACATCGTTTTCATTGGTGGCCACCACCAGGCGGTCAATGGGCAAGCCCATCATGCGGGCCACATGACCGGCACAGACGTTGCCAAAGTTGCCACTGGGCACGGTGAAGCTGACTTTCTGGTCATTGCTTTGCGCGGCCTGGAAGTAGCCCGCAAAGTAGTAAACCACCTGAGCCAGCAAGCGCGCCCAATTGATCGAGTTGACCGTACCGATTTTGTATTGGCGTTTGAAATCGAGGTCGTTGGAGACCGCCTTGACAATGTCCTGGCAATCGTCAAATTCGCCTTCAACGGCGATGTTGTGAATGTTGTCGTCGAGCAGACTGAACATCTGAGCCTGCTGGAACGGACTCATGCGGCCGTTCGGACTGGTCATGAAGACCCGGACGCCCTTTTTGCCACGCATGGCATATTCAGCCGCGCTGCCGGTGTCGCCCGAAGTGGCGCCCAGGATGTTGAGCTCTTCCCCGCGACGAGCCAACTCGTATTCAAACAAGTTGCCCAGCAACTGCATGGCCATGTCCTTGAAGGCCAATGTGGGTCCGTTGGACAGGGCTTCGAGGTACAGGTCAGGCTTGGCCGCGCCTGCAGCTTGCAAAGGCTTAAGCGGCACGATTTGCGGGGTACCAAACACCTGCTCGGTATAGGTCTTGGCACAGATGGCCTTCAAGTCGGCTGCGGGAATGTCGTCAATGTAAAGCGACAACAGCTCAAAGGCCAAAGCTGCATAACCCTGGCTTTGCCAGACACCACGCAGGCGTGCCAGCGCGGCACTGTCCAGCTGGGGATAGCTTTCGGGCAAGTACAAACCACCGTCAGGTGCCAAACCTTCCAGCAAAATTTCGCAAAAACGTTTGCGGTCAGCGTGGCCGCGGGTGGACAGGTAGCGCATCAGTTCAACTCTTCTTTGCGGATACGAACAATCGGGGCCATCACGGTGGGCAAGGCCTGCATTTGGGCCAGCACATCGTTGAGGGTGCCTTCGCGGGTATCGTGCGTGAGGATGATCACATCGGTCTGGTTTTCACCGGCTTGGCTCACCTGATCGGCTTCGCGCTGCAGCACGGCATCGATGCTGATGCCGGCATTGGCCAGCAAACCCGTGAGCTTGGCCAGCACACCGGCCTGATCGGCCACGCGCAAACGCAAGTAGTAGCTGGTCACGACTTCGGACATGGGCAAGACCTTCAGATCGCTCATGGCACCTGGCTGGAACGCCAGATGGGGCACGCGGTTCAGCGGATCGGCTGTGTGCAAACGGGTGATGTCCACCAAGTCCGCAATCACCGCGCTGGCGGTCGGCTCCGAGCCGGCACCCTTACCGTAATACAGGGTGGTGCCTACGGCATCGCCTTGCACCATCACTGCGTTCATGGCGCCTTCCACATTGGCGATCAGACGCTGTGTTGGCACCAGGCTGGGGTGCACACGCAACTCCACACCCTGTGCGGTGCGCTTGGTGATGCCCAAAAGCTTGATGCGATAACCCAACTGTTCGGCGTACTTGATGTCGGCTGCGCCCAACTGGGTGATGCCTTCGACATAGGCCTTGTCGAATTGAACAGGAATGCCAAACGCGATCGCGCTCATCAAGGTTACTTTGTGCGCGGCGTCCACGCCTTCGATGTCGAAGGTCGGGTCGGCTTCGGCGTAACCCAGGCGCTGTGCTTCCTTGAGCACCACGCCAAAGTCCAAGCCTTTGTCGCGCATCTCGGACAGGATGAAGTTGGTCGTGCCGTTGATGATGCCAGCCACCCACTGGATGCTGTTGGCCGTCAAACCTTCACGCAAAGCCTTGATGATCGGAATGCCACCGGCCACAGCAGCTTCAAAAGCCACCATCACGCCTTTGGCCTGAGCCGCTGCAAAAATTTCGGTGCCGTGCACGGCCAGCAAGGCCTTGTTGGCCGTCACCACGTGCTTGCCTGCAGCAATGGCTTCCATCACCAAAGCCTTGGCAATGCCGTAGCCACCGATCAACTCGATCACGATGTCGATTTCCGGATTGGCAATCACCTCACGGGCATCGGCCACAACCTTCACACCGGCCCCCACCACCTCTTGGGCACGTGCCACATTGAGGTCAGCCACCATGGCGATTTCAATGCCACGGCCTGCACGGCGTTGGATTTCCTCCTGGTTGCGCTGGAGCACATTGAAGGTGCCACTGCCCACGGTACCAATGCCCAACAGGCCCACTTTGATCGGTTTCATCGACTTCTCTTTTACAGTTGGACCCGGACATTCCGGGTCATGATTCAAAAAATATCAGGCCACCAGATGTTCGGTGCCAAAACGCTTGCGAGCACCTTCCAGGAAGCGCGCCACGCGGCCAATCGCTTCACGAAGATCGTCCACATGCGGTAAAAACACGATTCGAAAATGGTCAGGGTCAGGCCAGTTGAAGCCCGTGCCTTGCACCAGCATGACCTTCGTCTCTTCCAGCAAATGCAGGAAGAAATCCTGGTCATCCTGAATCGGATAAATCTTCGGGTCCAGCTTGGGGAACATGTACAAAGCCGCTTTGGGCTTGACGCAACTCACACCAGGAATCGCCGTGATCAGTTCATAGGCCAAGTCGCGCTGCTTGCGCAAACGACCGCCCTCACCCACCAACTCGTTGATGCTCTGGTGTCCGCCCAGCGCCGTTTGAATGGCCCACTGCCCCGGCACGTTGGCGCACAAGCGCATGTTCGAAAGCATGTTCAAGCCTTCGATGTAATCCTTGGCCGGTTTCTTGTCGCCGGAGATGACCATCCAGCCTGCACGGTATCCGCAGGAACGGTAACTCTTGGACAGAGAATTGAAGGTCAAGGTCAGCACGTCTTGCGACAAGCTGCCCAAAGGGGTGTGCTTGACATCGTCGTACAAAACCTTGTCGTACACCTCGTCGGCAAAGATCACCAAGCCATGTTCGCGTGCAATGGCCACAATGCCGCGCAACAACTCATCGGAGTACAAGGCTCCTGTCGGGTTGTTCGGGTTGATCACCACGATGCCCTTGGTGCGCGGCGTGACTTTGGCCCGGATGTCGTTCAAATCCGGCATCCAGCCATTGGCCTCATCGCAGCGGTAATGCACAGGCGTGCCACCCGACAAGCTGGCTGCAGCGGTCCACAGCGGATAGTCTGGCGATGGCAGTAACAGCTCATCGCCATCATCCAGCAAGCCGTTGGTCGCCATGACGATCAATTCACTGGCCCCATTGCCCAGGTAAATATCGTCCAGCGTGACGCCCAAAATGCCTTGCTTCTGGGTTTCATGCATCACCGCCTTGCGGGCTGCAAAAATGCCTTTGCTGTCTGAGTAGCCTGCTGAATTGGGCAGGTTGCGGATCATGTCCTGCTGAATCTCTTCGGGCGCGTCGAAGCCAAAAACCGCCAGGTTTCCGATGTTCAGTTTGATGATCTTGTGCCCGTCCTCTTCCATCTGACGGGCGCGATCCATGATGGGGCCGCGGATGTCATAACAGACGTTGGCGAGCTTGGCAGATTTCTGAATAGGCTTCAAAGTGCCTCCAAGGCAGTTGCAGTGAGGGAAAACCTATAATTTGACCACAATTTCAGGCCTGTTCAGGCCAGAGACGCAGACGCTGCAGCACTCTAATTTGATGGCCTCATGAAACTCCAACCCGATAAATCCAATGCCCCCACCATCAACGCCCATGGTCAGGGGTGGATTGAAGTCAACGGGCAAAAACACAGCCAGTCCATGGTGGTCAGCAGTCTGGAAGGCTTGCCCTCCTTCACATGGGGCCCTGCAGGATTTGACCAATTGAGCGGTCCGGATTTCGAGAAATTGGTGCACGACGGTGTGGAGCTGGTGATTCTGGGCAGCGGGCT
>JACCDZ011821950.1_pt1 | contig 14318 bp, 15 predicted proteins | sample 7449551 | NCBI WGS metagenome assembly JACCDZ01 (sample SAMN15323452, study PRJNA562643) | freshwater metagenome | isolation source: river surface water | place: USA:Blue River Watershed | collected 2017-08-18 | reverse complement strand
TACCTGACACAAAGCTGGAGCCAGAATGTGGCGGTAGTCGATAGCGTCGTTGCGACGCAAACCGGAACTTACACAGTGATTGTTCGCGATGCCAGTACCGGTAACGCCAGCACCGGCAATTACAACCTCTATTATTCCAAAGCCCCTAATGCCTTTGAATTGGGCGATTTAATTAACGGAGGAATACGCACGGAGTTTATCGACAAAGGCGATATCGATACCTATCAAATTTCCGCAATTGCCAACGAGCGAATCAACATTAATGTCACTGATGTCGATAACACAAGCTTTATACCCTGGGTAACTATTTACAAACCGGATGGTACTTACCTGACACAAAGCTGGAGCCAGAATGTGGCGGTAGTCGATAGCGTCGTTGCGACGCAAACCGGAACTTACACAGTGATTGTTCGCGATGCCAGTACCGGCAACGCCAGCACGGGCAATTACCATTTGTATTACGCCAAGGCACCTCAAGCCATTGAGCTGGGAGAGTTATTCAACGGCGGAGCGCTGCTCGGATTTATCGACAAAGGAGATATAGACACATTCCACTTTTCAGTGTCGCTGAGTGAAAAAATCAGCATCACTATTACCGACCTTGATAACAATAGTTTCATTCCATGGATTACTCTCTACTATCCGGATGGTACCTATTTCACGCAAAGTTGGAATCAAAACACGGCGACACTTCTCAATCTGTCTCCAACTCAGGCAGGAAAGATTACGGTGTTAATTCGTGACGCGAGTACGGGGAATGCAAGTACGGGAAATTACAGAGTTGTATTATCCAAAACACTCAACACTAACTAACATAGCGCAATTTGCATTAAATTGAAGTGTTGAGGTAATTAAGCAGTGCGGCAATCAGGGGCTCCTGTTGCCGCACTGATCTCACGGCAAAATATACCGGCACTTTTCGCTGCTCCTCGCCAACCAATACCAGTTCGCCTTTCGCACTCGCATCCAGCGCAGTATCAGCATGCAACAGCCCCAAGCCTACGCCACCGGCAATTAAACTGCGCGTTACTTTTTCGTGATCTACATTAATTTGTTTGGCCGGGCGAAATTGGTGCTGCTGAAATAATTGCTCGGCAACATTTCCGCAACAGCTTTGCGGCGCCGGGCAAATCCAGGGCATTTTGGCCAAGGTGTTCCAATCCGGTTCAGCCGGATTAATTACCCATCCACTCGGGGCAGCAAGGTAAACACCAAAACTGTCTACCGGGTATTTCAACAACTCACTGTTGTGCGATCCGGAATCTGAAAAAAAGCCCGCATCCAATTCGCCATTTATTATCGCCTGTTCGATTTCCATTGAACTGCCGTACTGCACATGCACATCGACATCCGGAAAATTTTCAGCGATATGGCTGAGTAATTTCCCTAATAGCAAGGCGCTGGGCGCGCGGTTTGAGCCCAGACGAATTTGCCCGCCCAGCCCCTGACGGATACGCTTGGCCTGCTCTACCATCTCCCGGTGCAATGCCAACAAGCGTTCAGCGCTCGACAACAATGTGGCGCCCTGGGGGGTGAGGCTCATGCCGCGCGCATTGCGCTCGAACAAATAAAATCCCACTTCCTCTTCCAATGCCTTGATATGAGAACTCACCGCCGGTTGACTTAAACACAGGCTATCAGAAGCGCGCGTGATGCTGCCCTCTCGCGCAATAGTGACAAAGGTTTTTAGCTGATAAATTTCCATTTGAATTCCACTATTTTGAAAATTACTTCAACAACACGCTCAGCTAAGGTTGTAACCATTGGTAGATGAACCCTGCCGCAAAAAGTCCCACACCGAAAACACTGTGAGTCACCAAGGTTTTCAGGCGTGCTTGCACGGGATTAGGATTGTTACCAGCTGCTATACCAAACCCCAATGCCGGTTGCATAATAAAAAATGGAAAGACAACGGTGGTCAATCCAAATAGCAGAGCGATCGAGAATGCCGACAATGGTGTCTGATCAAGCCAGCTCAACCACACACCTTGCATCGGCACTAACAATATTGCGGCATAAGCAATTCCGATTAAATAGTGGACTACCCACCCCAGCGCACATTCACCCGCGCGCACATCGGCATTACTAATTTTAGTGTGCCAGAAAACACCCGTCGCCATATGGCTAACCCACCGTCCTACCAGACAATAGCTCAACGACGGGACTGCCAGCACGCGTTTTAAAAACAGCGCCCACAAATCCATTACCAGCGTCGCTCCAACACCTACAACGAGTATGGCAAACATTAATTCACTTGGGTTGTACATAGGATTCTCCGCGTTGGCCTAGCCAAATAGTCCGGTTCGATGACTAGTCGCGAACGACTTTTGCCACTAACTGACGCACCAACGGTGTCACCGCAATAATGGTTGGCAACGCCACTGAAAAAGCAAAGACCCACGCATGTAACCAGCGCTGCGCAATGCCATCAACCAAACCCAAATTAAACAGGCTAATTACCAGGGACATAATCCCGGACATCAACAACGCCATAAAAAAAGAAAATACAAAAGAGGTATATTTTTTAGCAATCATTGGAAACTCCTCGAATCAACGACCAGATATTTTGGCGGAACTCATAGTGCCGCCTTTCACCTGATCACTATGACTCTGACGCAACGAGAGATCCAATTGATTGTTTGAGGGGGAGACCTCAGAAAAACGGAGGTCAAGGAAGAGCAGAGCAAGAAGCTGGCTTATTCGTCACCATCATCCACTATCATATTGCCACCCGCTTCTTTCGCCCTGTGCATATAGATATTTGCCTGGGCCAATTGTTGATCAAGGCTGTGATGGAGCTGATCACAAATACCAGCGCTAAAATAGAAATGGGTGTCTACACCATTAATGCTGCAGGTTTCTGCGGATAATAATTGCTTCACCTTCGCTAAAAAAGCGGCTGCTTTCTCATGATCCAAACCCGGCATGAGCACAAAAAAGTCATCGCTATCGGCGCGCGCCAGTAAAAATCGGCCGAGCATATTGTGCAAACTACTGGCAATATGTTTGAGTGCAACATCCCCCCAGGCGTTTCCATGTTGCTCGTTCACCTGGCTGAAATGATCAATATTGATAACCGCCAATGACAAGGGCGATGCTTTTTCCGTTGCCTGGCGATAAAGTTCACGCGCGGCATTAAAGAAATAAGAGCGATGGAAAAGCCCGGTTAAATGGTCGCGCTGCGCGTTGTAGGTAATCTGCTCAATCAATTCAAGCGATTCAATATTGTGGATAATACGGCAGTAAAATTCTTCCGGGTGAAAGGGCTTGCGCAGAAAATCATTGGCGCCGTGCTTGATAAATTTCGCAGAGAGTGCCTCACTACTCTCGCCGGAAACACCTATCATAATCAAATCGGTTTTGTCGTATTTGTAGCGCAGGTTGCGCACTAATTCAAAACCATCCATTTTCGGCATATTGTAATCGGTAAACACTAATTTAATATCCGGGTTTTCCAGCAGTACTTTAATGGCATCAACACCATCAACTGCCTCCAACACCTGAAACAAATGCCGACGAAACAAATTGCTCACGTGCTTGCGCGACATATCCGAATCGTCCACCACCAACACTTTGATATGTTGATTTTTCTCCAGGCGGTTGATCATCCCAATAGCCTTGCTATAAGCGTAGCGTCCCTCTTTAGTCACATAATCCACTATGCCTTTATTGAACAATTGCTCGCGTCGTTTCTCGTCATAACTGCCGGTTAAGACAATGGTGGGAATTTTTTTGCTGAGCGTAAAATCAACGACTTCGCCGTTAGGTGCATCCGGTAAATTTAAATCCACGAGCGCCGCAAAAAAATCTTGCGGGCTTTGCTCGTACAAACTGGTGGCCTGAACCAAACTAGTGGCATAGACAGCCTCATACGCCAAAGCGGATGACTGCACCAAATGACGCAGCACCTTCATTACCATTTCACTGTCTTCAACGACGAGAATTTTTTTCATTAGAAGAGACTCTCAATAATTTTTTCACAGCTAATTAAGTGTGAATAATTATTGAGTGTAGTCAAGAATCAATAAAATGCGCCAAAATCGCACGGACGCCAAATTATTGCCAGAGGAACCCACTGACCTTCGTGCCCAGCAGATAACCGCCAAAATTACGTTGCGCACAGGGCGATGCTTTTGCTGCACCAACGCATACATGCAAGGGCAGCAAATGTTCTTCACGCGGGTGACAAAAACGCGCTTCGGGTGCATGCACCCAATTAACCAATTGTTCCGCTCGTTGTGCATACTCTAACGAAGGACTGGTCAGGGTGTTATTCAACCATTGATCAAATCCGTCGCTTTTGCTTTTTACGGCTGGGCTGGGCGAAAAAAAGGCGCGCATATTATGAAAAGACATACCCGAGCCAAGAATCAATACGCCCTGTTCGCGCAATGGCGCAATGGCTTCGCCCATTGCAATATGGGCTGCCGGGTCGAGCGATTGCAGTAACGACAGCTGCACCACTGGAATGTCCGCACGCGGATAACTCAAGAGGAGCGGCACAAAAGTACCATGGTCATAACCGCGCTGGTTATCCAGCTTTAGCGGAATATCTTTTGCGCGTAATAACTGCGCAACCGTTTCAGCCAATGCGGGGCTGCCAGGTGCCGGATAGCGAAACTCGTAGCTTTCGGGGGGGAAACCGTAGTAATCAAATATCATTGCCGGTTGCGCACCACTGGAGATACTCGCTTGCGCTTCTTCCCAGTGAGCACTAACCACCAAAATTGCAGCGGGAGCCGGTAAATCCTGTGCAAGATTTTGCATAAAGGCAGTGAGCTCGCGATGACTCGCATCACCCAACAACGGCATAGGGCCGCCACCGTGGGGAACAAATACAACCGGCATTAAGGATTTGCTATTCATAAAAACCTCCAGAGACAAACAGAAGTTTAGTTGAATTCTAATAGCGGAGACTTATCCAATATATGAAGTTAAGTCGAGTGGGTTTTATGGTGCTCATGGACCGATTCATAAATCGCCGCCGCCATAATAATGGCCCCGCCAATTAAAGTGCCGCTGTCGGGAATTTCGTGAAGTAAAAATATTTCATATACCACCGCGTAGACCGGTTGCAAACAAGCGACTAACCCGACAGTTTTAGCTTTCAAATAGCGCAGCGAAAACCCCAAGAGGGTATGAGTAACGGCGGTAAAAATAATGCCCAAACAAATTAACAACCACCAATCTTTTTCGCAGGGTTGATGATTCGACAGAAACAGCACCGGGGTCATTAGTAATGCGACGATCAACACCTGGTAACTCATGGAGCGCGCGGCGGATTGGTTACTAAACCAATAGCTCAATAATAAATTGCGCACTGCAAAGGTCACCGCTGAAACCACTCCCCAAATCACACCCTGGGTCGTGTTGTTATCCACATCAAATTCCGGCACCAAACAATAAATACCGCAGAGAACTAACATTCCGCTCAGCACATCGCGCCAATCGAGTTTGGTACGCTTGATCCAGGGTTCGAGGAAAACGGTCACTACCGGATAGGCGTAGAGTGAAATCATTCCTACCGCGATGTTCGCGACTTGCATCGAGTAAAAAAACGTAACCCAATGCAGCGCAAGTAAGGCACCCAACACCAGCATGCGTCCGTAATCGCGCGGGGATTTTAACGCAATATTGCGCTCGCGCCACCACACCCAAATAAACAAAACCGCTGCCGCAATCCAGGTGCGGTAACCGGTAATATCCCACGCGGGGAGTTGAATAAGTTTGGAAAACAATCCGGTAGCGCCCATCATAAAGGCGCCGAAGTGCAAGGTTAGCAATGCAGATTTAGCCGGTGATGCAGCAGACATAAACCATCCGGTAAAAATAATTTGCCCGGCATTGGCCGGGCAATTCATTCATATGTTAACGCGCGTGTTCGCTACTACGAAAAGTCAGTGACGCGGACGACGATTACGGTTTCCGCCAGGGCGATTGCCCACTGAGCGATTGGTGTAGCGTTCATTGCTACGTGCACGCGGAGGCGCGGGCGACAATGCTGGCGGCTCAAGCAATAACGGCTCCGGTGGTTGCTCGCACTTAATCGGTTTACCCAGCAACAACGCAATCGGCTCCAGTCGCAGCGCATCATCTTCACACGCGAAGCTGATTGAGGTTCCGGTTTTACCCGCACGGCCGGTTCGACCGATGCGATGCACGTAATCTTCCGGCTCTTCCGGCAAGGTAAAATTCACGACGTGGCTGATGCCACTGATGTGAATCCCACGGCCAGCCACATCCGTAGCTACCAACACTTTGATCTCGCCGTTTTTAAACGCATCCAACGTAGAGACACGTTTGTTCTGGGTAATTTCACCCGACAACAATCCGGCTTTAATACCATGACGCAACAATTTTTCATGAAGATCGCGACACTCATCGCGACGGTTTGCAAATACAATCATGCTCTCCGCGTGCTCCTGTTGAATCAGGTTGTAGAGCAGCGTGTATTTTTCTTCGGTGGATACCAGATACACATGTTGATCAACACGGGCATTGGCCACTGACTCAGGCTCAATTTCAACGGTTACGGGTTTGTAAGTCCATTGTTGTACCAGGTTGTGCACGTCGTCAGTAAAAGTTGCAGAGAAGAATAAGGTTTGGCGCTCTTCCCGCTTGGGAGTCTGGCGAACAATTTGGCGCACTTGCGGAATAAAACCCATATCCAACATGCGATCTGCTTCATCAATAACCAATACTTCGAGTTGATCCAGATACACATCTTTATTGCCGCAAAAATCCAGCAAGCGACCGGGAGTCGCCACGAGAATATCCACCAGATCTTCGTGCAGATGGCGCTGTTGCTTGGCGTAATCCATTCCACCTACCAGCGTATGAATTTTTAAATCCGTATACTTGCACAGTGCCTTGGCGTCTTCCGCTATTTGCATTACCAGTTCGCGCGTAGGTGCAATTACCAATGCGCGCGCTTCACCGGCATAACGTTTTTCAGTAATGGGGTTTTTTAACAGGTCATCGATAATTGCGGTAAGGAACGCGGCCGTTTTTCCAGTACCGGTTTGGGCTTTGCCCACCACATCTTTGCCTTTCAGTGCATGGGGTAAGGATTGCGCCTGTATAGGAGAACAATATTTGAAACCCAGCGCCGCAATGCCGCGCAGCAAAGGCAATTCCAAATCAAAATCATGGAAGCGGGTTTTACCGTCGATTGCTTCCACCTGAAATTCAGAAATATCCCAAGGCCCGTGATCAACTTTTACAGGGCGCTTAGTGTGGTGTTGCTTTTCGGGTTTGGCCTGACGCGGTTTTTCGAACCGGGGCGCGTTTTCGGTTTGTTCTGCCTTTGCATGATCGGATTTGCCATGATCGGATTTGGCGTGCTGATTGCGCGCATTGCGTTGGCGCTGATCCTGATGGCGGTCACGAGGGTGCTTACGTGGACCGGAACCTTTATCACCACCCGACTTCTCCGGGGTCTTTACCGCAGTTTCTTGCTTGGAGGGCTTATCAGTCCCGGAGCCCATTAATTTTTTAAAAAAGCCTATCAATCTCATCACCACAGGTTATAACGCACAAATAATGGCCTGAGTATACACCAATCGCCTGACAATCCGTCGCCTAAGGGCCGTAACTTAGGGAATTAAACAGCGAAATTGGCCAGATTTCTGCATAATCTGTGCCCGCTTATACCCACTTGCCCGCTTAACGGAGTTTTTTATGCGCATTCATAGTCTGCAACACGTTCCCTTTGAAGATATTGGCAGCATGGCCAGCGACTTTGCAGCGCGCAACTATTCCCTTACCTGTACTCACTGGTACCGCGGCGATACAACACCGGACCTGCACAGTTTTGATGCGTTAATTGTGATGGGTGGCCCGATGGGAATTTACGATGAAGCGATTTACCCCTGGTTGGCGGATGAAAAAACTCTCATCAAAGCGGCGATTGATGCGGGCAAAATTGTGATTGGAATCTGCCTGGGCGCGCAGTTAATCGCCGATGTGCTGGGCGGCAAAGTCACACGTAATGCGTTTAAGGAAATCGGCTGGTTGCCACTGCAGATTTTACCGGAGGCTGGCGCTCACCCCATTGCCCTAACCCTGGCAAAATTCCCCGAGGTTTTCCACTGGCATGGCGATACCTTTGCAATTCCCGCAGGTGCGCTACACATAGCGCGCAGTGATGGCTGTGCAAATCAGGCGTTTGTCGTTAACGACAAGGTTTTTGGTTTTCAATTCCATTTGGAAACCACACCGGCATCCGCCGCCGCATTAATCGCACATTGTGCTGAAGATATTGATGGTTCGCGCTACACACAGAGTGCCGAAACCATAATGGCTGACGCGGATAAATTCGCCCGGATTAATCGCGCTATGAGCGAAGTCATCGCCTATATTTTTGATTGAACCTGAGCGCTTTTGACGCAGGCCAGAATTGAGTAACTAGATCACTGCGCCAAAAAAATGTCCAACAGCCGCTGTCATTGCCATAGCGGCAGCGCCCCAGAACCCGACGCGAGCAGCGCCAATAATACCATTGGCCCCACCCACTTTTGCGGCAAGGCCACCGAGCACAATTAACGCAATTAATGAAACCGACGTAATTGCAAACGCAAGATATTGTGGCGGATGCAGCAATATAACCAACAACGGAATTGCAGCACCGACCGAAAAAGTTAATGCGGAAGTCACTGCCGCTTCTAACGGGCGCGCCGAAAAAATCTCGGTAATTCCCAACTCATCACGAGCATGGGCACCCAGAGCATCATGGGCCATGAGTTGGGTCGCCACTTCACGTGCAAGCTCGCGCTGCAAGCCGCGCGCGACGTAAATCTCTTCCAGCTCGCGATGTTCGCCTTCAATATTGGTTTCCAATTCGAGCGTTTCGCGCGCGATATCCGCCGCTTCGGTATCCGCCTGCGAGCGGACCGACACATATTCGCCCGCCGCCATACTCATAGCGCCCGCGACCAAACCTGCAACACCGCTTAACAAAATGGTCGAGGAAGAAACACCCGCAGTAACCATCCCCATCATCAAACTCGCGGTAGAAATAATGCCATCATTCGCGCCCAATACGGCGGCGCGCAGCCAACCGGAATGGTGGGATCTATGACGTTCATGATGGCGATGGGGCATAACTATTTCTCGCAAAAAAGTAATCGGTAAACTGGAGTTATTCTTTTTTAATTAACGACATGCGCAGCATCGTATTGTCGCGTTTTACGTAGTGATGAAACAAGCCAGCCAGAACGTGCAATCCAATCAGGTAGTAACCTATTTCACCAACCAGACCGTGCCAATGCTCAACGTTCTCTGCGAGATCATGATTCTTTTCAGTCAAAGGCGGTAACTCCAAACCAAAAAAAGGCACCCCATGACCTTCTGCGCTCAAAATAATCCACCCGGCAATTGGCATAAACAGCATAAAAGCATACAGCGATAAATGCATAATCTTCGCAAGAACATTTTCTAATGGTTTGGGTGCAGGCACTATCGGCGGAATTGGGCTGGAGAAGCGCACAGCTATACGCACTACCACTAAAATTAACACTGAAATCCCCAACATAAAATGCAGGGCTTTCATCAGCTCGCGCGGCTCACTGCCTTTGGGGAAAATTCCGCGAAATTCCATCGCGACATAAACGGCAACCAGCAACACAAACATCAGCCAGTGAAGACCAATCATCAGCGATGTATAACGGGTAATCGGAGAAGGTGCGTTCATATTAATCCTCTTTATCTATTCAGTTATTATCATTTGTTAACCGTCACCGTTTCGTCAGGACGACGTCAGGCGTGATGGGTGTACAAGCTTATATGAGTTAAATCAGCCTGTTAACGTCACTTAACCTAGCATTACTCACTTAAATCAAGCTTAAGAAAAGGTTAGATGCGCCAACCTGTTTAACCAATTAATACCGGGGAATTGACAAGCTAGCCGGGCTTCAATTAATGTTTACCGACCAGTTGGTCGGTTTAACTTTAACTTAATACCTCCGTCTTAATACCTCCGTGTATTGGCAAGGCATCTACACCAACCACCTACTCATAATAAGCATTACCCATCGCCCATTTTTACGAGCCGCATCATGGTTACTGAGCGCAATGCCGAGCAAACTCGCACCCGGATTCTAGAAGCCGCACATGAAGAAATTTATGAAAATGGTTATCAGGGCATGCGTATTGAGGCAATTCTACAGAAAACCAATTTAGCCAAGGGCGCGCTCTACCATCATTTCCCCAACAAGTTAGCGCTTGGCTATGCCGTTGTCGACGAAATTCTCATGGAGCACTTCCATGCGACATGGAATGAATTTGCGCAAAAACACCCCGATTCACTGACCGCAATGCAGCAGCTTTTTTTATGGAAAGCAGACTGTTATAAAAATGAACAACGCTTCAACGGATGCCCGCTTAATAATTTGAATCAGGAAATGGCGGCGATTGACGAAGGCTTTCACCAACGGCTTGAGGCAGTAATGGCTGCAATTTATCAAGCGATAGTCTCGGCGCTGGAAATTGGCCAAACCCAGGGCTATGTGCGCAGCGATATTAATCCTACCAAAATTGCCATGTTCCTCATGGCGAGTTACCAAGGCATCATGGGCGCAGCAAAGTGCATGCAAGAACCGGAAATTCTCGGTGATTTGTTCGGCACACTTAATGAATACATCGATACCTTACGTGCGCCGAAACACAATTAGAAAGCTTAGTGACTGATCATCCAGGGCCGCATGGACGGAAACATTTTATTGCCCTCGGCAGTAAACAGCAGATTGGACTTGCGAATCGGCTTATCTCCGCATCCACAACCTTTACCGTGTTTATGTTCGCGACGGGCTTTTTGCTCCGCGCGATACTCAGGCGTAGAAAGTACCGGGGCGTGCACTGCCGTCTCATTGCGCTGATGCGCAAACCGGTTTTCTTTTTTCATATCCAAAAATTCGGGCGCGAGCATAATTACACGCGCGCACAATGTCGCACAGGTCGGGCACGCCATAGGCTTGCTGGAATCTTCCATTGCGGCCAATTCGTAAAACAAACCATGGTCAGCGCATTTGTAGTCGTAAACAGGCATGACTAACTCCGATTTTTATGTAGCTGTTAGGTGTTGATTCGAGCGAGCTTGGTTAACTCAAGGCTAACCCCACTCTAGCTCTCTCCTAATTTAAGCGGAGGGAACTTTTAGCTCCGCTCCTTCATAAAGGGATGGAAAACCTTACCCCATCCTAGCCCTCCCCTTCATAAGGGAAGGGAACTCTTAGCTCCTCCCCCTTTTCAAGGGGGAGGCTGGGAGGGGTCAAGGCTTATTTATCTTTCGACAAAGGTATATCCACTCCCGAGGTAACCTTTTTAGTCGGACCTTCAGCGGTAGGATTTACATCGAAATCAAAAATATCCGTCGGTAACCACAAGGTCGCACAGGCGTTAGGAATATCCACCACTCCGGAGATATGCCCCTGCACCGGCGCACAACCCAATATGGCGTAGGCCTGCGCTTTGCTGTAACCAAACTTGGTTAAATAATTAATCGCATTCAAACACGCCTGACGATACGCCACGTGAACATCCAGATAATGTTGCTCGCCGTATTCGTCAACGGAAATACCTTCAAAGATCAAATAGTCATCATACTTGGGAGCAATGGGGCTTGGCTTGAAAATGGGGTTTTTGATTCCGTATTTAGACATGCCATCTTTAATCAGATTCACGCGTAAATGAATCCAACCCGCCATCTCGATTGCGCCGCAGAAAGTAATTTCACCGTCGCCCTGGCTGAAGTGCAAATCGCCTACCGACAGACCACCGCCCTTCACATACACCGGAAAATAAATTTTGGAGCCGCGCGATAAATCTTTAATGTCGCAGTTACCACCGTGTTCACGTGGTGGCACTGTACGCGCGCCCTCAGCAGCGGCAACCTTGGCGGCGTCCGGAGTCATTTTGCCCATGTGAGCAGTGTCCGCGTAAGGCAGAGTCGCTAACGCCGGGACGCGATCCGGTTCAGTGTCGTACAATTCTTTTTCGCGCTTGTTCCACTCCAGCAGCATTTCTTTGGACGGCAAACAACCAATCAAACCCGGGTGAATCAAACCGGCAAATTCTATATTGGGCACATGGCGAGATTTGGTGAACATCCCATTAATATCCCAAATCGATTTTTGCGCTTCGGGGAAATGTTCTGTTAAGAAACCACCGCCGTTATTTTTGGAGAAGAATCCATTAAAACCCCAGAGACTTTCCTGAAAGGCGCCGATATCCAAAATATCGACCACCAGCAAATCGCCTGGCTCCGCCCCTTCCACCCCCACAGGGCCGGAAAGGAAATGCACTTGTGACAAATCCACATCGCGCACGTCATCGGCGCAATCGTCATTTTTAATTTGCCCGCCTGTCCAGTCGTAACACTCAATAATAAAGTCCGCACCGGGTTTTACTGTCGCAACCATTGGAATGTCCGGATGCCAACGGTTGTGGATCATTTCATTTTCGTAGGGAGATTTTTTTAAATCTATTTTGATAATCGTTTCAGCCATGGTCTGACTCCTGGTGTGGGTTGGACAATTCGTCACAGAACAGGGTCAGTATCTACGCCAGTGGCTGGCGCCACCATACGACAAATAGCTCGCGCAACTACGTCATTTAACCCATAGACAAAGACCAACCCGCACAATTGTGCAAAGACTGTGATAGCGCCAAACACCACCGAACCAACCGGTGAAATATTTATCTCAGAAATAGTTGTTAACGAATCACTAACACCATGAGGTACCGATGACATCAACTCGACTACTTAAAATCGCTGGCATAGCAGGTATTTTTTTGAATATATTTTTGCAGCCGGTCTACGCCGCCGAAAATCAGCGCCCGGAACGCAATGGCAAACAGTTTGGTCCACCGGAAGAGGCGCTACTGGCCTGCAAGGGTTTGGTGGAAAATGACCCCTGCAGCTTCGCTGGGCGCAATGATGAATTGATAAGCGGCACTTGCAGCTTGCCGCCGAACGCCGACGCAACCGCCAGCCTGGCCTGCCGCCCCGACAATATGCCAGAACCACCACAAGGAGGCCCCGATGGGCGCGAACCGCCACCCGATAGAAATGATTAACCCAGGTAGCGATTGACTAAAATTACGTTGAATTAACTGAAGAAACAGGGGGATAAAAAAGGCCAGCAATCGCCCGAGACTTAGCGAAAGCTGGCTGAAGCTGAAGTACTACCGGAGAATACTGTTAACGATTTACACCGACAAATACGAAGCCACCTTGGCTTCGTTGACCGACTCGCGCAACTCTTCATGCACAATTTGGCCTTTCTCAATCACCAGAATGCGATCAGCTATATCCAGCGCAAAACTTAGCACCTGCTCAGACACCACAATCGACAGCCCACGTTGGTCGCGAATGGCTTTTAACGTGCGGCCCATTTCGCGAATAATTGATGGCTGAATCCCTTCGGTGGGCTCATCCAGAAACAGTAATTTCGGATCGCTTGCCAACGCGCGAGCAATTGCCAATTGTTGCTGTTGCCCGCCCGATAAGTTGCCGCCGCGGCGATTGCGCATTTCCAACAACACCGGAAACATATCGTAAAGTTCTTTCGGTACAGATCGCTTTTTGGTGGTGGTTAAACCCGTTTCGATGTTTTCCTTCACGGTCATGCTGGAGAAAATCATGCGCCCCTGAGGCACAAACCCGAAACCATTGGCGACCCGTTGAAAACTTTTTAGCTGGCTCACTTCCTGACCTTCCAGTTTTACGCTGCCGCCAGAGCTGGGAATAACGCCCATCAAGGATTTCATGAGCGTGGTTTTACCCATGCCGTTGCGCCCCATTACCGCAACAATTTCGCGCGGTTTCACTTCAAAATTCAAGCCGTGCAAGACTTCACTTTGGCCATAACTTACGCGGTAATCTGATACAGCTAACATAATCAATTCCTCTTCCAAGCCGTTTGAGTGAACTCACGGAATTAATGGCCTAAATAGACTTCAATCACTTTGGGATCATTCTTGACTTTGTCCACCGAACCTTCGGCGAGAATTTTCCCCTGGTGCAATACCGTTACTTTGTCGGCGATTTGCGCCACAAATTGCATATCGTGCTCGATCACAATTACCGATCTGTCTTTGATAATGCTGCGCAATAACTCCGCCGTTTGTTGTCGCTCGCCAACCGACATACCCGCGACAGGCTCATCGAGCATCAGCAAGTCCGGGTCTTGCATCAGCAACATACCAATTTCCAACCACTGCTTTTGCCCGTGGCTGAGCAACTCAGCCTGGCGATCCAATTGGTCGCCGAGGAAAATCATATTGGCCACTTCATGCACTTTGTTAATCACTTCTTCATC
>JACCDZ010351303.1_pt1 | contig 14318 bp, 11 predicted proteins | sample 7449551 | NCBI WGS metagenome assembly JACCDZ01 (sample SAMN15323452, study PRJNA562643) | freshwater metagenome | isolation source: river surface water | place: USA:Blue River Watershed | collected 2017-08-18 | reverse complement strand
TTTCTTTTTGTATGTCTGTTTGATGATTGACTTGTTTGTCTTCAAACATACTTCCATTTTCTGACGTGATACTTCTAGTATCATATATGTTTATGTTATTTTGTCTTTCTGCTACATTACTTTTTAATCCGTCTAATTCATTTTCTAATTCCAATACACTATTACGAAGCTCTTCATTTTCTTTTATAAACTTTTTCAACATTTCGTCTTTATTTATGACAATCTTTTTTAATGAAATATTTAATTTCTTAAGATCATATTTTTCTTTATACAAATTCTTTATTTCTCTTTGCATCTTTTCAATTAATCCCATATCTACAGAAATTCCATTATTTTTTGTTCTTGTTGAAATAAATCGATTATACATACTTTCTCTCTGTAAGATAAGAATGTCGACAAATTCGTCTTGCAGAACTCTAACATTATCAACTTCCATATGTTTATCAATTATCATCCTCATATAATTTCTCACGATTTTTTCTATGAAAATCTTGTAAAATTGGCATAAAACTAGTTTAAGTATAGATATTTTTTGTGGATTTGATACGCTATCATAATAATCTTGGGGTATAAATTCTTGAGTTAATCGCTCTAAGTATTCAGAAAAAGATATACTGCTAAATCCAGAAGCGATAAAGAATTCATGTAAACCTACCAGAGTTTTTTTATATAACTTAGGATTATCAATCCCTTGAAGATATGCGTTTAAACCATGCTTATATCCTTCCGTAACGTTATTTACAGAATTATCAGATCTCAATTTTTTTGCTTCGATATATAAATGATTATAGTAGATATCAACAAAATAAGACCCTATTACTTCAAATGTATCTAATGTTCTTTTCGAATAAGAGTTCCTATCAAGTATCCTATTTTGGTTCATATTAATTTTAGGTAACTATATTTTTTTGATATATAGTATTTAGTAGTAATTTTTTATTATTTATAAAATAATTATTACATTATTTCAAGTAAACCTATTATAAATTATTATGATCATTATATAACCAAGAAAGTATATATCAGTATATATAGAATATAAGAGATGGCTAATAATATTATAATTTTTGATACAGAGTCTATTGTGCATGACGAAATAGCTACAAAAAATGAGAAAGAGCTTTTCTATGATAATATAAAGAAAAATGGTAAATTAAAAGAGCACACAAATAGCTTTTATTTTATGGATAAATATAATGAAGAGCATATTTTTACAGATTCAACAATAGAATCTATATTGCTTAAACAAATTTTACAATATATAGTTCCTATAATAGAAGAAGCGCCAGCAATTAATATCGAAAGAAAACGCGTAGGAGAAGCACAAACTAAGAAAAAAATCGATGAGGTTAAGAAAATTTATGGTATTCCCATTCCTACAGATATACCTATAGTATGTGAATTAAAATCCGGAATAAAAATTAAAGTAGCAAGTGATCAAGATATTTTTGTAATAGGTATTAAAGTATCAAGAAATATCGATCGAATCAGTACACAAAATTTTTATACTTATGATCGTATTAATATTATTGATGTTTTTGAATCTGGTATCTATGGTGTAATAGATTATTCTACTGATAGATATTTCAAATATAATTCTAATATTAGTAACTCAATAGAATATTATTTCACGAACGATAAAAAGAAAAATGTGCAGATATTACAATCCATATGCGACATTATTCAGAATGGTATAAAATATTATGAAACAAATTTAGAACAAATGATAAACTATGTAAATGATAGTTTAAATGCTCAAATTAATACAGATAAATCCAACAAATATAAACCTATCCTTCAGATTTCTAATATTTCTGAAAAAGAGTTAGAGTTAATAAAAAAATTGAACTCGACTGTAGGTGCTAATTTTTTATATCTTGATAAGAAATTATCTCTCCTCAATCTTTATAATATTGGTTTATATGATTATTTCTATAAATTACAGTTAGGTACAAAAAATAAGGAATTATATGAGGAATTAAGTTATCGAAAATTATTAGAAAAATCTAAAGGAGAACAAATGTTCAATAAATTCAAAAAACAATTAGAATTATTTAAGAAAAGAATTATTTCACTTGAAAAATTTAATACGTCTGATATTTTATCTTTGACTGAAAAGCAGATCTCTATAATTGACAAAGAATATAATAAAATAATGGAAGAAAAACAAAATCCCATCGCGGAATCTCCTATGGTTATAGAATTATATAATGCTATCGATAAAGATGATAAAAAAAGAATCAATGACTCCCTAGATTCAATTAATAATGCTATAAAACTTCCAAAAAGAGAAGAATTAATCATGCAAAAAACATATATTAAAAATAAGAAAGGCCAAAATGTAGTATGTCCCCATATTATTACAAAAGCAGATTTGCTATTGAGCAAATATAAAAGTTATATGGAAAAGAATGACAAAATTAAATCAGCAATGGGGTATTTTTCTTCGTCTGATTACGAAGATGGGATGTTTTGTAAAATATGTGGAGAAAAATTAATTGAAGAAGAGAATTGGGATATAACAATTAATTCTCTAGAAAATTATTCAACCAATAAATATGAAGACACTTATGATAGCCTATATTTTTCAATCTATAAGGAAATATCATATATTTTCAATAATTTCATAGAATTTAAAACATTTGTATCAGATATATCAAAAATCATAAGAAACATAGCTGACGTTTTAAAAGGAGAAATTAGATCCATAGAATCTAATATTATTAAAATTAAAACATTATCAAAGGAAAATTCAGCTACTATTCTCAATATTTATATTTATATTTATGCATTTGCATTTATTACACAATTAATTTATACAAATGATAACATCTCCTTCAAAAAAACACTTTTTAGAGGAGGAAAAGCCGATATTATAGAAAATAAAAAAATAAAAACTGTAGATGTTAATGTAAAAAATAGACTAAAAACAAAGATAGCAAATACAGAAAGTAATAAAAAAAGATTGCAGTCGTTAATGTCAGATGCAATTTCTCTTATTAAAAGAATAAAATTCCAGGATATCCAAAAATCAGAATCAATCAACATCGATAATATCAAACCTTTATTTTTGAAGGCATATCGTTGGATATTAAATATAAATTATACGTCCATAGAAAGTTCTACTGAAAATTACTTCATACAAAATAATATCATAGATTATTTTGTATACGCTAATAATCAGGCTCATTATAATAACAAGTCAGAATATATAGAACCTATATATCCATATTTATTACCATTTGTCGATGAGAAATTCTTCAAAAATAGCAATATCATACTAGGGAGAAAATATGAACAAATTAATAAAGATATTTCAAAGAATATAAGTATTTTTGATACTTTAGTAGAACCAAAAAAATGGAATAACAACGTTTATACAAATGATAGTGTAGTATGTTTATACGATTATATTAAAAATCAATTATTTTCTGAAAATGTAACAGATAAAAATATCAAACTAAATGACTTCTATGAAAAATACAAATATATAAATGAATTAGAAGAAAAGAATAGAAAAGAATTTAGAAAATCACAGTTAAGACCATTTATTTCTATGAATATAATTGTACACCCATATCCCTTGAGAAAAATATGCACATGTGACCCTAAATTCTTTTATAGAAAAGTAGATAAAAAAGGAAAGCTAGGATCTAAACAAACGTTTACAAAAGAAGAAATTAATAAATGGTTGGAAGAAAAAAATTATACAAAAATAAAAGAGTTTAATTCCGCAGATCTATTCTTCGAAGATTGTGATTGTAAAAAATCTGATACAAATATAGAATTATTTTATAAATATTATCAAGAAATATGCCCGGTAGGAGAATTGCATTCTTTCAATAAAGAAAAATGTTCTAAATGTGGGATATCAAATGAAATAATAGAGAAAAAAGATATAAAGTTCTATAATAAATTCAAAGACAAATTTGAAAGATCAAGAAAAAGGAAAAGAATAGAAGAACGTCCTATTAAAAAAATAACTAAAATAATTGAATTTCCTAAATGGGAATTAACAACAGATAGTATAAATAAATTTTCAAAAAAGTTTAATATTCCTATTTTAGATATTTATAATATCGGATTATATGAAAAACAAGACTATGAGGAAATTAAATCAAAAAAAATAAATTTGTCAGAAGGATTGACTGAAGACGATCATATTAAGAGAAATAATGTATTATTTGACTATTATTTATACATAATAAGAAATTATTATGTTTTGAGAAGTAGCGAATTTTCAATTAACTTACCTGTTTACATAAAAGAATTACTTAAAAAATTCTCTAATAAAGATATAATTAAAAAATTATCTATTATTAATGAAGATTTTATAGACAAATATAGATATTATAAAAAAACATTATCTCCAAAAAATCTATCCAACTTTTTATTAAATTCGATCTCTCAGTTATTTTTGGACATATTAGAAATTTTTAATTCTAAAAATATTAAAAAAATGGGAGACAAATTTTTAGAAATAATGTATAATAATATTTCCGGATTTGATAAAAACTTGTCTAAATTTACAATAAAAAGGTTCGTTAGATCGTCGAATATAGAAGTAGAGGAAAATGTTGCTTCTAAAGAAACAGATGAATTAGAAGCAAAGGCTGATGATTATGACGATAGTTTCTTAGAAGATGAAGCTCCGAAAGAAATAGAAGAAGAGGAAGCAATTGAAGAAGAACCCGAGGATATTTTCTCACTTAATGATATGGACATCGAAGATTATGATGAAGATACTTTATATAAAGATGTTGCTGATAAACTTGGATAAACTTCTAAAATGATTTATATAATTTTTACAAAAACTAAAAAAATATTATTAATATAAGCAATGCCTATAGAAATGGGTACATTTTTAGGAGGAATGACCAATTCGGTCTATTCTGTTACTGGATTAAATAAGATATTCTCCAGCGTCGCATATACTTCTATAATATTATCAATAATAGTACTATTAATCATAATGTTTATTTATCCTTGCAAAAAAGATACTCCGTCATGGTTATTATTAAAAGTTTTGTTATATGTTTTCATAATTAATATTGCAATACTGTCCTTACATAATAGTATAGTCAAGAATGATTATAAAGAAAAATATTTGAATACTAACATAGATAATTTTATGAATAATGTTAATAATAGAGATAATGGAATTTATGAAGAAGAAAATATAAAGGTTTCTCCTACATTTGCGCAAGAGCAGAATATAGTTTCTGGAGGGAGTCCATCACCAACTAAGAGAGAATTTACAAGTACCCAAGATATTTTAGATGACTTAGAAAAAAGAATTTGAATTCATAATGCTTAAATATATATATAAATTTTATTTTTTGAAATATTATATATCCCATAAATTAATACCGCAAAATCACTAAAAATGGATAGATCGATAAGACTAGAAGACAATACAAATTTGAGATGGTTTCCAAAAAAACATGAATATTATCTGAATTTAACAACTCTTATATACGGAAAAACTGGATCGGGTAAGTCTACTATAATTGATGAAATAATGTATTTATGTAAAGATTATGTATCTGGGGTATTTGTAATATTAGGTTCCGACATATCGAGTTCATCATATTCTAGTAGGGTGCCAGAATGTTGTATTAGAAATAAAGACGATAATATTGTTGAGTGGCTTGAAAAATTTCTTGACACTCAAAAAGGAAGAACTGCAATTTATAATGCCGCAAATGATATTAATACTTTGAAATCATTATTTGATAAAATTAAAACTTCAGATTCAGAAAATTTAGAAAGATCTATGAATGAATGCAAACAACAATATATAAGAAAAATTGAAAGCAAAACTACTATTGAATTTGCTAAAAAGAAAGAAGAGATAACATCAATTGAAAAAAATCATAAAAAAAGACTTATAGAGCTGTATAAAATTAATATACGAGAAAGTAGAATAAAATTAGAATCTATGAAACATTATTTAGATGATACTGAAATATGTTGTCTAAAATATCTAGACTTTGTTCCACACACAATGTTGATAGTTGATGATTGTGCAAGTAATATTAAAAAGTGGCTGAAGGAATCCACTACACTAAAGGAGATATTTTACAATGGGCGACATTCAAATATCTCCATGGTAATTACCTCACAAGATGATAAAGAAATAGATTCTGAGATACGAAAAAATGCAACTGTTAATATTTTTACAACCGCCCAAGTAACACTGTCTAATTTTCAAAGATCATCAAATTCTTATCCAAAAATGGAAAAACAACGAGCAGAGTTATGTGTAAATAGTATATTTATGAAAGGTGATCAAGAACGTAATTTCAAGAAATTGATTTATTATCAAAAAGATGATAAAGATAAATTTTATTATACTATTGCTGATATATATGATGATTTCAAGATGGGTTGTCCTGGATTATGGGAGATAAATAGTAAAATAAAAGAATTAAATGGAGAAGATAAAACAAAGAACCCATTTTTTGATAAATATCACGATATTTAATCCTATAGGAAAACATATTAAACTCAATTTCATTTTATAGATATAAAATGAAGAAGAAAATCATCGGATGCGCGCTTGTATCATTTGTACTAATTTCATTAGCAATTGTTCTTCCAATAATATTTTTAGTTAAACCTGATAATCAAGCCGGTCCTGAAAATCCTACTGTAAATAATACCCAATCTTATACCACTTCTTACAATCCTAGTTATACAACATCATATTTAGATTCAACGTTCATTCCGTGTACTACAACTCAATCATTATTAGTTATACCTACTCCTGAACCACATTCAAAAAAGCCTTGGTGGCATTGGTGGTAAATTTTGAGATAATTTATAATTTTTTTTATGTAAAAAAATTGATTTTTATTGCCCTATTGAAAACATGGATAGTTATATCCAAGATGGCATCAATTGCGTAAAAGATTTCTTATTGCGTAGGCGGAAGTCCGGGAGATCGGCGACAGTATTATGGGATATTGAAAATTGTGCTGTGCCGAAGAACATGAAGGCCGAAGATATAGTACAGGGGTTGAAAAAATACTTACATCGTCAGTTTAATGTAAATCATTGTGACATTGTGATAGCTAGTTCTATGCGCAATGTGAGCATTGACAACCATGTGCAACTGATACGCTCAAATGTAAGGATAAAGTATACCGATGCTTCTCGGCGACAATCTGCAGATATGTCCCTAATTGTTGAGGTCATGAATATTATGCTTAATAAACCAGACGTCAACCATCTATTTGTATTTATCACGGGAGATAGAGATTTTAGAGATATTCTAGTCAGTATTGAAGATACATATGACACCTTATTGATCTATTCTAATAAAGCTGTTCCTGCTCTTAAATATGCCGCTAGATTTATTATCTCGTGGAATGATCTTACTACAATGATACGATATGATAGATTTGCAGAATGATGTTTTGCTTTTTTTAATAATAATATAAATTTTTTATATTTGAAAGAATATTAATATAAATATTTTTTCAAGTTGTAAAGTATATCATGTCTTTCAATCACTGGTTTAAAAATATTTTAGGTGATAGTTTAGTAAGCAATGTATTACAAGAACCAGAAAAAAATAATAGTACTTTAGAACACAATAATGATATGAACATGAAACCTAAAGAAGAAATTGTTCATGAGGAAGAAATAATAGATTTACAAAAAGAATATGAAGAAAAAATGAATACACTTTTAAACGCAGCGAAAAATAAGAAAAATAAAAATAAAAGTTATGCAAATGATATAGAAGAATTTGCACAAGTAAAAAGAGATCTTATGGTTAAAAATGTCAAACAAAAAATTCAAAAATACGATAATGAAAAATTCATTAATGACCCGAAGAAATATAAAAAATTCTTTGATCAATCTAAAAAAAGTGATAATCCTGAAGTTGATAAGGCTTTAGATATTATACTAGAAAAAAAATTAGATGTTTTTGATGGTATTGAAAAAAATACCGAAGAATCTCAAAAACAATTAGAAAAACAGAAAGAAGAATATGAAAAGAGACAAAAGGAATATAGCGATAGGGTTTCTTTAATTAAAAATTCAATAAAGAATTATGATTCAGAGAAGAAAAAAGATAATGATCAATACAAAACATTCGATGAAGTTTGTTTGGATAGCGATTGGGATGATGTTGATGAAGATATGCACATTAATCTACAAGAAAGATTGGATGTTTACGATGAAACCAAAGAAAGTGAAAAAACTCGTATACGTAGAATGCAAAAAAATGAAAAAATAGATCAGCTCCTTAAAAAATACGACGAAGAAAAGATTAGAAGACATTAATTTATTGGGATAATTTGCCATAAACTATCAAAGAATGTCTTATAACCATAATTGCTACCGTTGTAAATGTAACGTAATAGAGCGTATCGTTACCTGGTTTTAAATTTTTTCCTAAAAGACATAGCAAAGAAGCAACAAAAATTATATGGAAAACATTTATTCCTATAGATGAATTCATTTTGGATTTATATTTTTGATTTTATTTTTATTTTTTAATTATATAAAAATAGATTAAATTTTTTAGATACTTTAGGATATAGATTGTTTAAAATGAGTAATTTACCTACTTTACTTAGAAAAGGATTCGTTGTGCCGCCAGAAGGTATGTCTAAACATGACAAAGAAAAATTAGAAAACACAATATCGATAGATTATTTATTAAATTTCATATCAAATCGTATACCAAAGGATAGAAATGGAAAAATTCCCATAACACCGACTAGGTATGGTGACAAAGTAATCATTTTGAAGTCGAAAACGGGGAGCGGGAAATCAACCGTATTACCGCCTGCGCTCTATAATACATTCATGGAGAGAACTAAGAAGAATATCATAGTTACACAACCCAGAATCTTAACCGCAATAGATATACCAAATACTATTGTGAAATATGACAAGAATCTTCAAATTGAAAAGAATATCGGGTATAGTACAAAAGATTTTAAAAGATTACCAACTGAGAAAGGAATGATATTTTGTACAGTCGGGGTACTAACACAACAATTGATTGCATATACTGACGAAGAATTCATGCAGAAGTATCAATTTGTGATCCTGGACGAGGTCCACGAGCGCGATTTAGAAACGGATCTGGTTCTATATTTGCTCAAGAAATTAATACAGAATAATTATGACAATCCAAACTGTCCTCTGATCATTCTAATGAGCGCTACGTTTAATGAAAAGATATTTATGCAATATTTTGATACTCCAAAAGAAAACTATATTCAAGTAATTGGATCTACATTTCCGATAGAAGATAATTTTCCCGAGTATAGTATAGCTAATTATGTAAAATATGCAACTTTAAAGGCACAAGAGATACACTTGGATAATTTGGAAGATGCAGATAATAATGAAAAATTTAGAGATATTATCATTTTTGTGCAAGCTGCGGGAGTAGGAAAAAAAATTTATGACGAATTATTAACATTTAATTCTATTATACTTGATGGAGACCTAAAAGATGTACTAAAATACCGAGATTCATTAAAAAATGATATTAAAGCACTATTTAAGGGTGGAAATAACGTAGATAAAAATTATTACGTCTTACCCATTCTATTAGATAAGAAAAATTTTGAAGCCGGGGGAATAGAATATCAAAATGTGTTCTCTGATATTAGTACAGTGCATGTTCCGTTATGGAAAGTAAAAAAAGGTGAGATCGATTTAGAGGATTCTCCATATAAATATGTACGACCCACTAGAAGAATTATAATAGCAACTAATATCGCAGAAACGGGGCTGACTATACCCACTCTCAAGTATTGCATAGATACCGGATTCCAAATAAGTGTAGATTATTTTCCTGATTATAACTGTAATTCTTTAATGACAAAAAATATTACACAGGGGATGGCTATTCAAAGAAGAGGTAGAGTAGGAAGGCAAGCCCCCGGAATTTGGTATCCATGTTATACAAAAGAAACATATGAACAGTTTTTAGAAGATCAGCTTTCTAAAATTTTGATATCAGATTTTACTCAAAATTTGTTGAGCATTTTGATTAAGGAAAAAAATACAGATATAGTTGAAGAAAAATCTGTTCAAAAAATAAAAGAGAGAAAGAATTTATTTCTTATGCATAAATATGTTAATAACAAACTTTTTAAAGTTGAAAATGAACTTAAAACAAATATTTCATCGTTAGATTTTATAGAACTTCCTTCTTTTCAATCACTTACTTCGGCTGTAGAAAAATTGCATATATTGGGATTTATAGATGATAATTATGATGTAACTCCGACAGGATTCTATTCAAATAAAATAAGTTTTATAAGTACAGAAGCTAAAAAAATGATCTTGTCTGGTTATAGTTATGGAGCATATATATACGATTTGATTACAATAACAGCTTTTATAGAAGTAGGAAAACGATATATATTTGGAAAATCGTTTAAATTAGAAAATTTTATTAAAAAGAATGAGTTTGAATTTTACATTAATGTTTTAGTTGCTGATGATTTTATATGTAGTATTTTTGTGTGGAATTTATTCCAGGAATACTTAAATAAATTAATTATAGGAGAAAAATCAATTTATTTAGATAATATTAAAAAATGGTGCGAAGATAACGAGTTAAAGTATGATGGATTATTATCGGTAATGCAAAAAAGAGATTCGATATTAGAAAATTTAATAACAATTGGCATGAATCCTTATTATAATTCGCTTGGATTAAAAAATACTGAGTATAATTTGAATAATATCATCAAAAAATCTCTCGAAGATGGAATAGAAGAAATAAAAAAGATAAAAATGTGTTTATATGAGGGGTTTAAATGTAATATATTAGGTTTCAAAAGAAATAAATATATATCATTATATAAAAATATCCCAGTTAAAGTAAAATCACAATTAATAAAAGAAATAAATCCTGAATCTAATGATATTCATCCAGCGATAGCGAATTATATACTAGTAGACTCTTATTTAATTTCCCAAAAAAGGAGTAGCGCGCAATTTGAATTTATTGCTGAAGGTTATGTGAGCGTATTAGATGGATATGTCACGGTAGATGATAGGTTTTATTTTAATTAAACTATAATTTTAGAAAAAATTGATTTTTTTTTATCTTTATATATTATTTAAGTATAATGCCTAAAATAGAAACTTTTCTTAATAAAAATCCGGATATATTCTGGTATATGAAAACAGAGATTATACCCATGATTCCATGGTTCTATCCAATACAAAAATCTATTGCTTATATTGATTTGAGACAAATAATGTATAATAATGAATATGAAGAGATATTATATGAACTAAAAAACTTTCTAGATTATAAGATGATAGATAAAATAGAAATAGAAGCAGACAATTTTTGCTGCGATGAATGGTTCAATGAATTTAATAAATTTCCAATAGAAAAAATTGTTTGGAATTTTATGAGTTAAATAACTTTTTTGGTTATAAACTATTTTTATAACAATAATTATATTATAATATAAGATGAAACTAATAATTGATGATAGAGAACAAAAAATTATACCATTTTTACAAGAATTAGATTCTTCAGATTTTGAAGTAGAAATAAAAAGAATTCAAATTGGAGATTATGCAATTGTAGATGATAACAAAAATGTTTTATTTATTTTCGAAAGAAAAACATGGGAGGATTTAGCATCTTCTATTAAAGATGGAAGAAAAAATAATGTTGAAAAACTTATGACACTAAGAAGCGAAACAAACTGTAGAATATTTTATTTAATAGAAGGGAAATCTCGATATCCATTAGATAAGAAATTCTGTCGTATACCTTTTAAAAATTTACAATCCCATTTAGATCATTTAATAGTAAGGGATAATATTCATGTAATATATTCTTTAAATAACGAGGATACATCTAATAGATTAAAAGAATTTATTGCCAATTATTCGAGTATAAAGGAAACAACCTCTAATTCAATCCAAGGAGGGTCGGAAATGTTAACGAAAACTATTCCAAAGTCTGATCTAAGTATTTTATATGATATATGGAGATGTATACCAAATATAACTGATAAAACAACAACTTTGTTCTTAGAAAATGATATTTCTTTGGCAGATTTAATACTTTCTCGAGTAAAAGAGGAGAGAATATCCATTTTAAAATATCCTAATGGTTCTATTATTGGAAAGAGAGCAAAAAAAATATGCAAGATACAAGAATTAGACAATACCGATAATTACAAATATTATGTAAATATTTTAAGCTCATTAAATGGCATCACAAAGAAAACAGCTGCGTTAATTTTGGTAAAATATAGCTTTCGTAGTATATTAGAAGGGAATGTGTCATTAAATGAATTAAAATCTATAAAAAAAACAGAAAAAGTATCATTAGGAGAAAAAGCCGCTAAATCTATACTAAAATATATTTCTTCTGAGAAAAAAGAAGAATGATTATAATAGCTGTAGATTTAAAACTTTACTAATGTCAAAATTTTTAAATCTGTTTCCAATGAATCATAATTATTTTCAATATAATTTTTAATCATTTTTTTAACTTCATCTCTCGATATTTCAATAGGAGAGATTTTTATTTTTGTTACATTATATATATCATGGTTATTACAAAATATATTACTTCCTGAATTCATATTTTTACAATTTTCTTCAGCACAATAGAAATATCTTATAGATAAGAATATCTTTGTAACGTCTTTAATAATTTTTTTATGTTCTTCAGAAATTATATCAATCATTCCAATAATATAGAAAGTAGCTTAATATTTAAAATAAAATTCAATTTTTTAAACGCTCGCGGATTTTGTAAATGATTAAATAACCCTGTGGTTTGTTAAGTTTTGCCGCCGGAGTTTAATTCCTCGCAATAACTTCTGGAAGCATTTCTTCGTTATCACGATCAATATAAGAACGTGTATATTTTGATCCTAATATTCCTCCAAGTTTTGTACCAGTTTTTTCTTCTCCATATTTACTATCATATTCTAAACAATCCATATTATATAATTTATTTAATTCTTTTCGTTTTCTTTGCTCATTAAGTTTTTGTTCTTCTCTGCGCTGATCAAATTCAGAATCACAGTTCTTAGTAGATTGTAATGATGTATTCTGTGCAATTCTTTTATAATTTGCGATTTTAACTGACTTTCCTTTTTCATAGTTTGCAACAGAACCCCATAATAATTCATTATTTAGTTGTAATTTTGCATTACACTCTTTATTTTTTTGTTCAAGTAATATCCCATTATATTCGCTTGACTGTAAGATTTGGTCACGAAGATCATCCATTTCTCTCTTCGTCATCTTTCTATTAATATTTGAAATAAATTCCATGATGAATGGATCTACAACAGATTTAGTAGGATTGTTTTCTAATTTATATGGATTAACCTTTCCTCTAGATCTCATTTCGCCATCTGGATCATAAAATATTTGAGCATTATCTACTACATTTATTTCTTTTAAATCTTTAGGGGATAATCTTTTTGATCTCACTTGTGTTTTTTCACTTTCTCCTAATAGGACATGTTTTCCCGATTCAATATCATTATATTTTCTTTTAGCTAAATCAATCATTTTTAACATAACGGATTTAGGCACAGTCTGATCTTTCCACGAAACCAGAACATCATGTTCCACTCTAGCATTAGCCCTATTCTTATTCCAATTCTGGTCGGTTGCGCTAGCTGATTTTCTAACTTGTCCGTATTTTGCAACTTTAAACCTATGGTCGGTAGTTCTAGCCCAACCTAACTTAGTACTGTTTGATAAATCACTCACATAATTTCTTGTTGCGCATACTTCATCTCTCATGTCAGGAGCTCGTTCATCAAATTCTTGCGCACATCTCGCTTTATTTGTCAACTTCGCCATTCTTGTACCATTATGTCGATTATCTTTGGATTCTTCAAATATTTTTAATCTATCTTTTACATTGTAGAATTGATTTTTTATTTCTGTAACTACTTTAGTCGGATTCCATCCAGTACTAGGGACTGAAAAGTCGTCATCGTATCCATGTTTAATAAATTGCCCTCTAGCTTCTTGTTGCCTTCTATGTTTCATCATATCAGGTTCTAATGCTATACCTCTGGGATCTTTGTCTAAGAAGACATGATCTAGAAATGTACCATCTGGTAGATATGGGAGAGTTTCTACTCTTTTTCCATAATGTCTTAAATTTAATCTATCTTGAGAAAAATTATTATATCTAGGTTGATCGCTCTCAAAGAAAGGTTTGTCTGGGGAAATATCTTTTAATGACTGTCTATAGAAATTTTCTAATTGATCAGGATCTTCATAAATACAAGTAGTTTCCATCTTTTTGAGATAAAAACTTTCAGGCATTA
>JACCDZ010544773.1_pt1 | contig 14323 bp, 16 predicted proteins | sample 7449551 | NCBI WGS metagenome assembly JACCDZ01 (sample SAMN15323452, study PRJNA562643) | freshwater metagenome | isolation source: river surface water | place: USA:Blue River Watershed | collected 2017-08-18 | reverse complement strand
ACAGCTTCCATTTACTGACTCAACTCTCTTTAATCAACAACTTTTGTCGCTGATTAATCAAGGTACTCCTTTTACACCATTTTCATATCCATCTTTTGGATTAAATAAGAAGTTTGGTGAAAAGTAAAATGAGCTATTTTATTTATTAAAAAAAAAATAAAAAATATTATAAAAAAAGAATATAAAAGAAATAAAATATATTTATAATATATTTCATTAAAATAAAATGTTTTCTTTTATAACATCTTATTTTGAACGTGAATCATTTGTATATAAATCTCAATTTTCAATACCATCTTATTTACATAATTATTATAATATAGTAGTTGGTATAACAAAAAGTGGAAATGTTGGTATTCAAATCAATAAAAGTGAAGAAATGAATAGTGCTATATATATATTAAATTATGTTTTGAAAGATAAATGTAACAATAATGAACTTATTTATTATTTTGGAAATAATAATGATAAAATACGATTAAAATTTTATATTAAAAATAATGTAGAAACACATATGAAAGAATTTTATTATCATTTATTTTATGTTGAAGAAAATATTGATATACATTGTAAAATAGAAGATTATGAACGAAATATATTAGATTATAGACAACTTAAATATGATAATGAATTAAGGTACTTAGTATATTTTTTAAATCAAGAAGATAAAATAATTGAAAATAATATTCCATTTTTTGAAAGATATGATAAAAAAGAAGAAATAAAAGAATATAAAAAAGAAATAAATTTAATTTAACCACGATTTAATTAAAGCAATTTCATTAACATGTGTTTTTAGAATACCGTGCTCTTCATTTACTGGTGTTTCTAATATATGTGGAATATTTTTAGCAAGTGATATTTCAAGAAAATATTTGAGACCAGTACTAATAAATCCAGTACCAATATTTGCGTGACGATCAACACACGAATGGAATAGTTTCGCACTATCATTTAAATGAATACAAGCAATATGTTCCCAACCTAAATGAGTTTCAATTAAAGCACACGTTTCATTAACACCTTCTTTATTTCCAATTTTCCAACCAGCAGCGAAAATATGTGCTGTATCAATACATAATTTTACACGTCCATATATTGCCGGATTTTCTTTATATTTTTCCCCAGTAAAACGTTTATAGAAAGCTCCTAAATCTTCAATTTTATGAAGAAGTTCACTACCAGCACCACAACTTGTTTCAATAATATAACATACATTATGTTCAGGATAAGCATTATACATTTTAGTAAGTACTTCTACAATGTATGTTTCCATATAATCAAGACCAGTTTCAACAGATAATTTAAGACGTTTACCAACATGAAAAACGGTTCCAATACCTCCCATTTTATAAATATTTACTAATTCGCAAAATCCATTTTCAACTTTTTCATCCCATTTATCAGGATTTGCCATATTTAAAAGATATGAAGCGTGAGAAAAAATTTTATAATTATGTTGAAGTATTGCGTTTTTAGTTTTTTCGCAAATAGATTCATTTAAATATTCAATTTTAAATGTACGAGGATTTTTGGTAAATACTTGAAAAACTTTGATTTGTTCTTTGTTGCCAATATCGAATGAAGACCAAAACATTTTTTTAGAAACGTCACTATGATAACCAATATGTTCCATTTTTATAAATTATTATTTTATATAAATTATTATTTTATATAAATTATTATTTTATATAAATATTTATTTTAATCATGAAAAGCTTAAAATAAAAGTAAATATTTTTAAAAATCATTTTTTTATATTTTTATATAAAAAAATGAATATAAAAGAAAACTATAATATTTAATATATTAAATATATATTTTTTATATATTTTTTAAATGGCGCCACTAATTTTACTAAAAAGTAGTTATGAAATATTTAAAAATATTTATGATATTATAAATCATGAATTAAATAATCTTATTGTATATGAAGATACAAAAAATTTTGATGAAATAGATATTGATAATATTGTTAGTTTAATATCAAGTTCAATAACTTTAGATTTAGAAGTAAGTTTTATATCATATTATAAAAGTATTTATTTAAGTACATTTAAAAATTATGAGCAATTTATAAAACATTATATAGAAAATACATTATTAGTATATGTATTACAAAATAATAAAATAAATATTTACAAAGCATTATTAAAAGAATATTTTAAAAATGTTATTGAAAGTACGAGTGGTTTAATAAATAAAAATCCAAATATTTTTAGTAATACTAAATTTTATTTTAATATATATAAAACAATAAAATCATCTGAAAGCAAATATTTAAATATTCATTTTATTGGAGATTTAATAAATAATAATTTTAATATATTAATGATTTTATATGTATACTCATCAAGTCATATATTTTTAAATCATTATATTAATATTATTCTTGAAAAAAATCATGTTGGTGAAATAACGAAAATAATAAATAATATGGTTTCATTAATTGATGCTACAATATATAATAATCAAATGGAAACATATAATTTTTTTATATCTAAATATTATGAAATATCAAAACAAAATAAAAATAACAATAATTTAATAACAATCAATGATAATAAATATAAATATCAATTTAAAAATGCATTATTAAAAATAAATGATAGTGTAATAAATAAAATAAATGTATTATCTTATTACAAAGTTATATTATCATATTTTTCAAAAGACGAACTTGAAAAGTTATGTATAGATTATGCCGATATAAGTATAATTATAAAAAAATTTAAAAATAAAGATATACTATTTGGTTATTTTGATTTAATTGGATATGAAAAATATGAATTTAATGAAAGTAATTATGTAAATAAAATATATATTTTAATATATTTATCAGTAACAATAGATTATAAAGATGGAGTATGTATATATGAAGAATTAAAAAATAAAGATAAAAATAAATATTTAATAAATTATATAAATAGTAAAGAACATGAACTTATTTCTTTATTAAAAATGTATAAAAAAACAATGTATATTGATTCTATTTTAGATTATTTATTACAAAACGATATTCATTTTATTAATAAATTTTTAACCTTTATTATTGAAAATAAATTTGAAAATTATGAAATATATTTTAATTCTATTAAAAAGTTTATTACAAATCCATATATATTTCAATTATTAAATGATGATTCTCATATAAAATTAATTATTATTATGTTTTCTAACTTTAAAGAAGATAATGAACATATAAATACATATATACAAAATATGAAACAAAATAATTATATATTTAGTAATATTGAACCAAATATTGATTCAAATAAAAGTTTTATAAATATGTTATATGAAAAAAATAAAGATTTATTATTATATATATTAAAAAGTTATGAACAAAATGAGTATACAAATTTATCAAAAATTATTATAAAATTATCAAATACTTGTATTCATAATAATGATATGGATTTTTTTTATATATTATTTGAAAATTTTTTTAAAGCACATAATATTGATTTATATAATGGAATAGTAGTACATATTAAAAATAATGATTTTATAAATTATATTCGAAATAACGAAACAACAAGAAATGAATTACAAAAATATGTAAAATATAAAAAAGATTATTTAATAAATATTGATATAACTGAACATAGTTTAAAAGATTGTAAATGTAAATGTAATATATGTGATTTATTTTATTTAGATTCAAATCATGATTATAAAAATAGTGATGATTATAATCCTATATTTTATTATTGTAATGAATGTAATATGAATATTCATGATGAATGTTTATTTAAAATTATGAAAAATCATAGAGGTAAAATAAAAAAATGTATTTTTTGTAACTCAAATAGACTTAAATATATTAAATTAAGTACTTTTGAATTTAAATATATTATTTATAATAAATTATTAAATAACTTTGATTTTACCATTCAATCTTTAGAATAAAGTTTATTTTTTAACACTTTATTTATAAAATGTATAATTTAACTTTGTTAAATTATTAAATTATTAAATTATTTATTTTTTTATAATATTTTTATTTTTTTATACTATGTGTATCATAATATAAAATGATATATCTTTAAGTTATTTTTAATCTTTTTTCTTAGGAAGTTTACTAAACTTAGTACCAAGTTCACGAGCAATTTTTTGAAGCATTTGATGGTCTGGAATAGCTTTTCCATTTTCATAGCTTGTAATCACAGCTGGTTGAACATTAAGTCGTTGAGCAAGGTCTTTTTGAGTAAGGTTTTTAGCAACGCGCGCTTTACTAATTTCTTGAGAAATAGAAAGTGGAATTGTTTGAACAGTTACATCCTCAGAATGTTCAAGAGCATACATTTTTGACGCAGCACTTTTAGCTTCATCACTTTTACGCTCTTCAATATTATACTTAGGACCAGTTCCATTTTGTTTAGCCATTGGTTTTTTACCACTTAGCACAACAGGAGTCCAATCTTGAGGAACATTAAGATTCATCTTTAAAAATAAGATATTTATATACTTAATATATATTTATATTTTTTATAAAAGATAATTATAAAATATATAAAAAAAAAATCATTTTTTTTAAAGATTATTTACGTTAATATTTTTATTATCATAATATAGTATAAATTGTATTTAAAAAAAATAAAATTATATTTTAAAAAGATGAAATCATTAATTTTAGTATTATTAATTATTGGTTTAGTAATGATTGGTGTAGGTTACGTTAAAAGTAATATGCAATGTCCTCCACCTCGTATTGAATATAGATATGTTCCGAAATCATTTAATGAAGAACAACAAGTACATACACCAATTATGGCAATGTCTGGTATGAGTGATATGTTTGGAAAAGAAGATGTATGGTTAGGTTCAAGAACAGCATAATAAATATAAAAATATAAAAAATGATTTAATAAATAAAAAGGTTAAAAATAAGTATAAGATTTATTAAAATAAATATTATTTTAATAAAGATGAATAACACTAACGTAAATAAGGATAAATATCCTAATACAACTATTATTGATTTAACTGAAAATGAGGATATACCAAAAGTTTATATTCAAAAAGATTATCGTAACCTTACTTTAGAAAATGATGGAATTCAATTTATTGAAATAAAATCATATTGTAAGGGATGTTATCCTGATTTTCAACCAAATCAATTAGCTCATATGGATTACGGTGGTTGTTTGTATCAAGAGTATTAAAAAAATGATAGACAATATAATTTAAAAAGTATTTTATTATAAAACATATTGGGGATGAGCAATGATGCGTCACAGAGTCACAATGGTGATATGTGGTGCTGAGCTTTGAACTAAACTGGTGGAGGTTTAACCAATATAAAAAGAATGGCGTGAAAGTGCGAACGAACGAAAGTGCGAACAATCAAAAAGGCCCAAATATATCCTCCCAATTGTCTGGTGTATACAAATAACACTGTAAACTTAGTCCTAGCTTCACGGCAAGGGCGACTCTTAGACACAGAGAGACCCAGACGAGTGTCTATTGGGAGGGATGGGCTGCCTATTAATAATGCGACATCTTACAAAAAAAAAGGTTGATAGGCCACCAGTTTATAAAATAAAAAATGAATTAAATAATTATAAAATATATTAAAATCATAAAAAGAAATATAATATTTAAATCATATTTAAATAAAAAAAAATGAGTTCTATAGAATCAATATACGTAAAAGATGTTTATGAACAAATTGGTACACATTTTAGTGCTACGCGAAACGGTGATAAATGGTCCTATGTAAGCGATTTTATTAACTCTTTACATTCGAATTCATTAATTATCGATTTAGGATGTGGAAATGGTAAATATATTGATACACGACGTGACATTCAATATATTGCTATGGATAATTGTGATACATTATTAAAATGTGCTCAAGAATTATATAAAGATGAGAGTCATGTAATTTATTTAAAAGGAGCTGTTCAAAAGATTCCAGTATTAAATAAATATGTTGATAACTTTATATGTATTGCTGTATTTCATCATATTTATGAAGAAATTGAACGATTTCGTGTTATTGAAGAAATGATACGAATATTAAAAGTAAATGGACGTGGTATGATAACTGTTTGGAGTAATAATCAAGATGAAAAGCGTTTTAAAAAGTGGAAACCTTTTGGAACAAAAACGAATGATTATTTAGTACCATGGTCTTATAGGGAAAAGTTTGGTATAAAAGGTGTAAATCAACAATCAAATGTTGTATATTATGACCGATATTATCATATTTTTTCAAAAGATGAACTTTTATCTTATTTTATGCCATATATGGATAAAATAAGTATAGTAAGTATGGAAGAAATACATTGTAATTGGGTACTTATTATTCAAAAAAATAAAGCTTAATTTGGTTTAACAAAATGGAGTAAACTTTGAATATAATATTTATTATTACTTTCTGAATAAATGGATAAAATCTCTTTATTCATATTTTTATAAATTTCTAACGTGTCATTTAAAATAAATGATTTAATTGTACCATTATCATTTTTAAGTAAATCAATTTTAGACCCATAAAAATATAATATATCATCTGCTTCTTTAACCCAAACAGAACCCATATATTTTTTAACATAACTTTGGAAAGTTTTAAAATCAATCGATTTATGTAAATGTTTATTTATAAAGAATGATAAACGATTAAAAGATTTTAATAATAACGGTTTTCTATTTAATTTCATACATAAACTTAACATATATGAAACTTTATTAAGTTGTGGTATTTGAACTCCAATATTTTCATCTTTATTTGTTAATTCTTGTAATATAATATTATGATTAAATATTTTATTCCAAGCTCCATAATAATTTTTTTTATATAATTGTAATACAATATTTTCAAATAAATCATAAGCATTTAATGATTTAGTAGTAATCTTTATATCAAGCATTTTACTTAATAAATTTACATAACCACGACTTACTTGTGCCTTATAACCAAATTTCATAATTTGATGCATCGCATTAATCCAATATTTATTTTTATAAACATATTTATTACATTTTGTAACACGTGAATTTTCAGCAACAATACCTAATAAGTGTATTAATGATTCTATATATAATTCATCTTGAAAATGATCAAATATACGGAATTCAATGCCATTTGGTTTTGTCATACCAACACCTGATTGACGGTGTTCAGGGCGAAGTGGATCAGTACTACCAAAAGTACGGAAATTTGATGATAATGTTGTTGACGCACCTTCCGCAATAGCAGATGGTGAAGGAGGAATACATGGTTTAATTTTTTCGTGTTCATATAATTTTAAACCTTTTCGCCAATAAATAGGACTTTTAGCATAACGACCAATACCTTCAGAAAAAAGTCGAACATCACTTCCAGCAAAATTACCCCAACCAATAATCATTACACGAAAACTTCCACGAACACGTTCTTCTTTGGATCCACAAGCATATTGATCTTGAGAAAAATAAGAAGTAAGTAATAGTGGTTCTAACCATTGAAGTTGAGATGCGTAATTTTGGTGCATGCTAATAAAATCTTTTTGTGAAGTTTGTTCAGTATGAGGTAATGTAATAGTAACGTGATATGAACCAACATATTCAGGTCTAACAATTTCATCTTTTGTACCTTTTTTCTTTAAAAAAGTATAATTAGGTACACTTCCATTTTTAGGGCACTTTAAATAACGAGTCATACCAGTAGGATATTGTATTAAATCACCATTTTTTTCAATAATTTCTTTAGTAATTGGTTCACGAGAAATAATATTTATAAAAGTTTTGCGACCTTGAGTAACTTTATCAACATATTCATTAATGGTATTTTGGTGACGAATATTACAGAAAGGTTCCCAAGTAATAAATTCAGGCATATTAAAAGGGACTTTTTTAATAACCCATTGTCCATTACATAAACGACCAGTAGATTCAAAAGGAACAGATTTCATAAATTTATATTCTTCATCACTCATTTGAAGAGTTCCGGCTTTATAAGCTTTCATAACGCGTTTCATAGCACTTTCACCATCAAATAATGTAACATCTTGAATAGAATCAAAAGAACTATTTTTGGGTTGATGAAATAAATGCATTTCGTGTTCAATACCTAAACCCCAAGTATAATCAGAAAGTTTTGATATTTGGTTTTCAAACTTTTTTTGTAAAAGAGTTTTTGATTTTAATCTTGATTGATTTGTAACATTAAATTTTTTAATCTTTTTTATTTTTTTTACTTTTATTACTTTTTTAATCATTTTTATATAAAATAAATGAATATAAAATATTTACTACTTTTCATTTAGATAAAAAAACTTTTTATATAAATTATTTATGATTTAACTTTATTATTTTTATTGCCATAAATGATCATTATTTGAAATAGCAAATTCTTGCGGTATTTCTAATTCTTCAACAATTAATTTTTTATCTAAACCCATACTTATTTTAGTATTACTAATATAAACACATTCGTATAAATCTTTATTTTCTAAATATTTTTTAATTTCAGATTGCCTAAGTGTTATTAATGGATTGTTTCCAATAATTACATTATGCTGACAAGGCATTGATTCTAAACAATTATTATTTATTTTTACTTTTATTTTCATTTTTGAGCCTTGGTTATAATATATATTCTATATTATTTTAGTATATTTTTTAATACTTTTTAACTTAATTATTATTTTTTTATTTTATTTTTATTTTTATTTTTATTTTATATATTTTAGGAATCGTGAAATATAATGATGATCTCCAAAATATTCAGTAACACCTATTGGAAATGGTAATTGAACATATTTATGAAATAATGGTTTAACTGGGAAGGATACATACTTTTTAACTTTAAAATAATTTTGAAAAAATAGATTATAATAATACAATATCGAACCCATACACATTACATTATGTATTTTAATATATGAAGATAAATATTCATAAAACTCTTTATTACCACCCCACCAAGATTCAATGATATATAAATCAATTTCTAATTTATATTTTTGAATGTATTTATTAGAAAGTAATATATAAATAAAAACTTGACTTAAAACACCGCCCATACTATATCCTTCAATTTCAATAGATTTATGATGATTATAAATATGGTGATTTAAATAAGAAAATGAGTCAAAAATGGAATGTTGATCATTTTTTATTCGATATATATTATTTTTTGTAATTTTAAATAAAAAACCGCGTTCAGATAAATTTTTACGAACAGATTTTAAAGTATATTCATCAAACCATTTATTTGGAAAAGATAAATATTGTAAATCACCCATTTCATCAACGCCTTCAAAATATACTTTATGATGATGATTTTCTTTATTATTTTTAAAAAAATATACTAATAAATTTTTACTTCTAAAAAAATAAATATATTCATAATCTTCAAATATACTATTATGTGATTCATTATGATCATATTTATGTGAAATATGATAATGATTCATAGCACATTTTTTTATAATATTTTTCACAAATTTACTAATTTTATAATGATTATACATTGTACGATAAATCGTATCATATTTTTTTACAATATTTAATTGAGTACTATTTTTTTTTATAATGGTTCCGCAAATTAAAAAAATAATAAATACATATTGAACAAAATTAAATTTAAAATATGAATTTACAATATGCGCCATATTATATATTACTAATATTACTAATTACTTATTTTTTATATAAAAATGATTATATAAAAATTATTATTTATCTTATTTTTTATTTTTTATATTTATTTTTTAGTAACACGTTTCTTACCTTTAGTAGTACGTTTCTTACTTTTAGTAACACGTTTTTTACCTTTAGTTGAAGTACGTTTTTTACCTTTACCTCCATATGATGATCCAGATGAAATAGAAGAAATAGATGAACTATTACTATGACTTTGAGGGAATCCTAAAAATTCATCAATACCATTAATTGTGCTATTTATTAATTTTCCTTCATTATATGAATGGATTCCATAATTAGGATTAATATTATAAATTCGTTTTGATACCATATTATGAACATTTTTTATTTCATTTGGTCTTAAATAAGGATATAGATCATATTGTGATACAATACCTCTATGTGGGTCTGATATACGCCCAATACGACCAGTTACACTAAAATTTCTTTTTAAACTTTCAATTTTTTTTGGTATTGTTTTACTTGCTTCATTTTTATATGAGTCAAATGAACTATTAATTTCTTTTTGAATACTACTAAGTGTATTACCAATATATTTAGATGAATATTTCATTTTTAATGTATCTTGTAAATCATCTTCTTCATTTAATACGCTTTTAAGAAAATTACGACGTGCGTATGTTTTTTTTAAATCTTCAATTGCTAGAGCTTTATTTGATTTTGTTGATATTCTAGATCCAGTTGAAGTAGTTGATTTTGATGATATACTGCTCATTTTATAATATATTTCTTATATTATAAGATTAGATAAAATATTTATTTTTAGTATTTTTTATTATTTTATTATTTTTTTTGAACGCGTTTTTTAGCTTTTTTACTTTTAGTAGAAGTACGTTTTTTAGCTTTCTTACCTTTAGTAGAAGTAGTACGTTTTTTACCACCATATCTACGAAGTGTTGTTTTTGGAGCTGTTGAAGGTCTACTACGTGCTTCAGAAGCTGTTGTAGGTCTTGTATAATGAGGATTATTTATTGGTCTTATATTTGAAGGCATACTTTTAACTGATCTTGTTGTTGACTCATTCGAAGAGCAAATTAAATTATTTGGTGTTTCTAATATTTCTTCATTAATTGCTTGAAATTGATTTGTTAACCAATTTTGATTTGTAATTTTAGTTAAAATACGATTTTTTTCTTGATTTGTTACTTTTTCTAAAGATGGTGTAATACATCTATATTTAGTACTGCGTGCTTTTTTTTCAGGAGCTCTAAAATTTTTTATACTATTAACTAAATCACAACCGATTCCAATTTTATCTTGTAACTTATTTTTAAAATTGCGATATTTAACATTTTTATTTGCTAAACACTTAATTCTAGTTTTTTCATTAAAATTTTTTTGACTTCCTTCTGCTATTATATATTTAATTAATTCATTGTTTAAAATATTTTTTTTAGCATACAAGTTACTTAAACGTTTTTGAATTTTTTCTTTAACTTCAATTGGTATTAAACGTTGATTTCCAAAACTATATTCTAAACTTTCTACTGCTCTTGGTATTATATTTTTTGCACTTTTACCAGATTGTATTAAATTTGATATTTGATTTGAAATATTATTAATTATTTCAATTTCTTCATTTGTTAAATTTTCATTATTCATTTTTATAATAATATTTTTCTATTTTATAATAATATTTTTCTATTTTATAATAATATATATTTTAATATTAAAAATATATTTTTTATTTTTTTTCTATAAACTTAAACTATATGAACGATTTTTTTTAGAAAATAATTGTGAAATATTTTGATATGACGCTATTTTTTGATTCATTTTTTCAAACGAAATAGTATCATTACACCACATTCCAATATAATTTTCAAATTTATAGCAACTTTCATTTTCACCGCGTCCAAACGCACTATGTGAAACTAATAAATAAATTACAATATTTTTTACTAAATCATTTGTATTTGGAAAAGTATTATTATACTTTTTTTCTAAAAAATTAGTTTCTAATAATTCATTATCAAATAATACATACATACGTTTACTATGGTTTACAAACGCATACGTATTATATATATTATATTTTTCATAATCAATTAAAGAACCATTATCATTAATATATAGTTTCGGAATATCACTATTTATTTCTATAGTATGATCTAATTCATCCATTTCAATATCAAATTGACAAAATGTATCAATATAATCTACTGAAACATTTATTTTTTCAGATTCTCTTGGTATTAATCCAGTATAATCTATATTATACAGATTAAGATTTGTTTTTGTTTTTCTATTTTTTATTAAATCATTTATTTTTAAATTGTAATTTGATAAAAAATAATCAATATAATCTTTCATATGTGAAGAACTATGATAATTATCATCTAAATTACCAGTAATTACTATTTTATCATATTTCCATTTACTTTGTAACAAATATAATAATATATCAATTGAAATTGATTTATTAAATAATTCATCATCATCATGTATAGAGCTTAATGATAATCCTTTGGAAATATTATATATTTGCCAAGATTGTTTCATTTTCATACAAATAAAATAGTATATAAAGTATATTATTTTATTTTATTTTAAAAGATATTTAATAATATTTTTATTTTCAATTTTTATAATTTTTTAAAAAATAATTTATAATGGTAGGCCATACGAGGATCGAACTCGTGTTACGCGCTTATAAGACGCGTGTGATAACCACTACACTAATGGCCTAATCATATATATATAAATATAAAATTAAATATTATGATCTATCAATTTTTTTAATAATATTTATTTTAACGTAAATAATATTATTTTGTTTATATTATAATAGTTTTTATGATGGTAGGCCATACGAGAATCGAACTCGTGTTACGCGCTTATAAGACGCGTGTGTTAACCACTACACTAATGGCCTAATCATATATTAAATAAAATAAAAGTATATTTTTAAATAAATCAATTTTTTTTATAATATTTTATCGTAAGTAAATTTATACCCAATACTTTGGGGAATAAGGCTCACAATCATACCAATTATACGTATTTGTATATTTCTTTGGATATATAAACTCATTTATCATTTCATTATCATCATTCTTGATAATAGTAAAAAGGTTAGCCTTTGTAAACATACGACAAGCCTTGTGAGCTGACTCAGTACTTCTTACATCAGCATAAGAAACACCACGTGCTTTACGTGGTAATAACTTATTTTTCATTGTGAGCTTATAATTCTTTATACCGAAACTCTTCATTTCAAAATCATTTGAATCAAAGTCAATAATAGGATTAGTGCTCATTTTTGGAAAAAATAGTTATATATTTTATAATAATATTAAATATTATATATCTTTTATATTAAAAAAAATCATTTTTTTTAAATCAATTTTTTTTTAAAAATCTTTATATTTACGATATAAACTAATAAAGTTAAAATAACTATTTTTACAACTTTCTAATTCCTTTATATCTTTATTATTTAATATTGCGTTAAAATCAGATTTATATTCCTCTTTATTTACATCAAATCCTTTTGTATGTAAACATTCTAAATGTTGACTATAAAGTTTATTTAATAATAGTTCATGTGTTTTACGTTCTTGAGTTTTTTTTATATTTTCAAATACACTTTTTACACCAATATATGATATTGGGATAATCGAAATCCAATAAAAAGATACCATTTTTGACTATATTATACTTTTATAATATTATTCTTATATTTATTTTTTATTAAATCATTTTTTATAATAATATTTATTTATATTTGTTAAAAATATTTTTATATAAAAAACTATTCTTCTTCTTCATCACATATATCTAAATCAGCTTTTGGATTTTCAGTGTAAAGAATATTTGAAGTATCTCGATAAATCGTATTTTTATTAACAGATTCACCAATAAATAGCTCTGAAATATTTATATAATCAGAAAATTCACTATGTTGAGTAAATGTTTCCATTTTTTCAAATGAAAGATTATGCCCAGCAAAACGTCCGTGCCAAGTTAATTTATCTTTAAATTCACTATTATTTGTAATCAAACCAAGTACAATATCTTGTACAAGATGATTATATTGAATAAGTGTCATAGTAAGAGCTTTTTTAGTACGTGTACTATAAAAACCATAAAAAAATGGTTTATTAAAAAATATATACTCTTTTTTTGTATGATTAATAAAAGCATATTCATCATCTGTTTCATGAGGTTTATACTCTATTATATTATCACAGTTACTATATTTATTTATCATAAATAATATAGTATTGTAATTAATTTTAGTATTATTTTTTAAAGATAATATTTTACGTTGTATATAAAATATTTCTGAATATCCACCAATATGTAAATGTGAGGATGATGATAAAAATGATGATTCATATGCCATATATGGCAATATTTTTTTGAAATCAAGATCATATAAATTCGTTTCTTTCGAAGTTAATTCATATAAATCTAAAAAATTTTTCGTAAATTCTTTACTAATTTCGGTATCATCATAATCGCCAATCATAACAATTTTATTGTTTTTCCACTCATTTTGAAGTAACATAATTAAAACATCGATTGAAATACTTTTTTCACAATATTTTGACCCATCGTGTATAGGTATAACTTTCCCTTGTGTAATATTAAAAATCTGCCAATATTGACCCATTTTTATTTAATTATTTAATAAATTACTTATTTAATAAATTACTTATTT
>JACCDZ011693738.1_pt1 | contig 14330 bp, 9 predicted proteins | sample 7449551 | NCBI WGS metagenome assembly JACCDZ01 (sample SAMN15323452, study PRJNA562643) | freshwater metagenome | isolation source: river surface water | place: USA:Blue River Watershed | collected 2017-08-18 | reverse complement strand
GCCTACGAGTTCAAGCAAACCCTGTCTACGGGCGATAAAGCCCCCAGCCCAGAACTGTTCAAGCCCTATATAGACCAGTACACCCCGGTGCTCACGCGTATCAAGCCCTTGCGCGATGGCGAGATACCCAGTGGCGAGGGGCTGTGCATTGATGGTGCGTTGATGGGGGGAGATACGGGCCGGAATGCAGCTTCTTCTCAGACCATGGAAATCGCGAAAGGGACTTATTTAAGTGCGGGTTACCGCGAGAACCTTTACCAAGTGGCCATCAGCTCCAGTTTTGAAACACTGCAACGCGACCAGGATCGGGCCGACTTTGCGCTCACTTTGCGCAACGATCCTCTGGGCTACAAGGCGTTCAAAGTGCTGCGCCGCCAAGAGCGCACGCTGGCGGGCTTGCGTGGACAAGAGTTCATCACTCGCACCACGCTCAACAACGGGCATGTGTATTACACGATGTTGTGGAGTGTCAAGGGTGGCACAGAGGGCGTTGCAACGCCTCGCATTGTGGTTGGGTTGGACACCCCCGACACCGCCAAGGCCCCGGATGGCAGCGCCTACGTTGAGTTGCTACCCGAACCCGAACTGATCGCGCTGTGGGATGGTGCCCTTGCCACGTTGCGCATTCGCCCCGGGGCTTTGCTAGCCGGGCAGGTGTTGCGCTCCGTCAATTGATGTTTTCGTGCCTTTGAGGTTTCCCAGCTTTCTTCTTTGAGGCACATCTGCCTTTTCTTCTGATCATGACCACAGAAAACAATCCCATGTCCACTGTTCCCAGGCCCGATGGTTCGGGCTTTCCTGATGCACCGGTGATTCAGGATGCCCTATCGGCTCGGGCGTTTCCCCCTGGCCCCAACCACGACGAACGCCTGGCCGAAGTCCGGCTGGCCCAGACGCAGGGGCGCAATGCCTTGTTGGTGGCTGCTCGCGAGTTGTTGCGGGCATTGGCCGAAATGCCGCACGACATTCAGCCCGAGCAGGCCAGGGCTTTGCGCGATTTGCTGGCTCAAGAGCTGCACAGCTTCACGCGTTTGTGCGAGCAGGCCAACATCCGCCGAGAGCACCTGTTGGCTGTGCGGTATGTGTTGTGCACGGCGCTGGACGAAGCGGCCAGTTTGACCCCTTGGAACGGCACGAGCACCGCCGAGAGCGCGGGGCCGTGGTCGTCGATGGCTTTGTTGCCCGAGTTCCATGGCGAGGGGCAGGGCGGTCAGGTGGTCTTCTTGCTGGTGGGGCGACTGGCCAGCTCGCCCGACGAGCACATGCCTGTGCTCGAGGTGGTGCACCACGTGCTGAGTCTGGGCTTCATGGGCGATTACCGCGTGCAGCCTGATGGGCATCGCTTGCTGGAGACGATTCGCCATCGTTTGCATGCGTTGGTGTCTGGCAGCCGAGAGCCGGTGGCTCGCGAGCTGTCGCCTCGCTGGAAAGGGGTGGCACAGGGCAAGTTTCAACTGCTGCGGTCGGTGCCTGTGTGGGTATCGGCCTGTGTGTTGGGCTTGGTGTTGTTGGGGCAGTTTGGCTGGTCCAAATACCAGTTGCTCAGCACTGCAGGCGATGTGCAAAAGCGCATCGAGGCCTTGCAGCGTTTGCAGCCGCCACCGGTGTCGGTCAAGGCGCCTTTGCGTTTGGCAGAGCTGTTGGCCACCGAGGTGGCTCAGGGCCGTGTGCAAGTGAGCGATGAGCCGGGGCGCTCGGTGGTCTTGTTCAAGGGCGATGGCATGTTTGCCGGTGGCCTGGCACAGCTCAGTCCGGCGGCGCGCCAGACCATCGAGAAGGTGGCCGATGCGATCAACGATGTCACCGGGCAAGTGGTGGTGACAGGGCATACCGACAACCAACCATTGGGCAGCGGCCGTGCGGTCTTTGCAGACAACCAGGCCTTGTCGCTCAAGCGTGCGCAAGAGGTGGTGGTCGTGCTCAAGGCGCGGGGTGTTGACCAACAGCGCATCGAGGCCGTTGGCAAGGGCGAGACCGAACCTTTGGCGGGCAACGACACGCCGGCCGGTCGTGCACAAAACCGACGTGTGCAGATTGAAGTGAAAACGTCCGCCAAACCGTGAACAGGGAATAAAAACAATGAAAGATTTTTTCAAAGGCCCGGTGTTCCGGGCGTTGCTGGGTTTTCTGGCGTTTGTGCTGGTGGGCTTGATGGTGTGGTTCCTCGGGCCGTTTTTGGCGTTGGGGGACTTGCGCCCCTTGGCATCGGTGGGCATGCGGGTCACGGTGTTGGTGCTGGTGTTTGCCTTGATGTTGTCGTGGCTGCTGGAAATTACCTTCGCCTTGGTGGGTGTGGCATCGCTGTGCGTGCTGGTGTGGCATGCAGGGCCCTTGTTGGGTTTGGCCTCCATGCGTCCATTGGCACCTGTTTGGGTGCGTGTGCTGTGCATTGGTTTGATCTTGCTGGTCTTTTTGGTTTGGGGTCTTTACAAGCTGTACAAGCTGCTTCAAAACGATGAGAAGTTTTTGCAGCGCTGGTTGCGTTCTGACAAAGCGGCTGCGCCGCTGGCCAAAGACCAAATCCGCGCTTTGTCGGACATGGCCCGTCGTGCCGTGGGGCAGTTGCGACAAATGCACATGACGGTCGCCGGTGGCACCGGATCGGTGTGGGCAGGTTTGCGCCGTTTGGTAGAAGGCAAACGTTATCTGTACGAATTGCCCTGGTATGTGGTGATCGGGCAACCGGGGGCGGGCAAATCGTCTGTGGTGCTCAATTCCGGGCTTCGCTTCCCATTGGCCGATCAGATGGGGGCGGCCAGCGCACGGCTGACGCTGTCAAATGCAACGGGTACGCGCCAGTGCGATTGGTGGCTGACCAACGAGGCGGTACTGCTGGACACAGCTGGCCGTTACACCGAGCAAGACGCGCAGGGCGTGTTGGAAGCGCCGGTGGCCCATGCTGCACCGTCAGCCGAGTCGAGCGATGCAGCGCCAACCGATGCTGCAACGGGTGTCAACCCGCTGGAGACCTTGCGCCAGACCAATGAGGCGGAATGGCATGGGTTTTTGGGGGTGCTGCGGCAAGTGCGTCCACGCGCGCCGGTCAACGGGGCTTTGGTGGTGGTGGATGTGGCGCAGTTGCTTCATGACACTGCCGCGCAGCGCGTGGCGCATGCCGCGCGTTTGCGTGCGCGTTTGGCCGAGTTGCGAACACACTTGGGCATCCGGTTTCCGGTGTATGTGGTCTTGACCAAGGCCGATGTGTTGCGCGGTTTCTCGCCTTATTTCAACAGCCTCACCTCCGAGGCGAGGGCGCAAGTCTGGGGATTTACTTTGCCTTGGAATGAGACAAGCGGTGGCTTGGTCAAAGGCTTGACCCAGGGCTTGGGGCGTCGCGGTCGTGGCGTCGGTGCGGCAGATACGCAAGCGAAAGATGGTGCAGCGAAAGCAAACGGATCGTTGATCGAGCAAGTGCGTCATGAGTTTGATGCTTTGGTGCAACGTGTCAGCGATGGGGTGGCGACCCGCTTGCAAGAAGAGTTTTCGCTGGACCAGCGGCAGTCTTTGTACGTGTTGCCTTACGAGTTGTCGGCGCTCAAAGAACCGTTGGCGGCATTGTTGGATGCGGCTTTTGCCGACTCGCGCTATGACACCACGCAACTGCACCATATGTTGCGCGGCGTGTATTTGACCAGCGCCATGCAGTCGGCCGATGCTGCGGTGGTGGCCGAACGCAGTGCTTTGGTGCCGCGTTTGCGTGCCGGCCTGACGCAGTGGGGGCAAACTTTGGGGCTGGTTTCCAAGCCGGGGCAGGCAGCGACAGCGCAGCGCCGAAGCTACTTTGTGACCGATGCCTTGTTGCGTGTTGTTTTTGCAGAGGCGCATCTGGTCAAGCCGAACCTCAAGTGGGAGGCCCGGATGCGCTTGTTGCGCTGGCTGGGCCATGCCGCCGTGTTGATGACCTTCATCTGGCTGTCGGGGGCGCTGACCTTGAGTTACCACAAGAACCAGCAGTACTTGCAGGACGTGGAACACAAGACGCAGGCCTTGACCGAGCAAATGCAAAAGTGGCTGACAGACCAGAGCATGGCGCAGACCGAAAAAGTGCTTGGACTGGCGCAAGTGTTGCCCACCCATACAGGGCTCGACCTGGCGCAGCCTTCGGCCTCATTTTTGTATGGGCTGTACACGGCAGAGCCCATCGCCCAAGCTGGCGAACATGCATACGGTCAGCTGCTCGATCGGCTGGTTTTGCCTGTCGTCATCGAACGCATGGAGCAAGTGATGCGTGAGGCCTTGACTGAAGAGGATTCGCGACTCGCCTACCAAACGTTGCGTGTTTACATGATGCTGCACGATGCCCAGAAATTCAGTCAAACCACTGATGCCGCTCAGGCAGTGCGCGAGTGGGTGACGGCGGACTGGCAAAACGCCTCGGAAAAAAGCACCTCCCAAAGCTTGGCCAAGCGCTTGGGCAACAGCACGGCCATGGTGGGGCATTTGGAATGGCTGTTTTCTGGCAAGCGCGTGGTTCAGTCTGGTGCGGCGCGCAACGAAGCCTTGGTGGGGCAGGTGCGTAAGCTCCTGGACAAAAACTCCAGCAGCGAGCGTTTGTATGAGCGCATGAAGTCCAGTTTGAGCAGCCAGGCGCCACAGGATTTCAACTTGGTGCGTGCACTGGGGCCACAGGCGGGCACCTTGTTCAGCCGCGCTTCGGGGCAAACGCTCGAAAAAGGTGTGCCGGGTTTGTTCACTTACGACGGTTACCACGATGTGTTTGCCAAGCGCTTGCCCGACATACTGGCTTTGGCGCAGCAAGATGATGCTTGGGTCATGGGGCGACAAGATGGCCTGGCTTTGGCCAAAGTGACCACACTCACTGCCGTTGAAACGCAGGCCTTGCTGGACGATATTCGCAGGCAGTACTTGGTGCAGTATGCGCAAATCTGGACAGATTTTTTGGGCGACATCCGACTGATCAAAGGCGATAAATCGGGCACCTTGTCTTTTGAGCTCAATGTCTTGCGGCAGTTGGCTGCGGCAGATTCGCCGTTGGTTCGTCTGAGCCGTCTGGCAGCGCGTGAGACGAGCTTGTCCCGTCCATTGCAAGGTGATAAAGCCGAGCAGTCCATTTTTGAAAAAGCAGCAGACCAAGTTGACCAACAAACGAACAAGGTCAACAAGAGCTTGGGTTTGCGCCCTGAGCAACGTGCAGAGCGTCAGTGGGTCGATGACCGGTTCTCGGCCTTGCGCGAGGTCGTGATCGGGCAGTCTGATGGAGCTGCCGCCGCGCCTGGCGGCAAGGCGGGTCTGGACACAGTGACCAATGCCCTCAATGAGTTTTACACCGTGCTGGTCGTTGCCGACACGGCGATCACCGCAGGCAGTTTGCCACCGGCAGGTGCGGAAGCTGCGACCAAGCTGCGCATTGAGGCGGGCAAATTGCCATCCCCTTTACGCGAGGTGCTCTTGGATGTGAGCAACAGCGGCACCGACAAGGTCGGTCAAGGCGCCTCTAGCATTTTGCGTGTCCAGGCTCAGGTCCAGATGGACCGCCTGGTGGGCATGATGGCTTTCATGGTGAGCGAACCTTGTCAGCGCGATATCGCCGGTCGTTATCCGTTTTCGGCCAGCGTGCAGGAAGTCAGTGTGGATGATTTCAATGCCTTGTTTGCCTCCGGTGGCGCTGCAGACGAGTATTTCAAAAAATACCTGTCACCTTTGGTGGACACCAGCACCCGACCATGGCGCTACAAAAACCCAGCCAGTGCAAATGCAATCTTGGGTGCAGACGGTCAGGCGCAAGGGCAGCCCACGGCAGGCGTTGCCGCCGGGCCGACCTTGACGGGGGAGTTGTTGAAGTTACTGGCCCAAGGCGGACCTAATCCAGATGTGTTTGCGCAGATCGGACAGATCCGTGAGATGTTCTTCCGCGACCCCGGGGCCAAACGCATGAGCTGGCGTGGGGAATACAAGGTGGTTTCACTGGACCCTACGGTGACGGAGTTGGTGATTGACCTGGACGGTCAGACGCAGCGTTATTCGCATGGTCCCGTGCAGACGGTGGCGGTGCAGTGGCCTGGTCCGCGTGCGGGCACCATGGCCGAATTGCATGCCAATCCCCGCATCAAACCCGACACGTCCAGCGTGCAGTTGCGTGGGCCTTGGTCTTGGTTGCGGTTGGTTGAGCGAGGCAAAGTCACAGGCAGTGCGCAAGCAGGGCGCATTTCGGTGGAGTATTTGCTGGACAACCGCCGTGCTGTTCTCGAGTTCAGCAGCGCAGGCCCCAGCCCATTCAACAGCCCTTTGCTGCGCAATTTCACTTGTCCTGGGCGTAGCACTTGATGCGGCACATTCCTTTCAAAGGCCTTTGCCGGACCTTGACCCAACGCACGCTGGCCCAGCCGCCTTCGGTCTGGGGCAAGTTGCCTGCCTATGGCGATTATGTTCACCACAACGTCAGTCTGTCAGCGCAAGAGGCGTGGCACGAATGGGTGCAAAGCTATTGGCACCGTCGTCCTGTGAGCCGCAGCGCCGTGGCTGCCCGAGGCGGAACAGGCGCCGACGGGTGGATGCATGTGACACAAGCGCCTGCCAAGGCTGACTTGTCGGATGTGCCTGTGGCCTTTGTTTTGCCACCAGGACATTTGCCGCACATGGACGATGTGTTTGTGCAAGGCGTGATGGTCCCTTCCGAAGACAAGGTGGGGCGCGCTTGTCCACTCATCATCTACCAGACGGTGCATCGCCTTTGGATGCAGCGCACCTGGGCCTCTCCTTGGGGGCCTGCCCGCCATGCGCCAGTGCGCCAAGACCATAGCCATGGCCGGCATTTGTTGTACTGGTGGGCTCGGCTGGCAGCGCATGCGCGGCAGCACCCCGGTCTCTTTCCGGCTTTGGTGACAGCCGTGGAGGAGGTCTGGCTTTTGCATGAGCCCGGTTGGCGCGACCTTGTAGGCGCGCAAGCACGGCCTGCGTCGTCAGCGGCTTTGGAGGTGTTGGTCCAGCAGTTTGGCGCCAGTGCAGGGCAAGACGCCGCAGGCGCATTGCGTGGCGTTTCTCATTTGCCTTGGGCCGACTGGCCAGAGCGGACGCTGCGTGTGACCGAACCGCTGGCCGCATTTTGGATGCAAGACGCAGAGGGTGGTTATGTACAGGCCAGCGACAAGCTGCTGCCACTGTGGGGTGTGCGCGCATGACGGAAAAGTCCATTCCAACGGGTTTGTGTCTGCGCATCACCCATTGCCGCGGTGTGGCCGTGGATGCCGTGTGGTCCTGGCCCACTGGTCGACAGCAAGTGTCAGTTCAAGAAGTGCTGGCGGTTTTGGATGAACCCTCCGAGTCCTGGCTCGAAGAGGCGCTCAAAATTGTTGTCGTTCAAGAGGGGGCAAACGTTTGGCGCTTGTCGCAAGCGAGCGATCTCATGCTGTGCACCTGCAATGGTGTGCCCTTAAAGGCCGGCCAAACAGTGCTTTTGCAACACCACGATGCGCTGGAGCTGGGCCTGTGCCATTTGCAAGTGCTGACCGAGCCTGAGCATCCGCATGGCGCGAACACGGCATGGGTTGCCGATTTTGAATGGGGCCAACTGGTCGCGCGTCATGGTGCAGGTCGAGCGCCTTCGGTGCCCGATGCCGTGCCAGCGGATGCAGTGATGGACCTCTTGCCCGATGCGCTGGACGCAGCGAGGCCGCAGCTTGCGCCACAAATCACGCAGGTGCAGCCGCAGGTGAGGGTGGCAGTGCCCTTGGACTCGACGCCTCAGCAGACCGGGTTGACCGATGTTGAGCAAGCTTTTCAGGGCCTGCATGCGCAGTATCTGCAGCGGTTGATGGATCCACTGAGCCCCATGGGCCTGCCTTCTTGGCAAGCCATGGCCACGCATCAGTCGGGCCAAGCCAGTGATCCTTTTCAAGACATCCTTGATCAGGCCGAACAGGGCCCGACCATCCCGCAGCTCTTGGGGCAAAGCGTGCAAATCCAAAGTGTGATGAGCCAACTGGACGCTTTGGCGGAAGGCGACATCCTTGAGCCCGAAGCGCATGTCAGCGTGCTGCATCTGTTTGCGCCCGAGGAGCTTCGTGATGCGGTGACGCATCAGGTGCCCAGCCTCAATCGGCAAGAGCACCACGGCATGGCGCTCGACAGTGCGATGGCCGCAGCAGCCGCCCCCCAAGCCACGTTTCACAAAATATTGAATGACTGGAAACCGCATGACTGATTTGACGCTGTTGTTGCGCGCAGAAGACGGGACACCCATCTCCTTGCAAGAGCACTTGCAACAGACAGAAGCCCGAATTCGCCGAGAGCCTACCGCCCCTGAGCACCGTTGGGCCTTGGTAGAAGTGCTGTGCATTCTGGGTCATTGGGATCGGGCCTTGTCTCAACTGCAAGCCTGGGCGAAATGGATGCCGCAATCACAAGCGCAAGCGCATTGGGTGCGCGGACTCATTCGTGCCGAAGCCCAGCGCAGTGAAGTTTTCTCTGGCGACATGGCGCCAGCGCCAGTGACCGATATGCCCGACTGGATGCGCGATCTGGCCAAAGCCATGGCACACAATGCACGCGCTGAAAACGCGGAGGCCGATGTTTTGCGTTCGCAGGCATTGGCGCAGGCCCCGCAGCGGGCGGGGGTGTGTGTCTGGCAAGGTGGAAAAAATGGCGAGCAGACCATGCAGGAGCAGGCCTATGAATGGATGGCCGACAGTGACACCCGCTTGGGGCCAGTCTGCGAGGTCATGGTCGCTGGTGCATACCGCTGGTTGGCGTTCGCCGATGTGGCCCATTTGAGCTTGCAAGCGCCACAGTGTTTGCTCGATCTGGTTTGGATGCCTGCCAAGCTGCAGTTGCACAGCGATGCAGGTTTGTTGCCTGCAGCAACAGGGCGCGTGCTGCACGTCTTTTTGCCGACTCGCTACCCAATTGCAGCGAATGCCAGCGAGTCAAGCGCAACCTACGACGCTTTGTTGATGTCGCGTTTGACCCGTTGGCGTGAGGTGGGTGAAACCGGTGTTTTCGCGCAAGGACAAAAGACCTGGATGAGCGACGGCATCGATTGGCCCTTGCTGGACGTTCGTGAGTTGCGCGCATGACCGAGCTTGTCACCGATGTGAATGAAACGGCAATGCCCGGCGCAATGCATCCGGCTGCCCGGGCATTGCCTTCAGCACACGGGCTTGTCCAGCGACAAGGCGAGCAGGTTTTTATGCCCACCTTGCTCGATCGCTTGTGTGACGACGCCCCGCACGAAAGCAGCGAAGCTCCCCAGACCTATGCCTTCAACCGTGGCCGCATGCGCGAGACCGTCTTGCGCGATCTGTCTTTGCTCCTTAACACCACCGATCAAAGCGATTTGATCGATGCGGCCCAATACCCTGCTGCAGCCAACTCAACCCTCAACTACGGTGTGCCTGCATTGGCCGGTGGGTATTTGTCTGAAAAAAAATGGGTCGACATTGAACGCATGATCCGCCGGGCCATCACCCAGTTCGAGCCCCGACTGGTGCCGCAAACACTGCGAGTCAAGCCTTTGCTCAAAGACCAGGCCAGCGCGAACTACAACGTCCTGACGTTTGAGATCTCCGGTCACATTCAGATCAGCCCCTATCCGATCGAGTTCACCGTGCAAAGCGCCGTGGACCTGGAAAACAGCCGCATTGAATTGCGGCCTCGTTGATCGAGCCTCTGCACGAACGGAAATCCTCCCATGCACCCACAATTGCTCCAGTACTACAACGAAGAGCTGACCTTCATGCGCGAGAGCGCAGGCGACTTCGCTGCACAACATCCCAAGATCGCTCGGCGACTGGGCATGCAAGGCCAGGACGTGGCCGACCCTTATGTGGAGCGCTTGATCGAATCGTTTTGCTACATGTCTGCGCGCATGCGCATCAAGCTCGACGCCGAGTTTCCCCGCTTGACCCAGCGGCTGCTCGAGGTGGTCTACCCCAATTACGTCAGCCCAACGCCTTCCATGGCCGTTGCACAGCTGCACCCCAATGCCACCGAAGGCGATTTCAGCAAGGGTTTTGTGGTGCCCCGAGGCACCAGCTTTTATGCCAAGGTGCCGCCCGGTGAGGTCACCTCCTGCCAGTTTCGCTCCAGCCAGGACGTCACTTTGTGGCCCTTGCAAATTGAGAGCGCCAAACTCACGGGCGTGCCGCCCGATATCCCCTCGCCCGAGCGGTATTTGCCCGCACATGTCCAGGTGCAAGGCAGCTTGCGCCTGCGGTTGAAACTTCAGGGCGAGTTGCGGTTTTGTGATCTCAAAGGGCTGGACCGCTTGCCCATTTATTTGTGCGGCCAAGAGCAGGTGGCCTCGCACCTGTTTGAGCTGCTGCATGCAGGCGCCGTCGCCAGCCTGGTTGGCGTGCCCGGTCATATGGGGGAGCAGCCGCACATCGTTGCGCAAAACGCGCTGGTGCACGAAGGCCTGGCTCCGCAGCAAAGCTTGCTGCCCTTGAACTGGAACACCTGGCATGGGCACAACCTGTTGCACGAATACTTTGCCTGCCCTGCGCGGTTTTATTTTTTTGCGCTGCAAGGCCTGGCCCCAGGGCTGTCCCGCATTGACGGCCAAGAGGTCGAAATCGTCGTCTTGCTCAACCGCATACCGGGCGCATTGACCGCTTTGGTGGATGCACAGCAATTTGCCTTGCACTGCACGCCGGTCATCAATCTGTTTGAGCACCGCACCGACCGCATCGAGGTGCCCGCCACGGCACCTGAAATGCACCTGGTGCCTGACCGGTCGAGGCCCTTGGACTTTGAGGTGTTTTCGGTCACCGAGTTGCAGGGCCAAAAAGCCGACACCACCGAGGTGATGCCTTTTCGGCCCATGTACCAGACGCTCAATCAGGACGAGGGCAACCATGGGCGCTACTTTTCTGTGCGTCGCGAGCCCCGCCTGAGCTCGGATAGCACCCGCAAATACGGCACGCGCACCTCGTATGTGGGCACCGAAGTGTTTGTCAGCCTGGTCGACCAACACGAAGCCCCCTACAGCGAAAAACTTCGATACCTCTCGGTGCAGGCCCTGGTCACCAACCGCGACTTGCCCAGACTGGTGCCCCGCAACGGCACCGATGACCTCAGCGTCAGCGTGTCCTTGCCCCTGAAATCCATCGGGCTGATCAGGGCGCCGTCTGCGCCCCAAGCGCCGTTTGCAGAAGGCGAGCTGGCTTGGCGTTTGATTCGGCAGCTGGGCTTCAACTATTTGCCCTTGCACGACATGGACGAACGCGAAGGCGCACAGGCCTTGCGCGACATGCTGCGCCTGTTTGTCCACAGCGACGATGTGGTCGCCAACCAGCAAATCGCCAGCTTGATCGGCAGCCAGATCAAGCCCGTGACCCGCCGCCTGCCAGGCAGTGGTCCCCTGGTCTATGGCCGGGGTGTGGAGTGCAGCTTGACCGTCGATGAAGACGGCTTCAGTGGCGTCAGTCCTTACCTGCTCGGCTTGGTGCTCGAGCACTATCTGTCGCGGCACGTCTCGATCAACACCTTCACCCAGACACGCTTGCATGCCATGCAACGCGGCGAAGTGGCCAGCTGGCCCGTGCGCATGGGCAACCGGGGGGGCGTTTGATGCGCAGCGCTGACTTGCCCCAAGGCATGCCCGATACCCGATCTGGCATGCAAGAGGCGTGGCCGTCTGCCATGCAGGACGCGACGCAAACGCCATGGCGACACACCTTCACGGGACTCATGCGCAGCCTGGCCGCGCAGCGCCAGCCCAATGGCGAGCATGCCATGCCCCCGGTAGGGCAGGCCAAGCGACCTCAGCAAGAGCGGTTCAAGCTCGGGCAACAAGCCAGTTTGGCATTTGCACCCCGCGAAATCGCGCAAGTCGAGCTGCCGGGCGATCAGGCCCACATCCGACTCATGGGTCTGGGCATGTTGGGGCCCAATGGCCCGTTGCCCATTCATGTCACCGAGCTGGCGCGAGAGCGCAGTGAATCGCGTCGGGACCATACCCTGCGTGATTTTCTGGACCTCTTTCATCACCGCTACTTCACGCACATGTACCGTGCATGGTCGCAAAGCCAAGCGGCAGCCGGATTGGACCGCGCAGAGGAAGAAACCTTCACCGATTACGTGGCGCGCTTGGCGGGCGACGAGCCATCGCAAGTGCAAAGCAGTGCCTTGCCCGCACACGCACGCTGGGCCAGCGCCGCGCATCGTGTGCGCAGCGCCCGCGATCCTGATGGCCTGGTCAGTACCTTGCAGCGGTTTTTTGGCATACCGGTTCGGCTCCTCGAATACCAGTTGCACTGGGTGCCTTTGGCGAATGAAGACCTGTGCCAACTCGGTCGGCCCCTGAGCTCAGGCATGTTGGGCCAAGGCGCCATGGCGGGTGAAAAAGTGCCCGATCGTCAGACGCGATTTCGTCTGGTGATGGGACCGCTCGATTTGAAGGGCTATTTGCGATTGACGCCCCAAGGCCACACCAGCGGCCAGGACTTGCCTGCGCTGGTCGAGATGGTGCGCAGTTTCATTGGCTTTGAATACGAGTGGGAGGTTGAACTCCTGATAGCCGCTCAAGCCGCGCCGGCATGCCAGTTGGGCGACAGCGCCCAGCTCGGCTGGTCTACCTGGGCCGGGCAATTGCACTCAGACAGCGACCACATCACCGGCATGGTGTTGGAGCCCGAGCGTTATGTCTCGTCCACTGCCGCCTCGTCCACTTCCAGCAGGTCATGTTCATGAAACCCTTGCAAAACTTGATCAATGCTGTCGCCAGTGCCTTGGGACCAGAGCCTTTGAAGGTGGACATTCCCCCCGAGTGGCTGGCGCCCATCAGCGCCGAACAGCCCAGCGGCCCCAATCTGGAGTACGACCCGGAGTACGCCGTGCTTGCCGCGCGTTTGCAACCCAAGGCAGATGTGCAATACGGCGACTTTTCTGCACAAGCGCCCGAGCCCGACTGGAAAGACATCGAGCGCGACTGCCGCCGACTGCTCTTGCGCAGCAAAGACATGGGCATGCTCGTCTGGTTTGTCCGCAGCCGCACCCGGCAGGCAGGTGCGCAAGGCTTGCTGCAAGGCCTGAGCGCTTTGCAGCAGGTGTGCGAACGCTTTGCCGCCAGCATTCACCCGCAACTGCTCATCGATGGGGAGTCCGACCCCCTGGTGCAAGCCAACACGCTGGCAGGCCTGTGCGACAGCCAAGGCTTGCTGGAGGATGTGCGCGATGTGATCGTCTCTGGCAGCACCGCATTTCGCCTGAGCGTGCGCGACATCGAGCGCAGCCTGTCGGTGCCGCGCCCGCCTTATGCCCCCGAGCCCGAAGCCGTGCAGCGCCAACTGGCCGATTTGCACCAACGCCGCGACCCTCACCTGCTGGCCTTGCAAGGCTGCGCTGTGTGCGTGCAGCACCTGCAGACCTGGAGCCAGCAGCAGCTGGGCGAAGAAGCCCCAGACCTGCAACCCTTGTTCAAGCTGCTGGCCCCCGCTTGCAGTCGGGGCCAGGCACTGCCAACCGACAGCCGCATGCCCACGACGACGCCACTTGAATACATCGAAGTCGCTGCCTTGAACAGAGCCCCTGAACCCGACATGCATAAGGCCGTTGCCAGTGCGCCCAACATCGCGGCCATCCCACTTCATGTGCGACAAACCCATGTGACCGATCAACGCGAACAGCTGCGGCAATCGCTGGTTCAGGTGCGGCAATGGGTCGAATTGCACGAGCCCAGCAGCCCAGTGGCCGTGTTGCTCAAGCAAGCCGAGCGCATGTGGGGCAAACGCTTTTCTGAGGTGGCCCACATCATCCCCCCCGAACTCTTGCAAGCCTGGGACCAAGACCAATGAACACCCTGCTCCAACCCCCCAAAGTCCTCACCGTCACCAGCCCCGCCATCCCGCAGGTGGCAGGCGCTGCCGCCTTGCTGCCTCTCAAGCTCTCGGGCCATGAGGCCGTCAACACCCTCTTTGAATACACCCTCATCCTGCAAAGCCCCGACGCCTTGCAGTTTGCCGCCAACGACGCCAGCAACTTTCCCCTGCACGACATGGTCGGGCGCGAGCTCACTTGCGCCATCGCTCTGGACGGCCACGGCAGCTTTGTGGCTGGTCTGGCGGGCAACTTGGGCGCAGCCAACCAAGGTGCAGGCGTGCGCGAACTGTCTGGCCTGATCACCGCCGCCCGCCACCTAGGCACCGACAGCCGCCACGCCCTGTATGCGCTGACCCTGCGCCCTTGGCTGCACCTGGCCACGCTGACGACTGACTGCAAAGTCTTCCAGGATCAAACCCCGGTTGAGGTCATCCGCGCAGTCTTGGCCGACTACGCCTTTGCTGCCGAAGTGCGCCTGATCGAAACGTATCCGATTCGCGACTACTGCGTGCAGTACAACGAAACCGACTTTGAATTCATCACCCGCCTCATGC
>JACCDZ010490165.1_pt1 | contig 14331 bp, 12 predicted proteins | sample 7449551 | NCBI WGS metagenome assembly JACCDZ01 (sample SAMN15323452, study PRJNA562643) | freshwater metagenome | isolation source: river surface water | place: USA:Blue River Watershed | collected 2017-08-18 | reverse complement strand
GCCTTCCCACCTTTTGCCTGCCCAGCAAACGGCACATACATGGTCGGGGAGAGCATCCCAGCGGTCATGGCGGCGACCATTCCACCAACCCCACTCGCCGATAGCACAGCCTTGTCGAGTTCCTCCTGCCTCACCCGCGCCAGAATATCCTCGAACTCCATTTCGTTTGCGGCAGGAGCGAGGGTGGCAAGGAGGCTTTGCGGCACCTTTTCCGCCTCCATCTTCTTCCGGTAATCGAAAGTCGGGTCGAACTCGTAAAGAGGACGGGTGGCCCAGCCGAGCACGTTGACCAGATCGTTCTCGAGGTTGAAGGCGGACTTGATCGTCTGCCACCCGGTCGGATCGAAGCGCTCCGGTTCTGCCGCGTCCCCGTAGATGTTCGCGAAGACGAGATCGTTCATTTGTAAGTGCTCCAATTTACCTGAGCCAATACCGGCCGCCATTCTTCTGGGGTTGTTCCAGTCTTGTTGGCCAAGTAAAGCGCCAACGCTTCATTAGTTGCTTGACGACGAAGCGCCAGAGATGCCCCAACAGTTGACCCTCCGTTGAGTTGTTTGATTATCCTATCCGTTACCGTCCGAAGTTCTTCCCTGAACTCGCCGTTGTTTCTCGACTTTTTAACCAACCTTGTGGCATATTCAGTCGGCGTCTCATTCTCCCGTTTCGGAGTTTCAACAGACAGCAACTTGTCAAGATCGAACAGTGCTTCCTCAGTCGCCAAGGCTGTTCTGGTCGGGTCTAGGTCCCCGACACTTTGAATAGCGGCTTTAGCGAGTTGCCCATTTTCTTGCAATTGGGCTTTCTTCTCCGCGATCTTACTGTCGAGTTTCCCATTGTAGTTGAGCTCCGCAAGGCGCTCAATGTCCTTTGACAATTGCGTAATGGAGTTAAAGGCTGCCTGTTCGTTTTCGGAAGCCTTAGACAAATCGTATTTCGAAGTCAACTCCTCGACAGTCTCGAGTTCACCGGAGTAATGGGCCTTTACTAGCGGGAGAATATCTTCAACCCGCTGCCCAGACTCCTTCGCGATTATTTGTGCGGCGGCCAGATCAGAGAAGTGTTGGTAAACTTCGCCAGTTAGTCCATCAGGGACATTACCGTATCGAGCTGCTTCGTCCCACAATTTGTTTGTAAGCGACTCAACACGACGTTGGGCTTTAGGGTCATCTCCCCAAGAGACGAGAATACCCTGGACCATTTCCGCAGGTTCTCTTGGAGCGGAAACCTCAGTGCCAGGTTCGGCCACATAGCGCGACGTAAGCCATAGCGGCAAAGCATTTGTCAGGGAAATGTCAATAGCGTCTGCCTGAGTAGCCAACGACTCTTCGGTCGCCGCAATTTCAGCCTCTTTAGCGGCAATAGTCTCGTCGTTAACTCCGTCTAGGTTGCCCCGACGAAGTTCATCCAACTCCCATCTTTGCTGCTCAAGCACTTCAACGCCCCGGTTGAGATCAGGCAGCTGCGCATCTCGCTCGTAAGCAGCCTGCTTCTCGGCCTCACCGGTCGCCGCCAGCCCTGCTCCCCCAAACCGCCCGGGCACAGCGATGATCTCGCCGAACTCTCCTTGCACCGTCATCATGTAGGTGGGAGGTTCGCCCGCCTTTACCTCCTTCTCCGTCTGTGCGTCCGGGATCAGGACAGCAGTTCCGCCACGGATATTGGCGCCAGGCAGCGCCGTTTCAACATGGGCATCCATGGCCGAGTAGATGTATTCGTATTCGCCGTCAGCTTCCCCGTAGTATTTTTCCGGCGGGTGCTTCATCAGGACGGGCTTGAGCTGCCCGAGTTCCCAGGCGCCTCCCCGCGTATACGACACTCCGTAATTGCGTTCGATGGAGGCCTGAGCATAGGCCTCGGCCCCCGCAACATCTCCTCCGTAGAGGCGATAGCCAACCACGTAGTCCTCCGCCATGTCCCGGTAGATTTCCCTCGACACGTTTTCGTTCAGCGTCATGTCGGGAGTGTCCTCGAACCAGTTCCGCATCTTCTCGGCAATCGCAGTGCTTGTCGGGTAGGTTTCCCGGAAGAGCTTGATTGCGTCGTCCCGCGCCTTCCCAGGGCTGTCTCCGAAGATTTTTGCATTCTCCTTAATCGTCGCGTATTGTTGCGCCGCCTGTTCCGGGGAGGTGTTAGCGGCAATCGTGGCGAACAGTGTGGCATCGGCCAGCACATCGTCGGAAAAACCGCTGCGGGAAAGAACGTCCGGAGAGCCCTTGGAAATCTGAGCCAGGAACTCCAGCGCCTGCGTCGCAGTCTGCGGGTTCGCCAGCGCAATGTTGAAGGAGTCAATCGCCGCCTGTGGCATCATTTTTGCCGAGGTTACGATGCCGCGGAGACGGTCGTAGGAAGCCTGGTCACCGGTCTCGATCCCGCGCAGGCTATCTGGGCCGATGAGGTCCGTCAGTGCCTGCTGGTCGGTCGCTCCCAGCGGCTGCCCCGCCGTCAGCTTCCGTTCAACTTCCGCAACCGAGGACTCCTTCTTCCTCCGTGCGTCCACCCCTTCCCGGAACTGCTTCTCCGCGTCCACGGACCAGAGGCTATCCGACTTGTATTTCTCCATGTCGGAGAGGTCGGCTCCGTTGTAGGCGAGGTCATACATCTGCTTGTTGAAGGCGGTCACGGCATCTTTCATACCTTGTGCCTCGTTCCGCTTCCATTGGTCCGCCGCCTCGCTTGCGGCATTCCCCATCTTCACCTTCTCGGTGTAGCCGATGTTCGCATAGCGAGGGTCGTTCCAGATGTCGGGCATGGAGGCGGGACCGGTGCCACCGCCGGCCAGTCCCTGCTGTCCAGTCAGCACCGACAGGAATTTCTCGTCCGCATCCTTGCCCATCGCAGCGTCGCCGAGCCCTTCCCACTCGACCGACTTCGGGTTGCTCGGGTCAAAAGGGTTGCCGAGGGCGCGACGGATTTCCACCAGCTGAGCCGGGTCGCCGCTTGCCAGCACCTGCCGGAAGTTGAGCCCTTTCTTATTCCGCCGGTTGAATTGAACCTCGGCCCAATGGAGGGCCACCCGGTCCTGCCACTCAGGGGAGAAGTTCGGGACCTTCACTCCGTAGGTTTTGTAATAGCTGTCCTTCGCGGCGTTCCAGGTGGAATAGATGAATTGGTAACGGCCAGCTGCACTCGACGCTCCCGGCGGCTTACCGAATGCTGCGGGATGGTCGTCGTAACCCTGGAAAACAGCCCCGCCGTTCCAGACATCATAGGCGTTGGCCTCAACCGAAGAAATGGCATTCAAGACGCCTCGACCACCTGGGTCAATCCCAGCGGCCACGACATCATTCCCGGTCCATTTGTCTGTCGTGACGCCGTAGCCCTTCGCTGCCCCCTCGACGAGGTCGGAGAACTCGGCCCCCTGCAGCTGCGCCTTCCCATTCCGAAGGAGTTCTTCCTTCGTGGCTTCCGGCAGCCCACTCTTCGTGACCATGTCCTCCCACTCGAGTTCCGCGGTCTCGAGGTCCACCGTCTTCCCTCGAATGTTACCGGAAAGGGTGTCGAGGCCGACTCCAAGGTTGGCGGCATCGGCCGAGTCCATGAACTCGAGTTCGGCCCGGAACATCGAGCCAGTGCGGACGGCCCGGTCCCGTTCCAGTTTCGCCTTATATTCATTCCGCAGAAGCGGGGGAACGTCAGCGAGGAATGCCTCGTCTTCCGCCGCCAGTTTCGCCTCATACTCCTTCGTCATCCCAACAGGGTTGGCGGAACGCTGGCGACTAAGTTCCGTAAACTCCTGTGCCCGCTTTTCCTGCAGCTGCACAAATCGAGTATCGAACTCCGTCCCAGAGGATTTCATAGAGCGATCGTGGTAAATCTGGTCGATTTTCGTGGCGCTGTTAAGCAGCCCCATTCCGGACTCAACCAGCCCAGCAACACCCTCGCCGAGCCCGGCAAGTGCCGACCCCTTGATCTGGCCCGACCGGTCGTTCGAGAGTTGGTTCTCGAGTCCGCCGCTTGCAGTTACATCACCGATTGCCATCTTGTCCTCACGCGGTCGGGTTGCTCAGGCCCATGCGGCCCGTGGTGTATTGATTGACCATCGAGGCCCCGGAGAGCCAGGAGGTCGGAATGCTCAGGAGGCTCGTCAACGCCCCAAGGCGCCCCGCCTTTTTCGTGGCCGCTGCTTCATTCCGCAGCCCCTGTTCTTCCCGTTTCCGGTTTTCAAACTGGATGTCCCACTTCTGCGCCAGCCGATCCCGGTCGCGCCCGGCCAGATGGTAGGCTCCGGCCCGCCGGGAAAGCATCGTGCCGCTTGTGGAGGTCAACCCACTCGCGTCCATCGTGGACATCAGTTCCGCGACCTGCGCCCGGGCCGCTTGGTCCTTGTCCTGCATGTCGAGGTCGGCAGCGTGCTTCTCCCTCACCGCCGTTTCCGCAGTCAGGTTGGCGTTGTTCTGCAACACCGCCGCCTGATACATTGAGGATTGGTATTGACCGATGGCGCCGAGGGCCGATGCCCCGGCCATGATGTAGGGAATTGCGGGGACTGCGAAAGCCATCAGATGCTCCGGAGATAAAGAGAAGGCCGGCCCTCAATTGGGCGGAAAGAGAGGAAGGGGAGGAGTTTGTGCGAATGTGTGAACTCCGCTTCCGCCATCACTTCCGGTTCCTCGAGAATTTGCTGGAGTTCATCCAGGGCCAGGTTGGCCATTCGCAACGCCGCCACGCTCCGCAACGGTGTCGCTCCCGGAGTCCGGAGCCACAGAACCGGGGGCCCGAGAAGCATCAGCCGCATTACCCCGACCCTCGCGTGAGGGGGGAAGAGGAAGCGCCAGATCGAGGTTGTTACCGCGGCGAGATCAGTCGGGATCGGGAAGGAGGGCTCGAGTTCCCACATCTCAATCATCTCCCACATCGAGATCGTAGGTGATGCCGAGAATACCTCCCGGCAACGGATACTTCTGTTCCACACAGATGAAAGCCTCAACATCCCACCCTTCGCTTCCGAAGGTGTCAAGGACAGTCAATTCGTTAAACGCTTTCAGAGGGTTGCCCCAGTATTCATCCCGGCGCGAGGGCAACTCTTCAAGATCGGAGTAATTGCGTCCGACCGCCAATCCCCTGCTGTCCATTTGCCGCAATGCAATTCCTCGAACGGTCATTGGAGTTCCGCCAAGGATATAGCCGTCAAGACCAAGCGGAAGGCTTTTCATCCGGCTAACATATTGCAGTCCCACGAGAACGCAGCCGGCCTCTCCGGGGAAGCTCACACCTCCATCTTCAACAACGAGGTCCATGTGCACATCTCCGTCAGCCAACACACAGACAGAACGACCCTCGAGGTGCCAGAGCCCGCTGACACTTGAGGTAAGTGGGGCGATACTCCATTTCCCCTCCTTCACCGAAAGACGCCACTTATCATACAGCTTACTGACATCTGGCGGGTCGAGGGGTCGGAAAATAAGCACTCCGCCCTCGTTCCGGTTTAACGAAAAAGTTCCACCAGCGGCGTAGAGGCGGTGGTCGGAAGGCCAGGTGAATGCGATGGGAAAGGTAACTCGCCAGTCTCCATAGGGGTCGTCCGACATTCGCTCGAGAATAAGATCACCCTCGGGCATTTCACGCAGCGTTTGCAATGCGCAATCGGCAAACCACATTTGAGTCAGATCGGTTGAGTGCCGGGGCCGTTCCCGCTCGAGATAGAGGATTTCTACCCCATTAACCTCCCTCCGCACCGTTTGGTAGCAGAGGTTATAACGATCCTCTTTCACCGCCACAATGTCGACGTAATGGCCCTGAGTGCGAGCACGAGACCACCCATAGACCTCCTGCACCCGCTCGTAAGTGAGCGTCGCTCGCTGGCCGTCCTCCTTCACAAAGTGGATGAGTTTCCGGGGCTCAGCCGCCCACTCCATCCGCACAGGGATGTTGTCGGGGGAGAAGAGGTGGGAGGACAAGATGAGAATGTCCTGCATCTTGAAGCTGTTCACATACTCCGTGTAGATCATTGCGATCAATTCGCTGTAAAGCGAGGTCATGAAGAGAATGTCGAGGTTGATAGCGACGGGAGGAAGGTCGCTCACGGAGACATAGCCCTGATGCTCGGCAATTGCACTGGTGGCGCTGAGGGCGTAGCTTTCCCCACCCCCCTTCAGCTGCCACACTCCATCTTCCGTAAACAACATCAGACCGTAACGGAGCGGTAACATGTGCTTGATCGGCTCGAGCGTCTGGGCATCCAGCGTGTATTGGTAACTGTCTGTGGCGATCGGGGGGAAGGTAGCAGCGAAACGCCGCCGGTCATTTGCGATGCTGCTCACTACATCGAGGGGCGCGTTCGCCAGTCCGGCGTAAACTCCTCGTTGCTGGAAGCGGGAGTAGAGGGAAGGGAAGTTGCCGCCGGAGAAGAAGTCCACGGGAAATGGCGGGGACTTGGTGAAGTCCGGCGTTATGTTCGTGTCGACGAAGGAGAGGCCGTTGGTCATTCCGAGGTAACCGAGTGTCGCTCCGGCCGGAAATGCAGCCGGGAAGACCAAGGTTCGGTAGACGTTGTAGTGGCTGGCCCCGGCAACGGCGGCCCAGGTAACGGTAGCATGGCCGGTGGTCGTGGTGTAGTTGACGGAGTTTGTGATGGTGGCCTGCGCGGACGCAGCACTTTCAATCCCATCCACCACTGCCGTCACGACGAAGCCGACACTGGCCCCGCCGGTTGAGGACGGAGTAGCCCCAACACTTCCCGGCGCGTTCGGCAGGACGTTGGAGAAGTTGCTCACCGACCAGTTTGTGTTCGACAATCGCCGGATAAACACCACCGCCTGAGAGTTGTTCGTGGCGACAATCGTGTCGAGGTCTTGGTAGAATTTCGTGCGCCCAAGCCGGTTGCCGGGTATCCCGGTAGCCACCTCGACAACAGGACGTGCTGACCACACTCCGTTGAGTGGCCGCCCGTATGGGGTGGAGATCGTTCCAGCCCCACCCGACCACGAGTCCACCCATGCGTAAAAGGACCCCCCGGCCCCGGAGAGGTGAAGGAGTTGGCCTGCTGCCCAACCGGGCGAGACTGCGGTTGCCGCACCTGCGGCGTTCGAGGTGAGGGTGATGGGTGTCCCCGCGGTCAGCTCAAACTGCCCATTCACCAACACCCGCATCTTCCCATCGGTGAAGTAGAGGATCAGGTCGTTTCCGCTCAGCTTGAACTTCTGCAACGAGTGCGCTTCGTTTCGTAGCCCTGCTATGAACTCACTCCCCGATCGGTTGAGCAGCCCCCCGTGGTAGTCGATGAAGAAGTTCTCAGCTTCCGCGACAGCGAGGGGGTATTTCGCGAGATCGCGCCTGCCGTAAAACGCCTCACTGACCTCCCCGGCCACGAAGGCGAACATCTGGTTCTTCATGGCCATCAGCCGATCCCTCCGACGCGGAAGGTAGAGGTTGGGTAGAAGAAGCGGTTCTGCGGAGGGATGTCAAACCCGGCCCCTTGCCACTGAGCCGGGATGCTTTCATACCACTCATCATCCGCGTTGGCCTCGTTGACCGAGGCGAGCTCGATGAGCTCGAAAACCCGTTGCTCCAGCTTCTGCGTCGTTTGCAGCTTCCCACTCTTCGCCATGTTGATATGGGCGGCGAGAGAGAAGACGATGCAGAGGTAGAGGTCCGAGGACCACATCGCCGGGTTGCTGCAATCGCAGGTGTAGTAGAGGATTGGATGCTCGGTGTTCCCGTGGAGCGCCTGAGTGTCGCCGAGCCTTCCGAGGGTAAAGCGGCTGAAATCGGCCAGATACTGAGGCTGAAGGCAGTCACTTGGAAGGGCGAAGGCGTAGGCAAAACCCGGTCGAGGGTCGGAAGATTGCCAGTCGGTATTGCTGCTTCGGGTTGCCTTCCGGGCGAGCCTCGCGGCTTTCCGCACACTCGGCCAGTGATGAGCGGACATCACGGCTTGTCGAGCAGGGTCAAACCACAGGCGGCAGATATTCGCCGCTTTGCTATTCGCCTCGGGGTCGGTGATCTCGGGGGCAGCACCCACAGTCGTCAGGGCTTGGTTGAAGAGGTTGACCATGGACTGCGACATGTTGGTCTCCGTGAATGAGGGGAGGGGGCGACTAGCGCCCCCATCCGTTCGTTGTCACTTGGCGGCAGCTTTCGTCCGCTCGCCAGCGAGGACCTTGGCGGATTTCGGCACCTGGTCCTCGGGGAGGACATAGATGCCAGGGACGAGATATTTCCCGTCAGCCGTGGTCTTCGGCCGGATGAGGCGAACGCGGAGGTGGCCTTCCGGAACGCTGTCGCCAGCGACCTTCTTCTCCTCGTCCGCCTCCTCCTTCTTCTTCGCCTCTGCGGCTTTCGCCAGCGCCGTTGTCAGTTTGGGGTCAGCCATCGTTCCCTCCTCAGGTGTTGTCCTGAGCGGGGTAGGCGCGCCACTGGCGAATGTTCGCCACGTAGTTCACCTCGACGGTGCCGCCGGTGAAGACGGCCGTGCCGGCGATGGCCTGCCAGGCGGCGAACCGTTCCCAGGCATTGGTCGCCGGGATCGGCACGATGATCTGGTTGTTCACGGTGTTGGCGAGGGTAATCGCGCCGGTCGAGAACAGCACAGCCGGGGAGGCCAGGCCAACGTTGTCGTCGGTCACGAGGCGGAGGGTGAGGGTGGCTGCGCCCCCACTCGTGCCGCCCTTGATCGTGATGACGAAGCCGGGGCCGTCGGAAGCGGCCATCAGCCCCTGGTTGGCGGGGACGCCGAAGTCCAGCACGGGGCTGTTCAGCGTCACCTGCGTCGAGGTGTTCAGCCCGGTGAGGGCCACCTTCGCCGTCGAGAGCAGTCGGTCGATGATCATCAGCGTGCCTCCTTACACGACGCGCGCTTCATCCACACGCATTTGGTCCATGCGCTGGATGGGCACACCTTGGAACTCGCTCACCCGGCGACCACCATGGTCGGCCATCATGAGGGTCGAGCCCTTGGTCATCTTCGGCAGCTGCTGCCGCAGCTTCGTCAGGATCGTGCGATCCATGTAGAAGACGGGGCGGCAGTTTTCGAGCGAGGGCAGAAGTTCGAGGGCCTCGAACATCAAGTCCTCGAGCACCGCGCCAGTGTAGCCGGTCACGGTCGGGTCGGCGCCGAGCAGACTCCGGTCGATGTTCGCAATGCGAACGACGTAGCGGTAGTCCTGCACGACGAGGCCGAGGTCCCAGCGGTAGTGCGACCGATAGACCTGATACATGCCATCCGTGCCGGTGGCAGTCTTGGCCGTCGCGGTGACTTCGCCCAGGTCCTTGTGCTGCAGCCCGACCTTCGACCCCTTCGGGAAAATCCCGTAGACGGTGTTGGGGGCCCAGCCGATCAGGAGGATCGAGGCGTTGTCGCTGCCGGTGCCACCTGCATCGAGGATTTGGTCGCCGGTGCCAGCGCCGAGATCGTTGAAGTGCGGCATGATGCCGGTGATCGCTTCAGGTGTGTTGGCTTCGTCTTCGTAGACCAGGGCCTGGTTGACCTTCTGGTTGAAGCCCTCAATGAACGCGGCATCTTCCGACAGGCGGAAGGAGGCCGAGTTGCCATTGAGGTCGGCCAGCGCCTTGTCCACCTCGGCGTAATCCTCGAGCATCCCGGTGGAGGCAGTGACCTGCGCGCGGGAGGACTTCGAGGGATGGACGCCTTGGTAGAGTTTCCGCCACGTCGGGGACGGCAGGCCAGTGCGGATCGCGAAGCGATGCCCGGTCAGCAGGTTCCCCTCGACGAACGTCATGTCGTCGAGCAGGCGGTTGGTCTGGTTCAGCAGCTCCCCGAGCGTGGTCACGACATCGTCTTTGTCGAGAGCCATCATGAAATCATGAAGCGTCGGGTTGTTGCCAATTTCGGGAAAGTGAGACATTCCTTACTCCTGGGTTTTCATGGTGGGATACATCTTTGCCGCCCTGTCGGCGGCGGTAACGGGCCGGTTGGCCCCTCCACCGATCGGTTTCCCTTCCCGATACGGCAAAGTTAGTTTGTGCAGAACCTGCAGCACATGGGGGTTGTTCCCGGCCCCGGTGAGGTCGAGAGCCTTGAAGAAGTCGGGGGTGGCGCCAGCGGCGAGGAGCCCTTGTTTCACCGCCCCGATTTCGGCCTCTGCCTTGCCCGCAAACTCGGGGAGAGCCATGGCGGCGGTGCGCCACTCGTCGTTCATCTTTTGCCACGCAGCCGCATTGGCCTCATTGGCAGCGGTGGCTTGCGCCTGGAGATTGGTTGCGTAGAGGTCGAGGAGTTTCTGTCCGCGCTCCTGCGGCGTCAGCGCCGCGTCGGTGAGGATGCCGGAGAATGCCGTCATGGTTTCCTCGGGGACGGAAAAACCCTCCGGGAGCGTCACCGCGGCGGAATCAAAAGCGGCGGGTGCCTCGCCTCCGGGTTGAGTATCCTGACCTCCGGCGATGGTGTCCTGCCCACCAGCCTGCGTATCGTCGCCACTGAGAAGGGAGGCGGGAGGAGCATCTTGGGGAGCCCCTCCCTCACCAGCGGCCGTGCCGACCCCTTCAGCCCCAGCACCACCGCCGGTGCCGCCCCCTTCGCCCTCAGCGCTGCGCGCGAGGCGAAACCAGAAATCATTCAGTCGCATCTTCTCTCATCTCCTCGATCAGAAGGGCGGGCATCAGAAGGGGTGCCGCCGAGGTTAGCATCCGGGCCAGTTCCATTCCCGCTGCCTGCACGCCTTGGTTGTAAGCGTTCTGGCGGGGGTCGAGGTCGAAGACGCTCGATTGCGGAAGGACGTGGCAGAAGGAGAAGAACTGGCGGAGGAGCCACCGGAGGTTTGCGTCGGACTCGATCGCCCGAACTGCGAAGGCTGTCCGGCTTGCCGCCGACAACTCCTCGCTGAAACCTTCTTGTGAGTCCTGAGCCATATGTCTTCCCCTTCCTCCACCACCCTAACACGCCGCCCGCAACGAGTCAACCGCCCCCGTCACAACATACTTTGCACCGCAGACATCCCTCCCCCGACATCCACGTTCCCGAGGCTTTGACCGGCCGCCCCGAAGTCTTTCGCGACCTTCGCCATTTCGGCCAGCTGCTGCATCTCCTGCGCTTGCGCATTTGCGTCCGCCGCCGACTCGTCGGAGTTGAGGACGGTCGGGCGTACGCCCAGGCCCTCGGCGTATTGCGTAACGATGTCGAAGATGTTGACCTTGGGCTGGACCTCGGGCCACGCCGGGATGACCTGACCGACGAAGGCGGTGAAGCGTTCGAGGGTCGCCACGTCGCTGGCCTTCTGCACGTCCGAGAGGATGTTGGAGAACTCGATCTCGGCCCCCTGACCGGCGGGCAGAGGCTCGACCAGTTGCTTGCGCCGCAGGATACCATACACCCGCTTGATCACCACACCGATGTCCTCGAGGTAGGAACGGTGGAGAACCGGGCCGAGTTGAACCAGCTTCTCCTCCCGCCTCGCGTCGATCTCGGTCGCCGAACGCACGGTCTCCAACTGACTGATCATGTTGAAGAGGTGGTTGAAGAGGATGTCGTTGATCCCCTCGACGATCCGGGCGCGCTTGATCTCCAGTTCCTGGAACGGGATGTTCATCTGGTAGATGGGGCGAGCGCCGCTGTTTGCGGAGAGGTTGGATGTGTAGGTGATGCCATTGGCGCTGAACGCCTTCGGCCGGTTCTTCAGACTGTGGTCGGCCAGCAGCGGGGGCGACACCATTTTGTCCAGGCCCTGGTCGCTCTTGTATTCCAGGTTCTGCAACTGCACGGCCTTGCCGAGGCAACCGAGGGTGGGCGGGATACCATAGGTGCAGTTGTCCGGGCACGACCAGCGGAACGTCGCAACCGGCCACTCATACATCGGGCGCTTGGCCAGGTAGTCGTTGCCGCCCGCCTGCGGCGAGGCCATCCAGAACAACTCCCGGAACGGCGCGTTCGTGAGTATGATGCCGTCTTGGGCCGATGGCTCGATTACATGCTGGACCACATATTCCGTCCGAGCTTGCGCCCCACCTGCATTCGCGCGCTCACGCACAGAGGATGGAACAGCGTCCTCGCCGAACTCCTTCACCATGTCCCGAGCCTTCATGCGGAACTCGCGGAAGAGGCGGATGACGTTGTTGTCCTCATCCGTCTCGAGCATGTAGGAACCCGGGGGAAGGACCTGGAACCTCACCACCTTCTCGAAGTCCTCGTAGATGAGGAGGACGCCGGTGCCGATGCCAGCTCCGTCGTAGACTTGAACGGCCCGGCTGTCGTAATAGTTGGTCCCGGCGAGAACTTCGAGGATTTTGTCCCGGATAGAGGAATAGGCAGTGGCCGACTCGACCGAGGGCTTTTCGTAGGGCTCGCTCCCCGGCCGCTTCACATTCACCCACTTCCGGGCGGGAGAGGTCACGCCGTTCATGAAGCCGCTTGAGAGGATGAGGAGGGACAGTGCTGGCGCCCCATCGAGCAGCTTCGGGTTGCGGATGCGGCCGCCCTGGAGGGCGATCGCCGTTGTTGACATGAGGTTGGAGTAGAGGAACGGGTAGAAGGCCTCGTTCAGCTGGCGCCACATCGGCACCCACTGCTGCTGCTCCATCTTCGCGGCCGCGAGGTCTTCCCGGTGTCGTTTTACTGAGTCAGACATCAGACGCCTCCCAACAGAGCAGGCCGAGCCGTCAACGTGTTCGGCCGGGGAGTTGTGGCGGCGGGGGCGGCGGACCCGTAGCGGGTCTGGAGGTTTTGGCCCCCGGTCACTCCACCGCTCGCGAGACTCGCCATTGGCGACCCTTGGTCCCGGAAATAATTCGCCACCTGCGAGGCGTAGGGCAGGCGGACAGGTTCGACTTTCGGCTTACTTCCCATTTCAGTGCGCTCCGATCGGGTTGAATTTGCTGCCGCTCACCGCGGCGTATGGGTTGGCTTCATCATAGGCGGCGCTTTCGCCCTCGTCTACATGTGCCGGGCGCATAGCTTCTTCAAGCCACGGCTCGGCAAAGGTTATTGCGAGGGCGTCAGCGTCGTCGGGCGAGATTTTCAGCCGCCGCCGGATGTCCTTCTTCGACTCGAGTTGCAACGCAACGTCGCGGCTGAAGGTGTAGGTGGGGGCGACCAGCTGCGCCGATAGTCCCTTTCCCTCATCCACATTTTTCGCGTCGAGAGGAAGGCATCCGCCCTTGGCAACCCAATCCCTCATGCGGCCCCAGATTTCCGCCCGCTTGTTGAGGTAGCGCTCGGCCGAGTCGTTGTCGGGCTTGGCGCCAAAGTCGCAGGCGTAAACCTCAATCCCCATCAACTCAAGTTGGTCGAAAACGCCACCTCCAACCCCGCCAGTGTCGACGATCAAGGCGCTTAAACCAAGTCGCATGTAATGCTCGAAAGCCCATCGGGCAAGCTGCACGGTGGACATATTCTCGGTTCGAGGCCACAAACGCGAGGCGGCGTCTCGGCCTTGCCGCGGGCACAGAACGCTGCTGTCGCCACCGTAGCGGCTCACATCGAGGCCGCCAATAATTGGAATGCCCTCGTTCCCATCCGGCGAGCGAGCCTGTGCTTCCCGCACGAGGTCTTCAGAGATGAAGGACGTGGAGTCGGTGCGGGGGAAGATGCCTCGGACGCGGACGCGGACGAAGTCGTGGTCCTCGCCGTAGTCGTCCACCCACTCCTGCAGCTGCGTCTTGTTCGAGATTTTGACGGAGCGGGAGTCAATCGCGCGGGAGTTCCAGCGATGGGCGAACTCGCCCCCGGAGAAACAGTTACGGAACCTTCCGGTGTTTCGAGTGGGGTTGCCGAAGACGGCCCAGATGATCTGAGTGTTTTTGTCCGTCATGGCGCCTTCGGCGACTTCCCAGATAATGTCTGCGACTTCGGAAGCCTCGTCGAAGATGAGAAGGATACGTTTGCCGTGGTTGTGCAGACCGGCGAAGGCGGCGGAATTTTTCTCACTCCACGGAACCATATCAATACGCCAAGTCTTCTCGTGCTTCGGGTCGATTGAGAACCTGGAAGTTGCGGTCATCTTGAAGAGGTCGGAGGTGATGGAAAGGCGATGCCATTTCGCCAACTCCGCCCACGTCGTTGTCTTCAGCTGCGTCTCCGTATTCGCCGTGACTCGTCCTTTGCAATCTACCTCAGTGTCTTGCGCCCAGAGAATGATCCAGGAAACGAGAGCGGACTTTCCGATACCGTGGCCCGACGTTGTGGCCTCGCGAATGGGGGAGGCCGGGAAGTCAGTTCCCTCAGCCCGAGCGAGCGCAATTGCCTCGTCGACCGAGACAACGCCTTTTCGGATGCTCTCAAGAACCTCTCGCTGCCACACATCTGGGCCGTCATATCCCGCAAGTTCCCCCTCGCCCCAGGTAAACGCCCCGAGAACATACGCGAGGGGATCATTGCGGACACTTGCGAGCCAGTTTAGAAGTTCTTCTGTTTCCTGTAGGTTCATGAAGAGACCGTGTGCT
>JACCDZ011733167.1_pt1 | contig 14350 bp, 6 predicted proteins | sample 7449551 | NCBI WGS metagenome assembly JACCDZ01 (sample SAMN15323452, study PRJNA562643) | freshwater metagenome | isolation source: river surface water | place: USA:Blue River Watershed | collected 2017-08-18 | reverse complement strand
TCTCGGTCTTGCTCTCTTGGGTATGATTGAGAGGATCAAACTTGAAGAACTTGTTTAAGAAACGATTGATGACTTCACGCTCCGCAGCCGATTGCTCTTTAATTTTTTCATGAATGAAATCATACATTTTCGCTTGGTTGACCGATCGCGTAGGAGCCTTGGCCGACTTAACAGCCTCTGCTGCGAGACGACCAGCCTCGAGCAGTTCATCTTCAGTCATGGTCTCAGTCACTGTCTCGATCTTGACATCACCCTTAGAAGTGTAATCAGCGTATAGTTCTGGGTTGCTCTTCTCAACGATCGAGAGCACCGCATCGGCGTACGCCTTCGTGTAGTTAAGCTCAAAGTCAGGGTTGAGATCAACCTCCTCCATGAAGTCATTCTGGTCGATCTTCTCAATCAGCTCTTCTTCATCAATGGTGTACTCTTTCATCATCTGATAAACGAATCCAATCGTGGCGGTAGTGGCGAGCTTCTTGAGGTACGCCTCCTTGAGGTAGCTGACAGACGCAAGGACACACTTCTCGGGAGATCCAAATCCAAGAGACTTGTACATGTTGGTTTCGTTGAGAAGCATGTCTAGTTCCTCTGGCGAGAGCTCGGCCATCTTGCTCTCAACTACTTCCGGTTCATTAATGGATTCTAGAAGCGATTCGTAGAATGCCTTTGCCTTGAACTCGCCGGTCGCAGCCGACGCCGAAATCTTATCTTGTAGACTTGCCATGGTTTCTTCTAATTTAGAGTATTTGAGACTCTCAACGAGATGCTGCCTTATAGTATCTGGGATATAGATTATATTTAATGTATCCACTATATCTTAAATATACCAAATTAATCCGAATATAGAGATTTATAATTGCGCTTATAGATCTCAGATGGCATCCGACACGACATTCGAATATGCATTGCATAACATATACGAGAAGGATAGCATCATATCGTCTATCTATTCCAATATTAACCAGATCGATGATACTCGTATTGCCACCTACATCGATCGCATCCGAGATGAATATAATGCCTATCAAAATACAATGAATCGATTCAACATCGAGATTGCACAACTCATATCTGAATACTATAACATCAATGATGACTATAAGGATGCGTTCAATACAAAAATCATATATACATATTCCAGCAACCCCGCTCATTACTCGCCTCTTGTATCACAAGAGGCGACTGATAGCAATATAAAATTTGACGTAAAAGAACTGATCGATATCTTTACCGAGCACTGTTATGAGTTTAAGAAGTTCAATCTATACAATAGCGTACCCTCGTTTAAACACAGTAAGATGCTTGAGAAGGAGATCTTCAATAAGCTAAACGATTACATCCTTTCAGAGGGCATCTGCGAGAGCATCAATAGTATCATTCATGAGTACAATCTATTCATGAAATGGTTTGGATCCACGATCGACCAAGACACAGTGAAGACCATCAATCGGTTGCTCATCAAATACGAATCAATCAATCTAGAAGTGAAGACCAATGAGCTTGTATTTGATGTCTGCGAGTGTGGAACCAAGATGGAGATTCATCCGGTTTCTAGTGAAATGGTATGTGAGAAGTGCGGGTACAGCTACATGCTGGAAGGAACCGTATTGGAAGATACCATGTTCTACTCTCAGACAGAAACAAGATACAAACACGCAAACTACCAACCGGCAAAGCACTGTCGATGCTGGTTGGAACGTATCCAAGCAAAGGAGAACAATACCATATCTAAAGAACATCTAGATAAGATCGAATCGTGTATCAAACGCGATAACATCAACAACAAGAAAGCTATACCAGTCTCTCAGTTTCGTAAGTATCTCAAAGATTGTAATCTAAGCGAACTAAACGAACACATCGCTCTAATCCGCAAACTGGTAACAGGCGTATCGCCTCCATGTCTTACATATGCCGAAACTCAAATCATCATTAATGCATTTTCAAAATCAGTAAAGGCATACAACCTTATAAAGCCAAACACAAAGCTAAATATTCTATACTATCCATTTGTGATCCGGAAGCTAATCGAGATGCATGTTAGTGATTACAACAAGAAGAAGGAACTATTGGCATTCATTCATCTACAGGGCAGTAATACTCTGTCTCAGAATGATAAGCTATGGGCACAGATCTGTAAAGTGATTCCTGAGTTCATCTTCAAGCCGACCGATAGATATGAGTTTGTAGACTAATTGAATCGCATCTAATCGAGAATCAAAAAAACAGATCTCTAGTATCTATTGCGATGCTTGAGTGTTCAACTGGTTGACGCGCTTCAGCTCCTTTTTGAACTCGGCATGGGTCATCTCTCCTCCGTACATCTCAGTACTGTACTTACACGGAGCCTTAACGAAATCATAGATCTTCTTGTTATAGAAACAACGGTATAACATCTTAAGCATTTCTAATCGGTCATAGTATGTATGGTTGATATGGAACTCATGTTTATCGCATAGAAACGCATACGCGCATCCAAAGCCACAGAAGGTGCCATGTGTCTCGTATACCTTTCCGCAGCTTGAGTTAGAGATATAAGAAGGTATGAAGACTGGCACACCGATGAATACAGAATCACAATGCCAGCACTTGATCTTGAGATTCTTAGTAAGGTCTACCCATTTCTTGATGTTGTGGAACTTGGCAGGAATCTTATCAGGACACATCTTTTTTTTGGACTCTGGTAGGTCTTCTACCGTCTCTGATTGAGTCTCAGAGAACATGAGTGTCTCTTCAGGAGACTCAATCTCGTCGAAGAACACACCTTTTAGGAACAGATTATTATTGGTCGGAATAGTGATCATGATTACGTCTCTAAGCGCGCTTTATACGTATATAATACTTTTATCTTAATTTTTTAATTCTATAAGTATATCAGATAACATCTATTCTTATCTTAGGTTGTCAACACTGCATTATAGATAACTATGAGCAGCGGTACGCATACCCAGGGAATCTTTGTGATTAATCGTCGTAATGAGCGGATCCACATGAATCTCATGACGATCTCCACTCGTCTTAAGTTGCTCGCCAACATGCAACCTCCACTCAGTATCAGTACTGACTACGTGGCTGCCCAGACAGCATCAAAGCTAATTAACAACATTCATACGTCTGAGATTGACAATATCTCAGCCAACATCTGCGCTTCTCTAATCTCAGAGGATCCAGAGTATGACATCTTAGCAACTCGTATTGCCGTCAGTGATCTACACAAGAACACACATGAGGACATTCGTCGATATGCCGAAGATCTAAAAGAATACACATACCGATCGCGAAAGATTAAGATCCTACATCCCACTCTTCTTGCCTTCATTGATCGATACCACAAGGAGATCGATATGGCTATTGATCACAAGAGAGACTATCAGTACAACTACTTTGGTATCGTAACAATGATTAAGTCATACTTGCTATCATACAAGTTAGATGGAGATGTCAAGATCACTAAGGAGCGCCCTCAGCAAATGCTGATGCGTGTCGCGATTGGCATCAACATGAACCTGATCGATGCTGATGGTAGTTGCTCTACCAGTACACTCAATAGCATCATGAGTACATACTCTCTTCTATCTGGAAAGTATTACACCCATGCAACCCCAACGCTGTTCAATGCCGGAACCGTGAACCACACTCTATCTTCTTGCTACCTTCTATCAATTGATGACAATCTAGATAACATCTACGATCGTCTATCTGATATCTCTAAGATCAGCAAGTTCTCTGGCGGCGTTGGTATTCACACCTCGATGGTCCGTGCTCATGACTCTGTCATCGGATCGACGATTGGTCGCGCAGAGGGACTGGTTCCTATGCTTCGCGTTTTCAACGAATCAACGAAGTATGTTAGTCAGGGAGGAGGTAAGCGTAAGGGGTCGACGGCAGTGTATCTAGAACCATGGCACGCAGATATTGAATCGTGTCTTAACTCTCAGCGCAATCAAGGTACTCCAGAGCTACTCTGTAAGGACCTGTTTCTTGCTTTGTGGATTCCTGATCTGTTCATGGAACGGCTCAAGATGGCATTGCAATCTGATAAAGATATCAAGTGGTCTTTGATGTGTCCCAATGAGTGCCCCGGTTTGACCGAATCATATGGAGATGACTTCAAACGTCTGTATGAGAAATACGAGAAGGATGGTATGTTTAGAAAGCAGATGTCTGTCCTCGATCTATGGAAGCTAATCTTATCACTTCAGATTGAAACTGGAAAGCCGTATGTCATGTACAAAGACCATGTCAACCGAAAGTGCAATCAGAATAACCTCGGAGTCATCAAATCGAGCAACCTATGTGTGTCTGGTGATACTCCGATTCTAACAGACCAAGGATACCGAACCGTAGCCAATCTATCAATGAAGAAGACGGCGAATGTATGGAATGGTAAACGGTTCACGAATGCCACGTTTGCTCAGACATCTGACAATGCAAAGCTCTATCTACTTGAGTTCAATGATGGTACATTTCTAAAATGTACAGGAGAGCACCGATTCTCGCTTGCCAATGGAGATGTCAAAGAGGCACAGGATCTGGTAGAACATGATGAGCTAGAAACAACTGAGATGCCAATCGTGAAAAACGAGGCAAATGCATTTGATTTAAAGCGGCCCTACTACGCAGCCACTTCTCATAAGAACCAAGATGATCTATCTCCAGTGCCCATCTCTGCTTCTTACAAATGCCGAAAGGAGTGGTTTGGTGGCATCATCGATATCTATGGAAATATGCTAGTGAAGCCAGAGGTTGATGACGATGGTATGGCCATGGAGTTTGGATATCAGTATCTAGAACTACAGTTGCCTAGTTATCAGTTTGCGTATAAGGTATTGCTTCTGGCTAACACACTCGGTCTATCTCCATCAATCAAGATGATGAAGGATAAAGCGATCATGACATTCACTTCATACGATACGATGAAGATCTTTGTGTGTCTAGAAATTGAGACGTTTGGCCTTAAGCTAGTAGAGAGAGATGATGCACTCATTCAATGTGACTATCAGCCGGTATCTAAGCATGTTGTATCTAAGACTCTTCTTCCTGGTACTCACTCTACGTATTGCTTCAATGAGCCCATTCTACACAAAGGAGTGTTCAATGGTGTGTACGCAATGAACTGTTCTGAGATCACAATCTATTCTGATACAGAGAATGTTGGTGTATGTAATCTCGCTAGTATCTGTCTTCCTAAGTTCCTATCAAAGTCGTCAAATGGCGAATACAGTTTTGACTATCAGCACCTTATGGAAGTGGCACAGAAGGTATGCATTAACATGAACAAGGTAATTGACAATAACAAGTATCCTATTCCAGAAGCCAAGCACAGTGATGATCTAAACCGTCCAATTGGAATTGGCACTCAGGGTCTGGCTGAGGTATTCATGATCATGGGCGAACCATTTGATTCTCCTCGTGCGAGAGAGATCAATAAGAATATATTTGAAACTATCTATTACGGTGCTCTATTGGCTTCTAACAAACTAGCAAAGGTACACGGCAAGTATAAGACATTCGATACCTCTATGACTGCAAAGGGAGTATTGCAATATGATCTATGGGGCGTAAAACCATCGAGTGGTCTGTGGGACTGGGACGAGATGAAGCAACAGATCAAAGAGAACGGTCTTCGAAACTCTCTTCTTCTGTGTCAGATGCCAACTGCTGGTACTAGTATCATTCTAGGTCATACTGAATCGGTTGAAGTTCCACAAAGCAATGTGTACACACGTAGTACTCTATCTGGCCGATTTCAAGTAATCAACAAGCACCTAGTGAAGGAACTCAAGAAGCTGAATATGTGGAATGAGAAGGTGAAGCAAGATATCATCAACAACAATGGATCGGTGGCTGGACTGATGTATATCCCTCATAAGATCAGAGATGTATTCAAGACCGTATTTGAGTATAAGATCAGTTCATTCATTGAGATGTGCGCCGACCGAGAAGCATACATCTGTCAGTCTTCGAGTAACAACCGATTCGTGATGGACCCCACTATCAGCAAACTAACTAAAATGCACTTGTACTCATGGAAGCTCGGAATCAAGACCAGTTCGTACTATCTACGTGTCAAGGCAGTTACGACTGGGAAGAAACTGGGATCTGGTGCAGATAGCGTGTACAGTGTGGCTCGGAGTCATCGCAGTCGAGATACGCGTCATAGCATCAGTTCATATGCTCCTACTGTTCTATCTGAAGACGATGACGTATGCGAAAGCTGTTCAGCATAATCATAGACGATGATATGTCATATTCTATGATTCTTTTTTTTTGATTAATATAGACAACAATGAGTATTTCCCAATTGAAAACATTTAATACAAAGCTAATCAGATCAAACAATGATATAACTCTAGAATCATATATCCTACAAATACTAGAAGAGTGCGAGCCCAAGATCGACGTTGCGTTCGCCAAGCTATACTTGGCTATCATAGACCACGAGGATGAGTTTTTCATAGATTCATCTCTTCTATACAAATACGGTATCATCAAAAGCAGCGAAGACGATGGAATCGATACTATTCTACAAAAAGCAGATGCGACCGAGGACATTGACTATATCGTTGACTATCATATCACATTCACCGATACAGACGACCTAATAACAGACAAGCATTACATTCTAACTCCTAAGATATTCAAAATTCTATTAGTGACATCAATAGAGATCCACGATGGCGGTCACAATCCATATATAGAGTATCTGTACATACTAAAGCGCATTGAATGCGCCTACTACAAATATCAAATACAGATAAAGGATATGGAAATCAAGAAAAAAAATGAACTCGTATCAAGACTAACGAAGGACAACAAAAAAATAAGAAATGAACTACTATTATCTGAATCAGAATTCAGAGAATTTAAGCATATGCTTGTAAAGCGTATCACTTGCATAAAAAATAATGTAATAGATGATATCATCGCACCAAGTGATGCTGCTCAAGAACTATAAGAATGACTTCTAGATGAACTTTAACAGCTATGTTCTCTTGTTTTTTTAATAGTAGTTGCTCACATACTTAGCTAGAATCATTGCAGGGAATGGTACTACCATAGGTACCCAGAACCAGTGATCAGCTGCGGTGAATGGAAGATCACCAAAGATAGTGGTAGAAGCGATACGAGGCCCCATGTCTCGCCATCCATTAAACGCAAATCCATTTGTCTGCATTAGCATACCGAGTGCGAACAGAGTCGCGCCCACTAGGAGTGGCTTACACTTACTGTTAGGGATGGTACAGATAGCATACATGAGAATGAAACTACCAACAAACTGATCTAGGATCGCAGAGGCAAGAGACACATTCGGGTTCTTAAGAGTACCATACATTCCAACCAATGATTCATTATCTTTATGATTGGGATAGTTATTGATCCAGCTTACATACTGCACCGCGACCATGAGGCCGGCAAAGATAGAACCGAAGCCTTGTCCAGCTAGATACACTAGGGTTTCTAAGAATGTGATGCTACCGTCTACGCACAGGATGGCAACGGATACTGATGGGTTGAGATGCCCTCCTGATGCCTTGGCCATGTAAATACCAGCAGTGAGAGATAGACCAAAACATAGTGCAATCGCGATAGTATCTACAGATCCAGCGCCTGCACTGAGCACATAGTAGTTAACAGCAGAGATAGATCCATAGATGAATACGAACATACCGATTGCCTCTGATGCAAAGATTTGAGAAAGCGATGCTTTCTGCTGCACCGGTGTGAGTGGGATTGGAACGGAGTAGTCTTCGTTGGCCGTCATTTTTTTTGTCTCGTTCTTGTGGTTGTGATAAACTATGACGAATTATATTGTTCTCGTGATTGTTTATCAAAATAATTGTCTTTAGAAATTCACTTTCTTTTAGAGATGAATCTTATTTTGATATATATACATATCTCGACTCCTCATTTGGACACTAGAGACGATGTCATCTAATACCCAGCCACTGAGTGGGGCATCACTAGTTCCCATATCTAGATCGTCTCTTAATTCTTTGCTAACATCCTTGGTACTAGACAGTGATACTGGTACAAGTTCATTTCTAGTATCTACAGGAGGCCAAAAGAGTCTATATATAGATGCGTACTCAAACGTAGGCATCAACCACACATCGCCGGCGGCGCAGTTAGACATCAACAGTCCAAATGGTTCTTGTCTTCTTATGCGATACAATGGAACGGCTAATACGGCGTCTATGTATCTCAGCTCCAATGGGCAGCTTACATTGGCTTCTAGTGGGAATGAGATCAATACAACATCTAACCTTAACATCAAATCACACAACGGTACCACGAGCGGGCTTCTACTGAACAACACTCTAGTAACCTCATCAGCGGCTCAATTGAACTACGTCAATGTTGCAACCGGACAGGCAACTGCAAACAAGGCAATGATTCTAGACGGATCAAAAAACATAACTGGAATCGGTTCTCTAGAGGCCAGCACTTTGACTGGTACTGTTAATACAGCGGCACAGCCATTGATCACATCAGTTGGAACTCTAACCGGTCTCAACATCAGCGGTAATCTATCTCTATCAGGGAATCTTGTTGTAGCTGGATCCACTTTCAGTGCATCGTCGATGTCCTATATATCTAGTGTTACTCCAGGTACCGCGCTACCAAGCAAAGCACTTATCTTGAACTCAACGAGTGATATTACAAGCGGAATCAATCAGCTCACAGTGAACTCACTCGTTGGTTCTATCGCTACAGCATCGCAACCATTAATCACCTCAGTAGGAACACTAACATCGCTTTCTGTAAGTGGAGGAGTATCACTCACTTCTACAACAGACTCATCGTCTACATCGACTGGTGCATTGATTGTATCTGGAGGAATTGGTATTTCTAAAAATCTATATGTAGGAACTGGTATATACGGCACCATTCAAACACAGACTCAGAATCAGATAACATCACTAGGAACCCTAACCGGACTCGCTGTATCTGGTACAACTACTCTAACAGACCAAACTGATTCTACATCAAACACATCTGGAGCTCTAGTGGTAAGCGGCGGAATTGGGGTAGCTAAGAATATTTACGTTGGTGGCAATGCTGTGGTGTCTGGGAACCTAACCGTGAATGGAACAACAACCACGATATACTCAACCTCAGCGTCAGTTGCTGACAATACAATGATTCTCAATTCTGGACCGGCCGGAAGTGGCAAAGACTCGGGCTTCTTGGTTCAGCGATTTCAGAATGATAACAATACGGGAAGTGGAGACGTTGTGTCTGATACAGAGAAGCTGAGTACTACCATCACCTCGGCAACGACCACTTCCATTACTCTAGCATCTGGAGCTAACACGAACAATGAGTACTACACGAATTGGTGGATTAAGATCACAAGTGGAGCAGCCAACAATAACGTAAGAAAGATCATTTCTTATGATGGAACGACTCGAGTCGCCACCCTTAGCACCGCTATGACCGCGACTCCAACAAACGGAGCAACAGTCAATCTATACAACAAGCAGTTTTCTACTATGATATGGCAAGAGAGCACAAAGTCATTCACTCCTGCATTCGTGTCTTCGGATAGTACCTCCACCGTAGACATCATCGATCGGGCCAATATGATTATTAACAAAGTAAACGTGATTGATACAACACAATCCACTACTTCGACTTCTGGATCGATCACTACATCTGGAGGAGTAGGAATAAACAACACAACAGATGCGTCATCGTCTACAAACGGAGGTGCACTGACTGTTGCCGGTGGAGCAGCAATCGCCAAAAGCGTGCAAGTCGGCACAAACATTAGCATTGGTGGAAACACGATTACGCCAACACAAGCTAGTTATCTAAGTGGATCAACAGCGGGAACTGCAACTGCCAACAAGGCGGTTGTATTGGGAGCTAGCGGAGAAATCGGAACAATCGCTTCTTTAACCGCAACCGATATCTATGGTTCTATTAAGACTCCAGTACAGACACAGATAACATCTGTTGGTACACTCTCATCTCTATCCGTATCTGGAAACATAACAGCGGGATCCAATACCATTACACCGACCCAAGTAGGATATCTGAGTAGCGTGGTTGCGGGTACGGCAGCCGCAAACAAGGTACTTGTATTAGGGGCATCTGGTGATATCGGTACAATCACATCTCTAACCGCTACCGATATCTATGGAACTATAAGAACATCATCTCAGTCTCAAATTACATCTATTGGTACGTTAACATCGCTTACTGTATCTGGCCAGACATCGATCACGGCTAATACAGTATCAACAAATGCTTCATCCGGTGCACTGGTTGTTACCGGAGGCGTTGGAATCGGAGGGGCCATCAATGTAACTGGAAATATTTCTTCATCTGGTACCATATCGGCAACCTCGATAACTGGCACAATAGGTACTCCCGTACAGAACACAATTACTTCTGTGGGCACTCTAACATCACTTACTGTATCCGGAATAACGAGCATTACGGCAAGCACTACATCTACTACTACAACGAATGGTGCATTGGTTGTTACCGGAGGCGTTGGCATCGGTGGGTCTCTAAACTTAGGCGGATCATTAATCATAAATGGAACTACATTCACAAACGCACAAGCTGGTTATCTAACCGGAATCACACCAGGAACCGTATCTAACAGCAAAGCTATAATTGCCAGTGATACTGGATCCATAACTGGACTATCGTCATTGTCTAGTAATGCAATTGTACTCAATGGAACCAATCTATCGACTACTCTGTCTGGAATTCAAACCAATTTAGATCCTATTCTATCTGTCACAGCCGGTACCGTATCGGCGAACAAGGCAATCATAGCAAACGGAACTAAAGATGTATCTGGATTGAATTCATTATCGGTAGCAGCCATTACACTCAACGGAACCGATTTACAAACAACAATAAACAACTCTACAGCGGCTCAGCTACAAGGCGTTACAGAAGGTACAGTTACGGCATCTAAGGCGATTGTAGTAGATGCAAACAAAGACATAAGTTCATTCAGAAACCTAACTGCGACAAATCTCACTGGTACTCTACAAACCGCAGCTCAACCTAATATAACATCTACCGGAACTCTTTCATCTGTAATGCTAACACCAACAAGTCGTACTTTCACCGCTGGCATTACCAGCACCGGATGCGTATGGGCGAGTGGATCTGATCGATACTATGGAGCGAGACAGATAGATACAAATACCTTTGTTATGCTAGGTTATTCTGCTGCTGGATCTTACCAAGATTTCATCAAATGGACACATGGCGGAACTCCTAACTTAGCAATTACTGGATCAGTAGGAATGACAGGATTGTCTCTTAATGGAACTGCGGTGAATTCTACTGCAACCGAACTAAATTATTTGTCTGGTGTAACTCTTGGTACAGCATCAAACAGCAAGGTACTTACTGTAAGTGGAACCGGAACTATTGATGGATTAACCGCTTTAACCGCTACAAACTTATATGGAACCATACAGACGGTTGCGCAGCCTCAAATCACGTCTGTGGGAGTATTGACATCATTGTCTTCATCTGGCGCGATTGCATTCTCATCTGGAACAGACGCATCAAGTTCTACTGTAGGCGGTACTCTCACGGTAAGTGGAGGTGCAGCAATTGCAAAAAAACTATATGTCGGTACTGGTATTTACGGAACCATACAAACAGCATCGCAACCTCAGATTACAGCAATTGGAACACTAACATCTCTATCTATGAGTGGATCGGATACAATGCTTACATTGACAAATACAGCGAATACTGGTAGATCTAATGCACAGCTGGTGTGCGGTACGACCTCTTATCAGATAGGTGTTAGAGGAGAATCTGCTGGTCAGTATCCGGGATCATTCTATCTATATAATAACTTAGCCGGAACGTACCGAATGGTGGTTGATACAAATGGCAACACTGGAATAGGAACGATCAGTGCATCTCCTTCATATACATTACACGTAACTGGTTCACTTAGTGCGACGAGTTATTATCTAGGAACAACCCTAGTTGATTTAGGTGCTATATCAGGTGTCACCGCTGGTACGGCACTTGCTAGTAAAGCGGTTATTCTAAATTCTAGCTCTGGTGTGAGTGGATTGGGTGCAGTTAGTTGTACATCTCTAACTTCCCCCACTATCTCTGGTGGTACTAGTAGTATGCTATTTCAAACGGATGGAATAACTCGAATGCAAATATGGAATACAGGCGGTGGATCTGGGACCATTGGAATAGGAGGAGTTTCTAATTATACAGGCGGTCAAACCAATTTTGATCTGAACATAGCAAATAATGTACTTATTGGATCTAAAGGAGGACCACTAGATTATGATAATAATAGTCCTTCCTCTTTTGGAGTTCTTCATCTACTTGGACAACCTAAGAGAAACACATTCACAGCAGCTAGCGGAACTGATGGAACACATCGTGCAAATGTGTTTATTAACTCTTCTACCCTAACGGCTACAAATACAAGCGTGACAACAACAAATGCATCTACGGTTTATATAGGAGGAGCACCGTCATCCGGAACAAATAATACTATTACGAACGCATGGGCATTATTCGTTAATAGCGGAAACTCAAGATTCGGAGGAACGATCACTGCAACTGGTTCTATTACCACCGGAGGACAATTCTTATTCAGTTCCAGTTCTTGGATTGGGTCATCTAGTGCAATAGATGTTGGCATTGTAACCAGTGGTTCTTATAGACTATATGTTAACTCTAGCGGATTCATTGGAGTTAATGGAAATACATCTCCTAGATATGACCTTGATTTTGGCAGCACTACCGACTTAAGACATATATGTTTATATGGTGTAAATGACTCTACGTCTGGTCATTATGGATTTGGCGCATCAGGTTCCATGATCAACTATTTATCAAGTAACACTGGACATGCCTTCTATACTGGATCAACAAGAGATACCGCTGGCACCGAAAGAGTACGAATTAGTTCTTCTGGAATAACTATGTACAGTGCTAATATCAATCTAAACGGCAATACACTACAGAGTGGTCCTATTTCATGTAGTAGCTACACTATGACATCTGGAGGAATTACCATGTATGGCCACATCAACTTGAATGGATATACACTGCAAACCGGAAATGTTTCATGTAGTGGCTACACAGTTACAGCAAGTACAGTTACAACTAGCAATATAAATATGTCCGGTCAATTATCCGGAGGATATCATCGTCCTACATATGCGATTACTGAAAGTAATAGTGATTGTGTTACTGGGTACTATTACTCTTCGTTTACTTTACCAACCGGCTCTGGTACATATGATATAGATGTATCAACTATTAGTATGTCAGGAACGAAAAGATATGTATTGAACTTCAGAACATCTGGTTATAACGATGTATTTGCATGGAATGTTAGATCATACAATGATACATCTATGTCTGTTGGTATATGTCGTGCCAATGGCAGCGGATGGGGAGTAAGTTTTACGGTTGAATATTTTATTATTGGCGTAAGTGGTTAGTTTGTTTCCAAATTCAATAGTTCTGGCCTCTTTTTTTTGATCAATGTATGCATAACGTAATATATACAATATAGGGGTTGATAGCCAGATAACTAAATATGACTCTGTTTAAACTCCCTTTGCCCACTAAACTAAACGTTGGATCCGGTGGCGGAGGAGGTGACGCGATAGTTAATAACAATTCGTCTGTTACGATTAACACAAATTCATCTGGTAAAGATAGCGTAGTTATTAACTCAAACAATCAACCAGCGCTTACGGTGACGCCCACGCAGAATATTGTAATTGGTAATATAACAGCCCCAGCTGCGGATACTCGATTAGTTATTAAACCTACGGACAATGGTAATTGTATCACATTTCAAAAAACATCAGATATATATTCAACGATCTCCTTAGATACATTTGGAGATCTTACATTTACGGCAAATGGGAACTCTATTAACATTGTCAATTCTGATGTCGATATTAAAAATCATGATGGGTCTACAACCGGACTTAAGCTAAATGGGACCCTTGTCACTGCATCGGCCCAACAGCTAAATTATAACAATTGCATTCCAGGGACTGCATCTGGTCAGCGTAGTTTAGTAACCGATTCTAATAAGAACATATCAAACATCAACCGTCTTAGCGCGACCGAGATAGCTGGTACTGTACTAACCGAGAATCAACCAAACATAAAAGTATTATCAGAAGTAGATATTACCACTAAGTTTAAGCTAAAGGGGGTAGAAGTACTAGCAACGGCATCTCAATTGAACTCATTGAACAATGTTCCCGGAACGGCATCTGCTTCTAAATTTATGCTATTAGATGGAAATCGAAACATATCAAATATAAATTCGCTCAGTTCTGTATCAATATATGGCACACTAGGA
>JACCDZ010929893.1_pt1 | contig 14359 bp, 8 predicted proteins | sample 7449551 | NCBI WGS metagenome assembly JACCDZ01 (sample SAMN15323452, study PRJNA562643) | freshwater metagenome | isolation source: river surface water | place: USA:Blue River Watershed | collected 2017-08-18 | reverse complement strand
TTTCCATTGCCCTGACCTCGTCGGCTCCTGCCGAGGGCGACTCGGGCCTCACCCAGTATGTGTTCACCGTCACCCGCCAAGGCAATACTGGTGCCGTCAACGTTGACTGGGAGTTGACCGGGGTGGGTATCGATGCCGTCAAGGCCAGCGATTTCGAATCGGACGTGCTTCCCAGCGGAATCCTGCATTTCGCCAGCAACGAAATGTCGAAAACGATCACCATCGAAGCCCTGGCCGACATGGTGGTCGAACGCGACGAGCTGATGCGAGTCACTCTCACCGGCAGCGACGATCCGGCGCAGCGCATTCTGGCTTCCTACGCCGATGCAGTCATCGTGAACGACGACGTGGTTTCCGCCTCGGGCTCGACGATCGAGACCGGCGACGGGTCAGCCCTGGTTCTGGGCGGCAGCGGCAACGACACGATCATCGGTGGAACCGGTGCGAGCGAAATTCGTGCAGGGGCGGGCGACGACGTGATTCATTCCGGCGGCGGCGCCGATCATGTCTATGCTGGTGATGGTAATGACACCATTTACTTGGATGCCGACAGCCTGAGTCATTTTCAGCCCGATGCTGCGGACCTGGCCCGGACCTTCGTCGATGGCGGCACCGGCTTCGACACCGTGGTGTTCGATGTCTCGGGCACGTCTATTGACCTGACCGCCATCATGAAACAGGTCGATGGCGTGTCGGGGATGCGGGGCATTGAGTGCATCGACGTGAGCCATGCCAGCGGGCAGGGCGGCAACACGCTGATGCTCGATGCATCGGCCTTGGGCCTGCAGGACGTGGACGTCTTCAGCACGACCGACGGCAGCGGCCTCAAGCAACTCATGGTCAAGGGTGGGGCGGGCGATTCGGTGGTCATCACCGATTTCAGCGGTAGCGCCGATGGAATCTGGGCGCAGACGGGTTCCTACACCGATGCCGGAGTCGGCTACGACCTGTATTTGAACGCTGAACTGAAGCTGCAACTGTTGGTGCAAAACTCGATGAACGCATCCATTCACAACGTATGAGGTGGATGTTTACGCGAGCGCTGGTGGCCGGCCTGGTGTCGGCCGCCAGCTGCGCCATGGCAGATCCGCAAGCGGTGGACGACGGCCTTGCTTTCGCCCTGCGTTCGGCCGTCACGACCCATCCTCAGGTCCTTAGCAAACTGGGGGAATTGAGAGCACTTGGCTTTCAGGTGGAAGAGTCAGAGGCGGCCCGCTTGCCGTCATTCAGCGCGGAAACTCGCACACGGACAGATACCAGCACAGGAGGGAGCGGGCTGGCTCGTCTGACGCAGCCTTTGTGGGCTTTTGGACGCATCGACAAGACCATCGACGTGGCGCGACAGCGTCAGGAGACGGGTCGGCTGGAGTTGCTCGAAGTGCGTCGCAAGCTGATGGAGGACACGGCGTCCGCGTACAACCAGGTGCTCTTGCAGCGGGATCGGTTGCAGGTCGCGCAGCTCAACGAAAACGAGCATGCAGCTTTGCTGGCCTTGATTTCGCGACGTGCGGAAGGTGGCCTGGCCTCACAAGCCGATATCCGTCTTGCGAATTTGCGCCTGTCGCAGGCTCGGCTGGCGGTGCGGCAAATCCTGGGTGCTTTGGAGAAGGCGCAGCAGGACCTTCAGACTTATGCGCAGTCCACCGTGATGGCTCGTCAACCGTTGGATCCAGCTTGGTTGTCCTTGCCCGCGAAGCCATGGCTCATGGACGCGATCGACGACCAGCACGCCACGCTGCGGGTCCGGTCCCAGCGACTGCAGACCATCGCCGACGAGCTGGCGTTGCGCAAGCTGGAGTTGCTGCCCACAGTTTCGGCGCGCATGGACCGCAACATTCCCAACAGCGGGACGAACGCCATCGATTCAGGGCGTGTCATGCTGGTGCTGGAAGGTCGGATTGACGGTGCCGGGCTGGTGGGGCAAGCGAGGATCAAGGCTCAGGCCGATCGTCTGGAAGCGGCCCAACAGGATGTCGAGTCGGCCCGCATCGAGGCGCGCCAGCGGCTGTCCAATCTGTTGACCGAGCGGGACTTGCAGGGTGACAGCGTTGAGGTACAGACCAGCGTGGCGGTGTCCACGCGCGACACCATGGACTCCATCCTTCGCCAATATGACGCCGGGCGTAAATCTTGGCTGGACCTCTTGAACACCCAGCGGGAGCTTGCCGATGTACGCCAGCAACTGGAAGCGGCGCGTGGCAGCTGGCGGGAGCAGGCGCTGCGCATTGCCATCATGCTGGGCCGACTCGACAATTTGACAGGATTGACCCCATGAATGCTTCACAAGGCCTCGCAGCAGCAGTGCAGGTCGATGCGCCCCCTCCGTCCGATCCCATGCTGACGACGGCCATGGATCCGGTCTTGCTGGCGAAACTGTTCCTTCAATTGGGGTATGCCATACCATCAGGGGCGTTGCAACAGGCGGCCGACACCGTGCAGCCGACTCTGGCACCCGTGTCTCCGGTGGAGCGCGTTCGCCTCATCCTGGCCAGTGCCGGGCGAAAAGACATGCAGGGTGCCCTCGTGCCCTGGTCTCGCTTTGATCGTCGCCACCTGCCGGCTTTGCTGTTTCTTCAAGGGCGCTGGTGCTTGGTTTTTCGCGATGAGACGGAACAGTTCAGCGTGAGCGACAGTGAAGGCCATACCCAGAAAATGGACGAAGACCAGATGGGTCAGATGCAGGTTCTCTGGTTGCGGCCAACTCCTGCACCGGCAGCGCCCAGCGCTTCGCTGCTGGGCTCGCCAGCTGCTCGCCTGGTGTTGACCGAGTTGCACCGCAACCGCCGCTGGCTGCTGGAAGTGATGGTGGCCACCTTGGTGGTGAACCTGTTGGCAGTTCTCACGTCCATGTTCTCGATGCAGGTGTACGACCGGGTGGTGCCGACCTTCTCCTATGCCACGCTCTGGGCCTTGACGGTGGGCATCGTGCTGGCCAATGGGATTGATTGGGCACTGAAGTACGTGCGCGCCCGGCTGCTGGACAGCGTAGCCAAGAGCGCTGACATCAGCGCGTCCCAGCAGCTCTATGCGCACATGCTCAATCTGAGGTTGGACACCCGTCCGCGCAGCGTGGGCTCGCTGGCTGCACAGGCCAACGGTCTGGAGTCGGTGCGTGCATTTTTCTCGTCGACGATCGTTTTTGCGCTGACCGACATGCCTTTCGCCGTGCTGTTTTTGGTGCTCATGTGGGTCATCGGTGGCGCGGTGGGCCTGGTGTATGCGGCGGCCCTGCCCTTGGCCCTCTTGCTCGGCTGGATGGGGCAACGTGCGCTTCGCCGTCTGTCCCGCGACGAGATCCAGCGCAGCACCGAGCGACAGGGCTTGATGGTGGAGACGATTCTGGGCGCGGAGGAGATTCAGGCCACAGGCGCCGCCTGGCGTTTTGCTGAAAAATGGCAGGGCATCATCCAGTCGGCCGCCGAGTACAGCAGCCGCAGCAAGCAGATCACCAGCCTGATCACGACCTCGGCGGGGACCATCGGTTCGCTGGCTTATGTGGTGGCGATCGTGGTGGGGGTCTATGAAATCGAGGCCGGTCATCTCACGACCGGCGGACTCATTGCTTGCACCATTCTGGGCGGCCGGGTGATCGGACCTGTGGGGCAGGCGGTGCAGCTGTTGTCCCAGTGGCAGACGGTGCGGGAATCGCTGGACATGGTCAATCGGCTGTTGACGCTGGAGACAACCCGTGATGTTGGCAAGGTGCTGTTACTGCCCGATGGTCGCCCGTCCAGCCTGGAGGTGGAAGGTCTGCGGTTTTCGTATGCCAAGTCGCCTGTGGTGCAACTCAATGTCGGCAAGCTGCGCTTTCAGTCGGGTGAGCGTGTCATGTTGCTGGGGCCTGTGGGTTCTGGAAAGTCCACGCTGCTCAAGGTTCTTGCCGGCCTGTATCGGCCTTCCGAGGGGCGCGTTCGGCTAGGGTCGGCGGATATCTGGGAGCTTGAACCGCAGATCGTTTCCTCGCATGTTGGCTACCTGCCGCAAGACATTCAGCTGTTCAAGGGCTCCTTGCGCAGCAATCTTTGTCTGGCAGGTGGTGTGAGCGACAACCGCCTCCTGGATGTCGCGGGCATGCTGGGCATTGAGAGAATCGCTGCCGACAACCCTCGCGGCATGGAGATGGACATTGCAGAGGGTGGCGCAGGTTTGTCGGGGGGGCAGCGCCAATTGGTGGGTCTGGCCAGGGTCTTGATGGCCGGTGCAGCTGTCTGGCTTTTGGATGAGCCCACGGCCAGTCTGGACAGTGAGTCGGAGGCACGCGTTCTGGCGTCCCTGCGCCAATTGGTCAAGCCGGAGGACATCTTGATCGTGGCCACGCATCGAACCAGCATGCTCAGCCTGGCCACCCGTGTGGTGGTGATGCGTGGTGGTCAGGTCGTGGCCGATGATGTGCCCGAGCGCATCATTCCATCGCCTGACGCGGCACGCCATGAGGCTGATACATCACAGAAAGAAAGGAGGACGATGGATGTCCTCGGATAACCATTCTCAGCCCTTGCATTTGCGTGGTCCCCTTTGGGTGATCTGGATATTGGTGGCAGGCCTTTTGGCCTTGATCGCATGGGCCGCAGTGCATCGCATCGATTCAGTGGCACGGGCCAGTGGCACAGTGATTGCCAGTAGCCGTGTGCAGGTCATTCAATCGGTGGATGGCGGTGTGCTGGAGCAGTTGCTGGTCCGTGAAGGTGACAAGGTGGTGGCGGGCCAAAAGTTGGCTGTCTTGAGTCAGGAACGTGCTGCTGCATCCGTCAACGAGATCGGCGCTCGTCTGGCCGGCCTTCAGGCGCAAGAGGCACGGTTGCGTGCTGAGGTGAGTGAAGCAAAGACGATTCGATTCCCCGGCGATTTGGCGAAGTACCCAGAGACCACGCTGCTGCAAAGTGAACTTTTCGAGCAGCGTCGGCGGTCTTTGCAGGAAGAGTTGCGCACCCTCAAGGTGGCGGTTGATCTGGCCCAGGAGGAAGTCAAATTGGTGCAAGGCCTGTCCGCCTCTGGCGATATCAGCCGTTCCGAGGCGATCCGTGTCGAGCGCGCCCTCAACGATGCGAATGCGGCGTTGATCAATCGTCGCAATAAATTTCTGCAGGATGCCCGTGGCGATTTGGCCAAGGCGCAGGACGACATCGCGCAGAACAGCCAGATCTATTCACAAAGAGCAGAGCAGTTGCGGGCCACAGTGTTCTCTGCCGCGACCGATGGGGTGGTAAAAAACGTACGCGTCACGACCATCGGCGGGGTGCTACGCCCCGGCGATGAGTTGATGCAGATCGTGCCTGCCAATGACACACTCATCATTGAGGCCAAGGTATTGCCCGCCGACATCGCGCGAATCCGCAAGGATCTCGAAGCGAACATCCGTTTCGATGCCTTCGATTACACCGTCTATGGCGCGGTGGCAGGCAAGGTCATCTATGTCAGTGCGGACACCCTCAGGGAAGACACCCGAACAGGAGAGCAATATTTCTATCGGGTTCATGTGGCCACACCAGATCGCGGCGGTGTGATCACCCAGACGGACAGGCGACTGGACATCATTCCAGGGATGATGGCGCAGGTCGATATCCGAACAGGTGACAGGAGTGTGCTCGATTACCTCTTCAAACCGATCCGCAAAACCATGACGGAGGCGTTTGGGGAGCGTTGACGCGGCTTTTGCTGGGCTCTTTTTCTGTAAAAGCCCAGCTTCAAAGCGGATTCGAGTGCCAGGGGGCTCAACCCGTGTTGCGCAGCCCCGCCGCGATCCCGTTGATCGAAATATGGATACCGCGCTGCACCCGCTCGTCGGCCTTGCCCTCGCGGTAACGGCGGATCAGCTCGACCTGCAGGTGGTGCAGCGGGTCGATGTAGGGGAAGCGGTGACGGATCGAGCGGGCCAGGGCCGGGTTGCTTTCCAGGCGGTTTTTCTCGCCGGTGATCTGGGCCAGTGCATCGGCTGTGCGGTGCCACTCGGCCTCGATGGCGGCAAAGATTTTTTTGCGCAGGCGGCTGTCGCCCACCAGTTCCGCGTAGCGCGAGGCCAGGGCCAGGTCGCTCTTGGCCAAGACCATGTCCATGTTGGACAGCAGGGTGCGGAAAAACGGCCACTGGCGGTACATCTTTTGCAGCAGCGCCAGTGCGGCTTTGCGCTGTGCCGCATCGGGTTTGTCCAGAAAGGCGGCCACGGCCGAGCCAAAGCCCAGCCAGCCAGGTAAGGTGAGGCGGCATTGGCCCCAGCTGAAGCCCCAGGGGATGGCTCGCAGGTCTTCGATTTTCTCCAGCGCTTTACGTGAGGCAGGGCGTGAGCCGATGTTCAGCTGCGCCAGTTCTTTCAGCGGTGTAGCGCCAAAGAAATAGTCGGTGAAGCCGGGGGTGTCGTACACCAGTCCCCGATAGGCCTCCATGCTGGCTTCAGATAGCTCGGCCGCTGCGTCCAGAAAGGCCCGTGTGGCGGGTTTGGTGGGTTGCAGCAGCGTGGCTTCGAGCGTGGCGGCGACCAGGGTTTCCAGGTTGCGGCGCCCGATTTCGGGGTTGGCGAATTTGGCACCAATCACTTCGCCCTGTTCGGTCAGGCGGATCTGGCCGCGCACGGTGCCCGGTGGCTGGGCCAGGATGGCCTGATAGCTGGGGCCACCACCTCGGCCAACCGTGCCGCCCCGGCCGTGGAACATGCGCAGGGTGATGCCGTGGCTGCGGTCGAGCTTGTCGAACAGTTCCACCAAGGCGATTTCGGCGCGGTATAGCTCCCAGTTGCTGGTGAAGATGCCGCCGTCCTTGTTGCTGTCCGAATAACCCAACATGATGTCCTGCTCGCCACCCGAGCGCTGGATTAACCCAGCCACGCCGGGCAGGGCATAAAAGTCACGCATGATGGGCGCGGCGTTGCGCAGGTCTTCGATGGTCTCGAACAGCGGCACCACGATCAGGTCGTTGTGCGCTTCGGCATCCAGGGTGCCACGCATCAGCCCTATTTCTTTTTGCAGCAGCAAGACCTCCAGCAAGTCGCTCACGGTTTCGGTGTGGCTGATGATGTAGTGGCGGATCGCTTGCTTGCCAAAATTGCCCAGCATGCGTTTGGCCATTTCAAAGATGGCCAGTTCCGACACGGCGTGCTCGCTGTAGTCAGCGCCGGGCACCCGCAAGGGGCGGGCGTCGTTCAGCAGGCCCAGCAGCAGGGCCTGTTTGGCATGTTCGTCGAGTTGGCTGTAGTTCTTTTCAACCCGCGCGACGGTCAGCAATTCGGCCACGACTTCTTCGTGCTTGTCCGAGCTTTGGCGCAGATCCACGGTGGCCAGATGAAAGCCGAACACTTCAACTGCCCGTATCAGTGGATGCAGGCGTTGAGCGGCCACGGCTTCGCCATGGTGGCTGCACAGCGAGGTTTCGATCACGCGCAGGTCGGTCAAAAATTCTTCAGCATTGGCGTAGGGGTTTTGTGGGGCCACGGCGTGGCGGGCGGCATCACCACCGGTCAGGTTTTTCAAAGTAGCGGCCAGGCGGGCATAGATGCCGGTGAGTGCCCGGCGATAGGGTTCGTCCTGGCGGTGTGCGTTGGTGTCGGGTGACTGTGCGGCCAGGGCCTGCATCTCGGGGCCAAGCGGTACCAGCATGGCCGACAGCGACAGCTCACTGCCCAGGTAATGCACCTCGGTCAGGTAGTGGCGCAGGGCCACATCACTTTGGCGGGTCAGGGCGTGTTCCAGTGTCTGCGCGGTCACATTGGGGTTGCCATCGCGGTCGCCGCCGATCCACTGGCCCATGCGCAAAAAGCTGGCAATCGGCTGGCCGGGCAGGGCGTGTTCCAGCTCGGCATAGAGCTTGGGGATCTCGCGCAAAAAGGTGGCTTCGTAGTAACTCAGGGCGTTTTCGATTTCGTCGGCCACGGTGAGTTTGGTGAAGCGCAGCAGGCGCGTTTGCCACAGCTGCATCACACGGGCGCGCATTTGCAACTCGTTGGCGGCCAGCTCTTTGGGCGTCAAAGCGTCCTTGGCCGCATTGACAGCGGCGGCGCGGGCTTTGATCGCGTCGCGCTCGGTCAGCAGGTGCGCAATGTCGCGCTCGGCGTCCAGAATGCTTTTGCGTTGCACCTCGGTGGGGTGGGCCGTGAGCACCGGCGCCACGTAGCTGGTGGCCAGCATGTCCGAGATGCTTTTTGGCGTGATGCCCGCCCAGCGCAGGCGCTGCAGCGCCACATCGATGCTGCCTTCTTGCGTGTGACCTGCGCGTTCATGGAGGGCGCGGCGGCGGATGTGGTGGCGGTCCTCGGCCAGGTTGGCCAAGTGCGAGAAATAAGTGAAGGCCCGGATCACGCTCACGGCGCGGTCACCGGGCAGGCCTTTGAGCAGCTTTTTGAGTGCTTTGTCGGCTTCATGGTCGGCGTCGCGCCGGAAGGCCACCGAGAGTTTGCGGATTTGCTCGACCAGCTCAAAGGCTTCGGGGCCTTCTTGCGTACGGATCACATCACCCAGAATGCGACCCAGCAGGCGGATGTCTTCGACCAAGGGGCGTTCGCTGTCGCGTTTGTCGGTTTTGCTGGCGCGGACAGAGGCTTTGGGTGCAAGCGCAACGGGGGTTTCTTTGGTGGCCTGTTTCATCGGAGGGTGTGCGGTGACGGGGTGTTTGGGCAAGGGGTGTGCGGGGCTTGTGGCTCCGTGCCTCATGCTAGCATCGGCCAGCCCTTGTAAATTACCAATTGGTTTCATCTTGGTGAAGCCTTCCTTCAGAGAAATTCAACGTGTCTTCGACTTCTGCCCCCGCCATCGTCATCGCCACCCGTGAAAGCCGTCTGGCGTTGTGGCAGGCAGAGCATGTCAAAGCCTTGCTCGAAGGCCTGGGTTGTACGGTGCAATTGCTGGGCATGACCACGCAAGGCGACCAAATCCTGGACCGCAGTCTGTCCAAAGTCGGTGGCAAGGGCTTGTTTGTCAAGGAACTCGAAGTGGCTTTGCAAGAAGGCCGCGCCGACATTGCCGTGCATTCGCTCAAGGATGTGCCCATGGACATGCCCGAAGGCTATGAGCTGGCCTGCGTGATGGAACGCGAAGACCCGCGTGACGCCTGGGTGTCGTCGCAATACGCCCGACTGGAAGACCTGCCAAAAAGCGCGGTGGTGGGCACATCGAGCCTGCGCCGCACGGTGCTGCTGCGCGCCTTGCGTCCCGATTTGAAGATCGAGCCTCTGCGTGGCAACCTGGACACCCGTCTGCGCAAGCTCGATGAAGGCCAATATGCCGGCATCGTGCTGGCCGCTGCGGGTCTGAAACGTTTGCGTTTGACGGACCGCATTCGCCACATTTTTGAAACCACCGAGATGCTGCCTGCCGCAGGGCAAGGCGCTTTGGGCATCGAGATCCGCAGCGACCGTGCCGATTTGCGTGCCTTGCTGGCTCCGCTGGCCGACAGCGTGACCTGGCAGCGCGTGGCCGCCGAGCGGGCGGTTAGCCGCGCCATGGGCGGCAGCTGCTCCATGCCTTTGGCTGCGCACGCGGTCATGGATGGCGGTGTGCTCAAACTGCAAGCGGCCTGGGGCGATCCGCAAGGTGAGACCACCTTGGTGACGGCGGCGTCAGACATCACCGCGACCGATTTGCCCGCTGCCGAGGCTTTGGGCCTGCGCGTGGCGCAGGCGCTGCAGCAGGGCGGGGCGCATTGAGGCGCTGATGCCGACCCCGCCCATCGTTTTGGTGACCCGGCCTGAGCGCGAAGCCGGGCCATGGGTACAGGCCTTGCAGGCCGCAGGCGTGCAGGCCGAAGCTTTCCCGCTGATTGACATTGCTGCCCTGCCGGATGTGGCGGCTTTGCAGCTGGCCTGGCAGCAAGTGCCTTCGTGTTTGGCGGTGATGTTTGTCAGTGCCAATGCCGTCCGGTTTTTCATGGCCGCCCAGCCGGGCGGCATGGCTTTGCAGGCTTGCCGTGCCTGGGCCACAGGGCCGGGCACACAGTTTGCCTTGCTGGCGGCTGGCTGGCCTGCTCAGCAAATCGATGCACCACCGGCCGATTCAAGCCAGTTTGACTCGGAAGCCCTTTGGGCCTTGGTCGCAGAACGCGCTCGTGCTGTTCAGGCGCAAGGCCCGACCCGTGTGCTGATCGTGCGGGGTGCGGATGCACAAGGTCACATGGCCGGGCGCGATTGGCTGGCGCAGCAACTTGAAGAGGCAGGGCTGCAGGTCTTGCAGGTTGTGGCTTATTTGCGCCGTGCGCCCGTGCTTTCGCCAGTGCAGCAGGCTCGGGCAGAGCGGGCCATGCACGACGGCAGCCGCTGGCTGTTCAGCAGTTCCGAGGCGGCTGTGCATTTGCAGCAGGCTTGCCCGGGGCTGGACTGGTCCAAGGCGCATGCCTTGGCGACCCATCCGCGCATTGCCGAGCGCTTGCGCCACGCCGGTTGGGGCCATGTTGAACTGGTGCCTGCGGCACTGAGCGCGCAGGCCTTGTCTATAAAATCACTTTCATGACCTCCATGCCTGACAACGCCCCAGTCTCTGAATCCTCAGCGCCCGCAGTTTCTGCCTTGCAGCCCTGGAAAATCTGGCTGGCGCTGGCTGTGGCCGCTGCGGGTTTGCTGGTGTCCGTGACGTTGTGGCAAAAACTCTCGCGCATTCAGGAGCAGCTGGCTCGTCAAAGCGCTGATGCAGGCCAACAGTCGCTGGAGGCCAAGGCTTGGGCCAAACAGGCGCAAGACACGGTCAAGGACAGTGCTGCACGTCTGGGTTTGGTCGAGGCTCGCCTGGGCGAAGTGGCCCTGCAGCGAAGCCAGCTCGAAGAGCTGATGCAAAGCCTGTCGCGCTCGCGCGATGAAAACCTGGTGGTGGACATCGAGGCCGCCCTGCGCATGGCACAGCAGCAAGCTCAATTGACGGGCAGTGTGGAGCCCTTGCTGGCGGCCCTCAAATCGGCCCAGCAGCGTGTGCATCGCGCAGCTCAGCCCCGCTTGGCGCCTGTGCAACGGGCTTTGGAAAAAGATCTGGAGCGGCTCAATGCCGCGCCCGTCTTTGACTTGCCGGGTTTGCTCATCAAACTGGATGAAGGTGTGTCCATGGTAGATGGCTTGGTGTTGGCCAATCAGGGACTGGTCACAAACGGGACGGTGCCCGGACCTGTCAGCGCTGCGGGCGTTCAGCCAGAGCCGTCCTGGTGGATGGCCGGGTTGAATCGTTTTGGCGAGCAACTTCGGGGCCTGATCCGTGTCAGCCGCATTGATTCGCCAGAGGCTGCCTTGTTGTCTCCTGAGCAAAGTTTTTTCCTGCGTGAAAATTTGAAACTTAAATTGCTCAATGCCCGTTTGGGTTTGCTCGCACGTCAAAAAGATGCTGCCCGCAATGATCTGGCTTCGGCGGCGGTCATGGTTCGCCGTTATGCCGATGTGTCTTCGCGCAAAACCACGCAGATGCTGCAGTTGCTGGAGCAGGCCGGTTTGCAGATGAAAGCCAGTGACATGCCACATCTGGAAGCCTCCCTGAATGCGTTGTCCGCCGCTGCGGCAGGAAGGTAAGACCCATGCGTGCAGCTCTTTGGCTTCTCAGTTTGTTTGCCTTGGCCGCGGCGGGCGCCTGGTTGGCAGGCAATAACCAGGGCACGGTGACCTTGTTCCTGTCTCCCTATCGGGTTGACATGTCCCTCAACCTGGTGATGTTGATCATGTTGTCGACAGTGCTGTTGGTGGTGGTGGCCCAGCAGGCGCTGTCGGCCTTGTTTTCGCTGCCCAAGCAGGCGCAGCGCTGGCGTTTGCAACAAAAAGAGCGGGCCGCTCATGCAGCTTTGCTGGACGCCATCAGCCACTTCATGGCCGGGCGCTTTTTGCGCGCCCGCAAAGCGGCGCAAACCGCCCTGGAAAAAGAGGCCTTGATGCAAGCGGCAGGCCTGGAGCTGGACCATGCGGTGTCGTTGCGCACTTTGTCGCACATCATGGCGGCTGAATCGGCGCACGCATTGCAAGACAAGTCCTTGCGGCAGCACCATTTGGCTCAGGCTGTGTTGCAGGCACAGTCAGGCGCTGCATCGGAGCGTCAGACCCTGACCGAAGGCGCGCAGCTGCGCGCAGCACGTTGGTTGCTGGATGACCGTGATGCCGACGCGAGCTTGGCTTTGCTCAAGGAATTGCCACCCGCTGTGGGCCGACGCATGGTGGCCATGCGTTTGCTGCTCAAGGCTTCGCGTTTGGCCGGCCAACCTGCACAGGCGCTGGACACGGCCGTTTTGCTGGCCAAACACCGTGCGTTCACGCCTGCTTCTGCGGACAGTTTGGTGCGCGGTCTGATTCTGGATTGGCTCACCCATGTGCACGATGCCGATGGGGTGCAAAAACTGTGGCAAAAATTGACCCCTGCGCAGCGCAAAATGCCTGATGTGGCTGCAGAAGTGGCTTTGCGCTTCATGGCCTTGGGTGGCGCGTTGGCTACGGCGCGCTTGTGGTTGGAACCTTTGTGGCCGCTTTTGTCTTCGGCTGTCGGATCACCCTTGCAAATGACCCGCGTGGTGCGGGCCATGGAGGCGAGCTTGCCGGATGCGCAGTCTCCTGATGCGCGTCAGTGGCTGTCTCGCGTTGAAGGTCTCCAGCAAGCCCAGCCACGCGATCCACGTCTTCAATACCTGACAGGTATGGTTTGTTTGCGGCACCAGCTCTGGGGCAAAGCGCAGACCTTGCTCACGCAAGCAACCAAGGGCTTGCAAGAGCCCGATTTACAACGTCACGCATGGCGCGCATTAGCGGTCATGGCCGAGCAGCGGGAAGATGCCACGCAAGCTGCGCAGGCCTGGAAGCAGGCGGCCATGGTGACCAACGCCTGAGTGAGTTTCGCTTCGTCCGGGTTTCCAGAAATTTCAGGCACAAAAAAGCCGGGCACCTGGCCCGGCTTGATGGCGGTGGGCTGACCGAAGTCAGCCATGACCTCAGAACGGCAAGTTCATGTCTTTCAGGTCTTTGCGTGTTTCCACCAGAACCAGAGGACCTTCGTTGACGATCACTGCGGGTGGACGCTCGCGTGGCACGTGCACAGGCTTGGGTTCGGCAGCGATGGCGGCTTGAACGGCTGCAATCTTGTCTGCGTCAGAGTTCACCCAGACCAGACCAGAGGTTTGTGCAACTTGTTGCAGGCTGTCCAGCGGCAGCTGGTAGCTGGCCACTTTGGGCAGACCTTTTGCGGGCTGGCTGGCCTGACTGGTAGCGGCAGGGGTGGTCGCTGCCACAGGAGCGGCGGGTGCTGCCGTCACATGTGTGATCACCGGTGCGGGCACTTCAGCGGCCACTGCCAGGGGGGCTGCTGTCATTGCAGGTGCAGGCGCAACTTCAGCGACAGGAGCGGTAGCTTGTGGCGCAGCTTGTTGTGCACGCTCAAAGTAGGAGCGTGGTGCTGGACGATCTTCGCCGCTGACTTCGACTGCGGGTGTCGCTTCGTCGGTCAAGCCAGTTTCGTTGCCGTTGTCTTGGCGTGGCTCACCGTTGCGCTCGCGGCGTTCACGGCCATAGCGGTCGCGTGAACGGCGTTCGCGGCGTTCGCCGTTGTTCTCGGCTGGTGCTGGGTTCTCGTCGGTGACAACTTCCTGGCCTTCTGCGACCACAGCCGTTTCAGCGGTGTTCAGCTCGCCAGGAGCCTTGTCGTTGTGCCGGCGCTCGCCACGTTCACGGCGGCCTTCACCGCGTTCGCCACGGCCTTCGCCTCGTTCGCGACGGCCTTCGCCGCGCTCACCACGCTCAGCGCGAGGTGCGCGTTCTGCACGCACTTCGGTGCCGTCGGCGGCCAACTCTGCAGGGGCTTCGTTGCGTGGGTTGTCACCGCGCTCGCGGCGGCCTTCGCGGGGCTGGCGCTCACCGGCTGGGCGCTCGGAGCGTTCGCCACGTGCTGGACGGCCTTCGCCATCGCGCACTTCGTTGCGGCCTTCACCACGGCGTCCACCTTCGCGGGGTGCGCGGACTTCGCCTTCTGGTCGCTCGGAGCGCTCGCCACGGCGACCATCACGGCGACCGTCGCGGCGGCCACCTTCACGGCGTTCCCCATTGCGCTCACCGTTGCGGCCTTCGCGGGTTTTCTCGTCTTTCTTGCCGGCTACTGCAGGCTTGGCCTCTTCAGCGCTGCCACCGAACAGGCTCTTGAGCCAGCCAAAGAAGCCACCGCTGGCCGCTGCAGCCTTGACGGGCGCGGCGGCTTTGGCAGGCTTGGCCGCAGCAGGTGTTTCCACTTTCACGGGTGCCACGGGAGCCGGTGCATCGGGCAGCACACCCTTGATGACGGGCGTTTGCTTGTTGGTGGGCTCTTGCGAGCGACGGGTCACAGTGGTGGCGTCTTCGATCTCTTCGGCCATTTTGTAGCTGGCTTCGATGCGGTCCAGGCGCGGGTCGTCGTGCTTCAAGCGCTCCAGTTTGTAATGTGGGGTTTCCAGCGATTTATTG
>JACCDZ011287518.1_pt1 | contig 14360 bp, 13 predicted proteins | sample 7449551 | NCBI WGS metagenome assembly JACCDZ01 (sample SAMN15323452, study PRJNA562643) | freshwater metagenome | isolation source: river surface water | place: USA:Blue River Watershed | collected 2017-08-18 | reverse complement strand
CAGAGACCGGTGAGACCCAAGAACTTACTGATCTTACCGTAGAAGCAGGGGAGGAGATAGACGTAGCCGATATACAAATTGACTCCAAAGACACCATGCTTCTTTTTACAAACAAGAATACAGAGACCGTGTGGGCATACGATGTAAGCTATTAAGAAACTGATAACTCACAAACAACAAAACAACCGGTTCGCAAAGCGAACCGGTTGTTTTTTTTCTCTTCACTTTTCTTAGTTATTTGTTGTAAGTTGTCTGTTGTTTGTTTCTGCGGCAATCTGTTTCTTAACCACCAATTCTTGAATAATCATAAATATATTACTTGTTGCCCAGTAAAGTGCCAGAGCGCTTGCTGTATGGGAAGAAATGAAGAATATGACCACAGGTAGAATATACTGCATCTGAAAAGCCATGTTTTTTGCAAAATCTTGACCAATACCTGTTGAGGTTCCAGCGCTTGGTGTATTTGTTGTCATACTCTTTGCCATAATACGCGCCTGAACAAACTGTGTGAGCGCAGCAACAAATGCAAGAACATAACTTTTTTGGGTGATATCAAAAATACCAAGAAAAACAGTATGGTGAACAACAGGAGCTGTAATGAAAGGATACAAAATTTCCGTATTCACTGTTGCAATACCGGTAAGATACACTTTATAGAGAGCAAAAAGAATAGGGAGTTGGATAAACATAAGTAAAATACTTGAAAAAGGATTTACCCCCTTCTCTTTGTACAAATCCATCATTTTTTGAGCCTGAACCTGTCTATTATCCTTATATTCTTCTTTGATTTTATTAATTTCTGGCTCAATACTCTTCATCAAAACCTGTGTACGAGCAGCCTTTTTTGAAAGAGGGTAGAGAATAAACTTAATGATAATAGTAAAGATAATGAGTATTATTCCCGCATCAAACCAAGGAAGGAGAGCCGAGAGACCAATCAAACCATTGTAAAGTGGTTCGTAAATAAATGTGTTGTACATAATTGATGATTAGAAATTGATTACAGGTAAAGAAAAATACAGATAAAGTAACCAGACTAAACGATACCACACTTAGAGAATAACAAAAAACCTTTCTATAGTCGTTTTAAAAGATTCTGGAGAAGAGTCCTTGTTTGTTCAACAGTCAAAGTACTTATATCTTTTTTCACCACCAAAACCCCAAGAACAGGTGCAGTAATTCCATCAAGTAGAGGGGAGAGTGCTACATAAGAACGTCTGCGAATACGATTTCTTAAAACAGCGGTCTTTGCAACCTTTTTTGAAACAGAAAATGAAAACCGGGGATGATGACCGTCGCTGTTTTTGATATAAACAAGGCTTATTTCAGGCCCAAAAACGCTTTTTCCTTTAAGAAAAACTTCTTTAAAAAGATTTGTTGTAAGCCTGTTGTTTTTTGGAATCATAGAGAATATAGCAAAACTTACGCATATTCTGCGTAAGTTTCGTGATTATACCCCAAGTTTCTTTCGTCCCTTCTGCATTCGACGCTTAATGGTATTTTTACCATTCTTAGTCTTTGATCGTGAGAGGAAGCCGTGTGCTCGTGCGTGCTTTCGCTTTTTTGGTTTATATACAATTGCCATATAAAAATTGAGATTAAAATTACAAAGTTAGAAGAATTCACCACTAACGATTTGTCTACATATTATTAACATAATTAAGAGTTTTCCACAAGTGTGAAAAACCTGGGGGAGCTTATATACTTTACCTACAAAAACTAACAAACACATTCTTTTCTATGACTGATACAAAAAAAATTTGGGAGAGTGTTCTTGGTGAAATAGAGTTACAGGTATCAAAAGCGACTTTTACTACATGGTTTAAAGATACTTCCATCTTTAAAATTGAAGACGGTGTGGTTTCAGTCTCAGTACCAAATGCTTTCGTAAAAAGTTGGCTGCATGATAAATATCATAAGCACATATTAAAATCCCTTCGAGATTTTGCAGGGGATGTTCGTTCAGTTGAATACACTATTTCAAAGGGGGATAGCAAGAAGCAAGGGGAGCAAGAAGCAAAAAAGCCAAGCCCTACAACAGAATTACCCCTAAATGAACTTTATATAAACAAAGAAGACAACCTAAACCCTCGTTATACATTCGAGTCTTTTGTTGTTGGACCTTTTAACGAACTCGCTCATGCAGCAGCTCAAGCTGTAATAAAGAAACCAGGAATTGCATATAACCCACTCTTTATCTATGGAGCAACAGGGCGTGGAAAAACCCATCTCATTCAATCAATAGGAAATCACCTTAAGAGCAATTCAAATGCAAAAATTATATATATCACCTCTGAAAAATTCTTAGTTGATTATGTAAACGCCATTCAAACCAACAAAGCAAATCATTTTAAAGAAAAATATCGTAAATATGATGTGTTTATAATGGATGACACGCAGTTTTTCTCGGGTAAAGATAAGAGTCAGGAAGAATTATTCCATCTTTTCAACACTTTTTACGATAACAACAAGCAAATTATCTTTTCTTCAGACCGACACCCAAACTATATAGATAATCTCGAAGATCGTCTCAAATCTCGATTTGCATCAGGTATGATTGTTGACATTTCAGCACCTGATAAAGAGTCTCGAATAGCAATTCTTAAAAATAAGGCTAGAAATAACAACATAACCATTGATGATCAAGTCCTTGATTATATTGTGGAAAACACTGAAGGAAACATTCGAGAACTCGAAGGGATGTTTAACTCGATCATTATTCAAACACAGCTTCGAAACCGTACGCTCAATCTCATAGAGATTAAAAACCTCATTAAAGATAGTTCTAAACCAAAAAAGACACTTTCTGTAAAAGAATTAGTGAAGGTTGTTTCAAATTACTACAACATAGACGAGTCTCATATCTATGAGAAAACACGAAAAAAAGAAGTGGTTAAGCCACGTCAGGTTATTATGTATATCCTTCGTGAAGATTTAAACATCTCATATCCTTCAATAGGGGAGAAGTTGGGCGGAAGAGATCATACTACCGTTATTCACTCTTGTGACAAAATAAAAGAGGATATAAAGACCGATAGTGCCCTCAATCAAGAGCTTCAACATATACGCTCCATCATCTTCTAAAAACTCTTAAACTGTGGATAAAACTGTTGATAACCATGTGAATATCTTAGGGAAAGACTATGGGAAAAGAAGGGGATTTCTCATTGTTCAAAAGGGGATAAAACAAGAGTTATTAACAGGCCTTAAATAAGCTACTTTTTGAAACACGGTTCTGTCCACAGACAAAATAAACTCTTTGTCTTAAAACCGTTACAATACAAGTCTTGTTTGCTATCCCCAGTATCCACAGGTATAGTAGTAATAGTAGATATAAATATATAATAAAGAAGATATAAGAGACTATGAAAATCGAATGTGTAAAAGAAAAACTAATTGATGCTCTCAGTAAGACAGAAAAGGTTGTTGGAAAAAACCTTAATCTGCCAATTCTTTCTTGTATCCTTATTAAAACAACTTCAAGTAGTCTTGTTCTCCGTGCAACAAACCTTGAAGTTGGTATTGAGATTTCTATACCTGCAAAAGTACACGCTGAAGGCTCTGTTGCTGTTCCGGGTTCAATCCTCTCTTCTCTCTTGTCTCAGATTAAAAATGAGAAGAATATAACCCTAGAAGTCGTTGATAATAATCTTGTTATTAAAACTTCTTACGTTTCAACAACTATTAAAGCTTTGCCAGCCGATGATTTTCCTTCACTCCCTCAGGCTGAGGAGGGAAGAAGTGTAACCTTGACTCCTTCGATGTTTGTAAAAGGTCTTAAAACTGTTTCTTATTCAGCTTCTCAATCGGCTGTTAAGCCAGAACTTGCGAGTGTATATGTATATCCTCAGGATGAAACACTTATCTTTGTTTCAACTGACTCTTTTCGACTTGCAGAAAAGAAAATGAAGTTTAAAAACGCTAAAGATTTTCCTCCTATCATTATTCCTTCAAAAAACATCCCTGACATCATTAAAACCCTTGAAGGGTTGGAAGAGGACGTTCAGGTGTTCTTCGACAAGACACAGCTCGTTTTTGTTGGAAATAACACCTATCTAGTGTCTCGGGTAATTGATGGAACCTTCCCGGATTATAAACAGATTATTCCTAAGACATTTACAACAGAAGTTGTTGCTCTTAAAGAGGATGTTACTAATGTTTTTAAAACCTCACATCTTTTTTCTGATAAATTCAATCAGGTAGGAGTTGGTGTTGATCCTGAATCGAAAAAAGTTCTTATTAAAACAAAGAATAATGATATTGGTGAATACAGCGGCTCGCTTGATGCTACTATTACAGGTGAAAAAGTTGATGTGAATTTTAATCAACGTTACATTACTGATTGTTTCCAATCCATCGACTCTGATAGTTTGTCTCTTTCTTTTAATGGTGTTAGTCGACCTCTCGTGATCCAAGGTGTTTCTGATAAATCTTTCTTTTATCTGGTAATGCCAATGAATAAATAAGTAAAACCTGAGTATTAGAAATATTTCTAATACTACAAATTCTTTTAAAAAGAGGGTATAAATCATTATATGTTTAATATTGGCCAGTATTTTGAAAAGTTTGCAAAAATTGGTTTAAAAAATGAATTTACAAAAAACTCAGTTGTTGAGGTTGTGCAGAGAATTATTGGTGTAAAACTTCCTTTTTCTTCGATTGAATACAAAAATAATTCTTTGACCATTAAGGCTCATCCCGCTGTGAAAAATACAGTTATGATGAAAAAGAACCAGATTATAGAAGCTTTAAAGGAGTTAGGGGTTAAGGTTTCGGAAATCAAATAAAAAACAAGCTTTTTAAAGGCTTGTTTTTTATTTATCGTTTAGTTATCACTTACTAAAAAAGTAATATCTATTTGTGATTTGTTGTAAACCGAATCGATAGCACTAATTGTTAGGATGTTTCTTTCTTTAAGAGTCGGTATTGAATCAAGGGGTATTGTGATAAGGGAACTGGTGTTCTCTGTTTCTGTAATGTAATTCCCATTAATTGAAATTATTATTTTTTTTAATGAATAACGTTTTTTGTTACTAACGGAAAATGAAATTGGTTCACTTGATGAAATAACTTGATTATTCTGTAGACCAGAAATATGCAACTCAGGCATGTTTTTTTCTGTATGAACATCGTCTTCTTCTTTGGGTATTACATCAGTCGTTTCGTCTTTTAATCCATTTTCTTCTGCCCATTTTCGAATAGGTGCTTCCCAGCGTTCGAATTGAGCATCTTTGGTAGGATCTTCTGGTTTTGGTCCTTGTATATCGTTTTTATTGATCCAATAGAGTATTGAGTGAATGTTTTGAATAACTTTTTCTTCTTTTGTTTCATCAGGTGTTAGGCTTGTTGCTCGTTTTCCTGAAACCGTATCTATTATGTAGGTTTCTCCACCTTTCCAAACACCTCTTAGTATTGGTTTTGTTTCAGTATTTATTGGTTCAGGGTTTTTGAAATTTTCTTTTGGAAAAAGAGTAACAGCGTATCTCATGGCGTCATTCCAGAGGGGGGCAATGATTTGTCCAGCAACTTTTTTTTCCATCGAAGTATTGTTATTGTTTCCAGCCCATACACCAACAACAACTGTCGGACTATATCCAATGGTCCACACATCCTTGTAGTCATTCGTTGTTCCAGTTTTTACCGCAACATCATATCCTGGGATTACAAGAGCTGAATTTCGTCCGTACGCTGGAGCGCGAGCATTATTATCGCTTAATATGTCAGATATTTGACGACTCACTTCTTTATCTAATACCTGGTAAGAAGCCGAAGATTCTTTTTTGTAAAGAATATTTCCATTCTTGTCTTCTATTGAAAGGATTGCATTGTACGGTGTATATATTCCGTCGTTTGCAAACACACTATACGCATTTGTCATTTCAAGAAGAGATACTTCACCACCTCCAAGTACCAAAGTTAGTCCGTATTGATCTGCATCTGTAAGACTTGTTATGCCCATACTCTTTGCGAGAAGTAGGGAATCAGGTATTCCTGCAAGGTAAAGTGTTTTAATTGCCGGTATGTTTATAGATTGAGCGAGTGCTTCTCGTAGGCTTATGGGGCCTCGGAATTTATTGTCATAATTACCAGGTTTGTAACAAACACTACTACTCGCGGTTGGATTTAATGGTTTACCTTCGGTGTCACACGCACTACTAAATTCTGTTTCAAGATCAAATAGCACTGTGTCTGGTGTAAGTCCTTTAGTGAAAGCTTCTGCGTATACTATCGGTTTAAAGGTTGATCCTGGTTGGCGCTTGGCGGTGGTTATGTTGAAATTACCCTCAATTTCTTTGTCAAAATAATCTCGCGATCCTACCATTGAAAGTATTTCTCCGTTTTTTGGATTAAGCGCAATAAGCGCTGCATTTTCTGCATTAAATTTTTCTTTATTTTCGAGAGCTTTTGCTTTCACCAACTCTTCTGCTTTTTGTTGAAGATTATTGTCGAGTGTTGTGGTTACTTTTAAACCACCATTTTCAACCATATCTTTTCCATATTTTTGTTCAAGAATACTTTTTACAAAAAGAGAAAAGTGAGGCGCTTTAATTCCAAAATTTTCCTGGGGCTTAAAGACAACTTTTTCTTGCAGGGCACGATTCTCTTCTTCTGTTGTAATGAAGCCGTTTTCAACCATTCTGCGAAGCACGAGGTTTTTTCTTTCCTCAAGTTTTTGTAGATTTTTACCATAAGGTGAGAAGAATGTGGTTGCTTGTGGTATTGCTGCAAGATAGGCAGATTCTGCTAGAGTTACTTCGCTTGCTTTTTTACCAAAAAAAGTTTGTGAGGCTTGTTCTACACCGTATACCGTACCGCCGTAAGATGTTTCGTTGAGGTAAATAGAAAGAATTTGTTCTTTTGAGAGAACTTTTTCAATTTTAAGTGCAAGTACCCATTCTTTTAATTTTCTTGAGATTTTCTTATCCTGTGTAAGGAGTGAATTTTTTACTACTTGTTGAGTAATGGTTGAACCACCTTGTGCGTAACCACCACCGACAAGGTTTGCAAGAACAGCACGTATAATTGAGGTAATTTTTATTCCTCGATGTGTATAGAACTCATTATCCTCGATAGCAATCGTTGCTTTTTGTATAAGAGGAGATATGTTCTCGAGCGGAATCATTGTTCTTTTTGCACCGTTGTATACATCAAACAACACAACAGTTCCAGTACGATCATAGATTTTTGTTGATTCAGCAACCTTTCTTTGCTCAAAAGAACTTAAGTCAGGCAAGGTAAAAGATGATATCCAGAGTAGGAATATTCCCAAGAGTATGCAAACAGCGCTTAAACCAAAGAATGTGTAAGGGTGTTTGTGATATTCCTTACGAACTATCTTTACCAAAGAACGTTTTATTTTTTTCATATCGTATCCTTAAAATTAACACCAAAAAAGCTCCACCACAAGACAAAAAGGGTCATTTTTGATAAGCTATCTTTATGAATTTTTTTAAGAAACCAGTACTGGTAAATACCGATTCTGTACAGATTGAAGAATTCCTCTCTCGTTCTGTTGAAAACATCTTTCCAAATAAAGAATATGTTTCAAAAAAACTGCTCTCAGGTAAGCCACTTACTTTTTATTTTGGCATAGATCCTACCGGACCAACCATTCACATCGGTCACATTGTACCCATTCTTCACATGAAGAAGCTACAACAAATGGGACACAAGGTCATTCTTTTGATTGGTGATTTTACTGCAACCATTGGTGATCCTGATAAACTCTCTGCAAGAAAACCCCTTACTCGAAAAGAAGTTTTGAATAATCTCAAGAATTACAAAAAACAACTTTCTCTTTTTATTGATTTTAAAGGATCAAATAAGGCAGAGTTTGTTTTCAATAGCACCTGGCTTTCAAAAATGACTTTTGAGGACGTTATCGGACTCGCTTCAAAAATGACGGTGGACCAAATGCTTAAGCGTGACATGTTCCGTAAGCGTATGGAAGAAGGGAAGCCTGTTTTTATTCATGAATTTTTGTACCCACTCATGCAAGGGTATGATAGCGTTCAGCTTGATGTTGATGGTGAAGTTGGGGGCAATGATCAGATTTTTAACATGCTCGCAGGACGTGATTTGCTCAAGGAAATAAAAAATAAAGATAAGGTTGTTATCGGGACAAAACTTCTTACAGATCCTACAGGTAAGAAAATGGGGAAGTCAGAAGGAAATATGGTGATGCTATCAGATACTCCTTACAATGTATTTGGTAAAGTAATGAGTTGGCCGGATTCAATGATTATTCCAGCTTTTACACATTGTACTGAAGTTTCCCTTCAAAAGATTTCTGAATTTGAAGCTAAGATTGCCCAGGGTGTAAATCCTCGTGATCTTAAAATAGAACTTGCAAAAGAAATTGTGTGTATGTGTTTTGGTGCAAAAGAATCCGTTCTTGCTGAAAAAGTCTTTATTGATACTTTTTCTAAAAAAGAAATGCCAAGTGATGCGCCTACTCACGAGTGTGTATCGGGAACAAAACTTGTTGATATTGTGGTTGAAAAAGGTTTAGTTAAATCAAAAAGTGATTTCCGGCGACTACTTGATGAAGGGGCTCTTATGGATTTTGAATCTGAAGAAAAGATAAAAGACGCTAATTTTATTCTTGAAAAGAGTCTCAGCCTTAAGGTGGGCAAACATCGATTCCTGAAAATCTTAGTTAAATAGTAATCAGTAATTAAAAAAAAGAGTACAACGAAGTGGCACTCTTTTTTAGCCCTAACTACCAGCTCTCTTCCTCATCTCCAAACAAATCAACGTCATCGTCCTCTTCTCCGTGTTTTGCTGTAATAAGGTCGTCTTCCTCTTCTTCGCCATCTAGGTATGCATCATCCACGTCTGCACCTTCGTCACTTGTAACCTTCTTTGGATCAAACTCTTCCTCAGTTTCTTCACCTTCCTCTGGTGTGACTTCTTTTTTTTCTGCATCAAGTTCATCAGCGGGTGCCACGTTCTCTAATTCTTCTTTTTTGTTCTTTTTGCTTGCCATAATGTTCGTTTGTTCTAAGTTTTTTATGTCTTAAAAATGTAAGATATCTATTTTTAGCAAGATAGAGGTTTTTTTGCAATAGGGTAAGTGTTGGGGATAACTCGTGAGTAGTAGTTGAGGAGGAGAAAATAAAAAAGAATTATCTTTGTTTCGCAAAACTTTTAACTTTTTTAGTTGTTAGTTGTGGGTTGTAAGTTTCTTTCAATCGCAAAACAGGTGAGTCCTACCGCAATTGCATCATATTCATCGTCATGTTTGATAACTTTGTTAATCTTTATCAGTCTTTCAACCATGCTTATAACCTGTTTCTTGTCGCTCTTGCCATAACCAGTCACCGCAATCTTTATTTCATTTGGATGATACTCATATACTTTAAGACCATGAAGTGCTGCTTGAAAAAGTATTACACCACGAGCTTCAGATACAAGAAGAGCGGTTTTTTGATTGTTACTAAAAAATAAATGTTCAAGTGAAAGTGCGAATGGTTTGAATTCTAAGATTACTCGTTCAAGTTCTTTGCCAATAAAAAGCAATCTTTCTTCGTGGGGAAGGGTTGAACTTGTTTTGAAACAGTCTGAATAAACCAAAACCTCTTTTTGTTTCGGTTCTTTTTCAAGTATGGCGACACCGAGCCGTTCGTATCCGGGGTCAATAGCGATGATGCGCATGAGGTAAGTCTAGAAGAGCTTATGGTTTATAGCAAGTCACTTGTTGCCACTAAAAAAAGAGAGTTTCGCTTTGCGAAACTCTCTTTTTTTTACTCTACGTTCGTAAATACTTCCTGTACCTCATCATTATCTTCAAGTTCTTCCACAAGCGTCTCAAGAAGTGTAAGATCAGCTTCTTCAAGAGGAATCGTTGTTGTAGGGTTCCATTCGGTACCCTTTTTTTCAAATGCCCAAGATGCACTGCCGATTGATGCGAGCTCAAAACCATTTTTTGAAAGAATGTGTTTTACTTCTTGCGCTGCCCGGTTTCTATTGTCAGTCAATGCCTCAATAATGATGGCACAACCTCCCGGTCCGTATGCTTCGTAGGTAATTGCATCCATTGCAGTACTTCCTGCCTCTGTTGCCTTTTTGATGGCACGCTCAATACTTTCATTTGGCATGTTCACTTCTCGTGCACGCTTGATTGCGTTTACAACACCTGGTGCATCCTTTCTTCCACCAGCTTTTCGTGTTTCATCGGTGATGAGTTTTGAAAACTTGGTGAAGTGTTTTGCTTTCTGTGCATCAGTCTTCGCTTTTTTGTGTTTAATTTGTGACCATTTATTGTGTCCTGACATAGATTTGTTTCTTATATATCTTTTTCTTTACCCTAACTACTAGTTACTATTTCTTATTCATCTTCAAATGTTCAAAGCCTTTTGGGGTAACAATACGTCCTCGGGGAGTTCGTTCGATAAGTGCGAGCTTGAGGAGGTAGGGCTCATGAACTTCTTCTATTGTTTCTTGTTCTTCTGAAAGTGAAGCGGCGAGCGTGTTGAGTCCTACCGGGCCACCGTTAAATTTATCAAGAATGGTCGAGAGAAGTTCGCGGTCTGCGGTGGTAAGTCCAAGAGAGTCTATCCCGAGCATGGAAAGCGCACGATCTACAATCTCTTTTGTGACTTCGGTTTTCTCAATCTGCGCCAAGTCTCGTGCCCGTTTTAAGAGATAGTTCGCGGTTCGTGGTGTTGAACGGGATCTTTTTGCAATTTCTTGAGCCGGTTCTGTACCTATGGTGAGTCCTAGTATTTGTGATGAACGCTCGATGATTTTTTTGATTTCGTTGTCAGAATAAAACTCAAGCTTAAATACTCCACCGGAGAAACGTGAGCGAAGAGGGGATGAGAGCATTGCAATACGGGTCGTAGCGGCAATGAGTGTGAATGGTGGAAGGTCGAGCTGTATGGTTCGTGCGGACGGACCTTTGCCGATAATAATATCGAGCACTCCAGACTCCATCGCTGGATAGAGAACCTCTTCAATTGTTTTGTTGAGTCGGTGAATTTCGTCTATAAAAAGAATATCACCCGGAGAAAGATTGGTAAGAATAGATGCAAGGTCTCCAACTTTTTCAATCGCAGGACCTGAAGTTGTTTTTATTTGTGCGCCTGTTTCTTTTGCTATTAAATGTGCGAGAGTTGTCTTACCAAGACCTGGTGGTCCATAAAAAAGGAGATGTTCTGGTGGGTGATTACGTTCTTTTGCTGCGCCAAGAAGGATTTTTAAGTTGTCTTTTATGTTTTGTTGCCCAATATATTCATCCCATGAAATAGGACGAAGTGTTTGATCGAGAAAAAGATTTTCATTTCCAAAAGAACCTTTATTTGCTTGGTTTTTTGAATCTTCTTTGTGGTGAGTTTGATTGGTACTTGACATAAAGGATACTTTATGCTAGACTGGAATATGTAAGGGTCAGATAAAGACCCTGTGATTCTTTTCAGGAAATTTCCAGAGTATAAATCTCTAAGCAATTGAACCCTTTTGGGCTTACTAGTGTATATTCAGAGGACGATCTGGTTGTCTGCTTTCGGGCATTCTTGCTGTGTCTATCCTTAGAACTACGCTTAACTTTCGACGCACATCTTAAGTATTGCTTGGAGATTTATCTTCTGGAACTCAATTATTTTTTTATATTCGAATCAAAAAGAAATTCTCCGAAAGGAGATTTTCTTTTTGAAAAAATCTACTTTCTTACACTGAATCTTACCCTTGAATGATGTGCTCTGCAATAGTATTTTACCGACACAACACAGAAGGGGAAGGAATGCAAAATATTTTTTACAAGTGGTGTTTCTTTAAGTATATTTTCTTTTGTGTTTATTTTTTCCTAGTATTCACTCTCCAGATCAATTACTCGTGTGAGCTCATCAAGTGACGTAAGTCCTTGTAAAACCTTGATAATACCGTCTTGTTTCATGGTAAGGAGGCCTTGGTGTATTGTTGCTTCTCGTATTTCACGTTCACTTGAGCTTGCTTGTACTGCTTTTTCAAGAGAGTCATCAGTGAAGACCGCTTCATAAATACCAATACGTCCCTTATATCCAGTGTTATTACATTCAATACAACTTCCTGCTTTAAAGTATGATGTTTGTTGTACTCCTGTTAGTTCTTCTTTATCAACAACGCCACTCAGTGTTTTATCAATCAACACTTTATCATTATCAGAAAGCGGAATTTGTTTTCTACAACGAGGACAAAGTTTTCGCACGAGTCGCTGAGCGAGGGTGATGTTAATTGCTGACGTAAGAATCTTTGGATTTATTTCAAGGTCAATCAATCGGGGATAGGCACCCGCTGCTGAGTTGGTGTGGAGTGTTGAAAATACCAAGTGTCCAGTAAGTGATGAGTTGATTGCAATCTCTGCCGTCTCATCGTCTCGGATTTCTCCTACCATGATTACGTCAGGATCTTGGCGGAGAGCTGAGCGAAGTCCATTTAAGAAGGTGTAACCTTTCTCGTCATTTACTTGTGTCTGGGTAATACCAGGAAGATGGTATTCGATAGGGTCTTCGATTGTGATGATTTTTATTCCAGGGCTATGGATCTTTCGGAGAAACGCATACAGTGTGGTGGTTTTACCGGATCCTGTAGGACCTGTCGTAAGTATCATGCCGCTTGGCTTCTCAATTTCTTTCAAAAGTCTTGTGAGAAGTTTTTTTGGAATGCCGAGCTCTTCAAGTGGTACTTGAATAGAACGTGAATCAAGAAGTCGGAGTACTATTGATTCGCTGTATGCGCCAGGGAGTATTGAGGTACGCACCTCAATATCACCTTCAGTTATTTTTATACTAAAACGTCCATCTTGTGCCTCAGATTTTACATTGAGCTTAAGTCCTGAGAGGAGTTTGATACGAGAGAGGAGGAGGTGATAAGTCTCTTGATCAAAGGTGAGTATGTCGGTAAGTACTCCATCGAGTCGGTAGCGTAGTCGCACATATGTTTCTTCTGGTTCTATGTGAACATCGGATGCTTTTGTTGCAAGTGCACCCGAAAGTACGATTTCAAGTATTTTTGAAATACGATACGCTTTTTTAAGCTTGATAATATCACCTGTGATACGTCGAACGTCCTCGATACCTTTTACCTCTTCGGTAAACTTTTTAATATCTTCGCTTGAGATATCAAGAGCACCCGCTTTTGTCTCGACAGAAAATGACATATCAGCATATTTGTTCCATGCCTTCTCAAGACTTGTAATAGATACAATATAGAGACTTACTTCGTATCCTTTGCGTTCGAGATTGTCTTTTATTTCACCAAGACGGTTTTGGGTAGGGGAAAGGATTCCGATTTTTAATTTTTTGCCAATAAGTGAGAATGGTGCAATTTTTGCATCTCGAGCATCTTCTTCACTTATAGTACGGAGAGCATCTCCACTTATCGACATGGTTGCAAAATCAACGTATTCAAGTGAGTGTCGCTCTGCAATAATACGCGCAAGATCTTCTTCTTCGCGTCTTCGAAACTCTTCTATTTTTTTCTGTTGTTTTTCATCATCAAATGAGATTGTCATAGGTTCTATTATACCGGTTTGATGTGTTCTTATATCCATTGACTTTTGAGTGTTTGTCGTGATATAATATATATAAAGAAGATGTATTAACCGTTAGGGTGAAACAAAGACTTCTTTATTGTGATCTTTCAAAATTCAATCTTTTTAGTTATGAAAAAAATCCAAAGTATTTGGATAGCACTTCTTATGTCTGTAGGAATGCAACAGACGTTTGTAATTCCCACACTCCCTGTCTTAACAGCGGTCACTTGCACTGTAGGGGTTCTCTCTTCGGGCTGCGAGACCGCTCATGGTTGGGGTCGTGACTCCAATAATCCCAACCTTTCAAATTTCGGTCTTTACTCACAAGACCTTGATATCTTCAATGCTTATCGAGACCATTGGATTTATTTACCGAAAGGAGAAGTGATTGCTCCGGGAGAACTTTTCAAGGGTGATTTAAAGAAGCTCTCTTTTTATACCCAAGATGGATACCTCTCCGTTAGATTTGAGGTTCGTGATCGAAATGGTGAAGTGGTCGATATATTTATTCGTCGTTATTACATACCGGCGAATTACAGTGTTTCTTATTACGAGGAGTTCGGACCTCGTAGATAATGTTTTGGCCGGAAGTGCGTAAGCGCTTCCGGCCTCTTTTTTTTATGTAATGTATATGGCAGTATGAGGATATGCTAACGCGCTCAACAGAAGATACAAAAAACTTTGCAGAACTTTTTATTAAAGAGCTTCTCACCAAGGATGTAAAAGACCGTGCGACGGTCGTCGGTCTTTATGGAGATCTTGGGGCAGGGAAGACCACGTTTACAAAATCAGTGGCACATTTTCTTGGTCTTACAGAACATATCGTAAGTCCTACCTTTGTGATAAT
>JACCDZ010120949.1_pt1 | contig 14361 bp, 13 predicted proteins | sample 7449551 | NCBI WGS metagenome assembly JACCDZ01 (sample SAMN15323452, study PRJNA562643) | freshwater metagenome | isolation source: river surface water | place: USA:Blue River Watershed | collected 2017-08-18 | reverse complement strand
TCATTACTCAAGAACCAGCTTAAAAACACACCCTGGCTTGATGCCTTTTATCAAGAGATGGACATTATTCAACGTACTCAGTTTACTCATATCCGTGAGGCACCCTATAAATTTAAACATCAACTAGCTCGCCTTAACCCTGACGCCCAAAAAAATCTCATCCTGTTGGCTATCTGGCGTGAACAATACGCACAACATAAAAACAGAGTAACCCGCTATATTTTATCCGACCAGGAACTGATTAAGATTGCCAAACTCAATCCTCAGGATATTCAATCTCTTAGCAAAGATAAGTTACTTTCTCATAGTAAGATCCAGCGCCTTGGTCTTAGCATTATCCAAGCCCTTCATGCAACACAGCAAACACCTGAAGTTTCAGATTATACGGAAACACACAACTTTAAAATCAGCACCGCCCTCCTTCACTGCTGTTTTGATTATTTAAATAACCTTGCCACAGAGTTTAACTTACCGCTTGCACTAATTGCCTCAAAACATGACCTTAAGAAATTTCTGTATATGAAGATCGCCAAAGCGGAGAATACTCCCCCATCAAAACTTGGCACTGGATGGCGACTTCAGCACTTTGGTCATGCAATTTATGAATTTGCCCAGTGCCAACCTGAATTTTTTATTTTACCAAACAGCCTTTCTGAAAATGAGAAATTTGACGACTAAGGTGCTCTATAACGCCAGACCAATGCGCCTGGCAACCTCTTTATAATGTCCAATGACATCACCTAAGTCTTGACGAAAACGGTCTTTATCAAAGACTTCCCTGGTTTTCCTGTCCCACAACCTGCAGCCATCTGGACTAAATTCATCGCCTAGTAGAATTTCATCATGAAAGCGACCAAATTCAAGCTTATAGTCAACCAGTAACAATCCAGAATCATCGAAGAGTTTAGATAATACTTCATTTACTTTGAATGTTGTTTTACGCATAAAGGCAATTTCAGACTCGCTCGCCCAGTTAAAAGCCAAAATATGTGATGTGTTGATCATAGGATCACCCAAGGCGTCATCTTTTAGGAAAAACTCAAATATGGGCTCCACAAATTTCATGCCTTTTTCAATTCCTAAACGTTTGCAAATACCCCCTGCAGCATAATTACGCACGACGCACTCAACAGGGATCATCTTAAGCTTCTTCATAAGGCTTTCATTGTCGCTCAAGATTTTAACAAAGTGCGTTTTAACTCCTGCTTCCTCAAGCTTTTGCATAATATAGGCATTAAATAAATTATTAACCCGTCCTTTGTCTACCAAGCTCGCTTTTTTTACTCCATTAAAAGCCGTTGCATCATCACGATATTCAATAACCACTTTATCCTGATGATCGCTACTGTAGACCGATTTTGCTTTTCCTTGGTATATAAGCTCTTTAACCATCCTAATTTACCTTTTGCTGCTTGTTACTAAGGGGAATATGAGATGCGATCACCGTCAAAACAGGTTTGGCTTTATCAATGGGAATCAATACTTGTTTCGTATCAAACAGCGACACACGTAACTGTTTTTGCTCTTCCCTAAAGAAATTATGCCAGTTGCTCATATCACTAAACAGTGAACCATTTTGCGTATATGGATACAGGTATAAAAGATAGCTTTGATTCTGAGCTGCGTCGTCAAACAAAATCGTCTGTTCTTTTTCATCATACGCTATATATTTAAACCCTCCTGCCTCAATTGCCTCTTTCAGTGCCGTCTGTACCATAGAAGCATCACCTACAAACACAATAGAGGCAACTTTATCATTCGTATACAGTTGGAACTTCAGCCCACTGCTTGTGCTAACAAAACCAAATTGCGCCTTTATCAGCGTCGATTCGCTGACCTTTTGTCCTCTGATATGCTGATCAATCAGCTCAACGACTTGACTTGCTTCTTTTTCAACTGCGGGTTTTTCATCCATGGCAAACAGGGATAATTCAGCACGTCTGAACTCATTTTTTACCCGTGCGATATAGACATAATAAGCTATCCCTGTCGCTTTATTTTTAACAATAAAACGACTGTTGTCGCTGTCTTCTTTTTCCAGCGTTAGCGATGGCAGTTTACTTTGCAAAGCTGCCTGAACAATGAGCCAGCTCAACTCATAAGGCTCATATATCATCAGTTTTGCCTGATCATCTTTATCATAGCTTAACTTAGTTGAAACGATGTAAAGCTGCTCTTGTTCAACCAGGCTGATATTATAGCCTGCGTCAAAATTAGGTGGCAGTAACGCATTTTGCGCAGCAGCCTGCTGATTTGTACTAAAGCTAGTTACGCCTTCTGGCACAACGAATGTTGGGTTTATATTGGGATCTTGTGACACTGATTCTGGTATTTCCAGTGGCTTATTCTGCTGAACAGGCTGACGCGCGTAATCGAAGTCACGATTACGGAAAAAATGACTAACCGAAGCACATCCCGCCAATGCACTCACACTTAATATTGCCAGCATACACAAGGTAATTTTATTAAATTTCATGACTGTTTTACCTGGAAAAATGTAAGAGCATTATACACAAAGCAAACACTAATACGCACTGTATTTTAGCGTAAAAACCACGTTAATTACCGTCTCCCATTGCACAGGGGAACTCCAACTTAATAACTTACCTCGTGATGAGCGTATTCACTCAATCCAATATTGATATATCCAGATACCAAGGGGATGTTATTAAGTTGGATAACCCCAAAGCATGGCAATGGGCTTTACCAATATGATTATTAGGGGTTGACCATCTTTCTGCCCACAAGGGCGTATTCAATACGCCCCTACGATTGTTCAAATGAAAAATGGGCTGAAATTCTGTCGAAGCCGATTATCGGTCTTGGAGGTCCAATACTCCAACCCGTCATTGGCTGGATATTAAGCTGGTATCAATCAGCCTATCAATGCACTGCCAACACCCTTGATGGATTCCAAACCGCGCTGTTCCCAATCCTTGTCGGTTTAGTTATTGCTGTACTTCTTGTGTGTATTCCTGCAAGACCAATGACCTTTTGCAGTGTGTCTCTTTAATTGCCAGCAAACCAACCACAAAAGCAACGGCAAAAAACATGCTACACCCCACCGTTAATGCCACTTGATAACCATATACGCTAGTGCTGGCAGCACCACTTGCAAACTTCCCAAGCACTATACCTGTCAGATTTTGTGCAAACCACACCCCTAATAACACAAACATATTGTTAAAGCCTACTGCCGTTGCCGTAAGCACCTGAGGAACATTTTCAATTATCACCGCAAAGGATAGCGTCTGTGCACCAGCTGCGACACCCAACAGGAACATTAAAACAGAAAATAAACCATAGCTATCGATTGGTAACCAATTGAGCATTAAACTAATGACCACACCAAACACGGCACATGCTAACAATACTTTCTTACGGTTGCCTAATTTATCAGAAATTAAACCAACAAGGGGACTACCTAAGCCAAGCCCTAGCCACACAACTGACACGGCACCTGCTGAGATAGTTTGACTGAAAAAGTGCGCCAGATAACTGACACCACTCATTGAACCAATGACTTCTACCGCGGGATATACAAATAAGGCAAAGATAGCGACCACCCATACTTGTCTTATCTTAATCAACATCAACATCTTTTCTTTAACGGTCATTGATAGTGCGAACTTTGTCGATGAATCAGGCTTTTCTCTTAAGCTTTTAGGCTTATCTTTGACACATAAAAAGAAAAAAAATGCCAGCAACAATCCTAGACCAAATATCCAATGAAAAACCAGGCGCCAATCATTATCCGTAACCACCAATAGCAACACAAATGGTGCACCAGCCAAAACTGGACCAATCATCCCTAATATCTGAGTCATCCCACCCATCACCCCTAAATATTGATGCGGGAACCAATCTAGAATAATTTTGAACATCATGGCAAAGGCAAATGCAGACCCCAAACCAATTGCAAAACGTCCTATCCAAGCCATCAAAGCTGTTGTTGCAATGCTAAAAAGTAATGCACCAAGTGCGGTAACGATAATCGCAAACGTGCCAACTCTTTTAACGCCATAGTGATCAATCATCATACCCACAGGTAATTGCATTAGCGAATATGCTAGAAAATAGGCGGATGAAATACTACTCACCGTTAGCTCATCCAAATGAAGCTCTTGTGCAAAAATTGTATTCATCGATCCAAAGGATGCTCGGCAGAAAAACTCGTACAGAAAAAAAACACCAGCTAAGGCAAAAAAAAGCCAGCCTCTTAAGAGCTTACGTGAAAAAAGTAAGTATTGAAATGAAGATGACATTGTGATAATTTTTTGCATTAAGAATGCGTCTAAACTACCACACTATAGAGGCACTTGCAAAATTAAAACTGCCTCTCCAACAACTCCCGCTAGCTTTTTTATTTTCAGGTCAGCTAATGATAATTTTTTGAAGACGAAAAAGCACCTTATCGCCATCTGGCGACATTTCTAAAATTCATGTCACATCAAAGTTTGTACAAATTTCATAGCAGGGTAGGCAATCCATCATTTTAGGCATGGACATTATACATCATTAAATTTGCCTGAAAATTAGTACTTAGATAACCTTCAACGTAATATCCAATGAGTGCCCCTGGCGCAGCAGATATTGAATTCTCTTGTGCTTTTCCTTGAGATCATGCGGCTGATCATGATATTTTCTTTGGTAACACAACATAGCTTGCTCAAACCAGTCAATATTAAGCATTGCCAGCATTTTTTCGAGTATTGCACTTTCGATACCTTTTTCATACACAAGCTTTTGCTTGATTCGCAACAAACCATAATGTTTACTTAAGCAATCACGCAGAACAAGCTCAGCATAGCGCTCATCAGATTGCCAATTGTTTTCAACAAACTCTGCTAACAACGTATCAATTTCCTCCAGTGATAGATTATTACGCAACATGAGCTTTCGCCTGAGTTGTGCAGAGGAGTACTCTTGTTTTGACAGTAGATAAAAAAGATAATCGCGTTCGTTTTTACTCTTCTGCATTTGAGGGGGTGAGTTTATTTTTATTGGCGTTTGGTAATAGCGTTTCCATAATTGCTTTATGTAATGCTTCTTTGACGACTGGATTTTCCTTGAGATAAGCGCGCACATTGTCTTTTCCCTGCCCGATACGATCGCCATTGTAGCTATACCAGGCACCCGACTTGTCAACAAGATTATATTTGACACCCAAATCAATAAGCTCCCCCTCCAGAGAGGTTCCCTCGCCATATAAAATATCAAAATCTGCCTGTTTAAATGGTGGAGATACCTTATTTTTGACCACCTTGACTTTTGTCTCATTTCCAAGTATTTCTTCACCTTTTTTAATTGGACTGCCACGGCGAATTTCAAGACGAACTGAAGCGTAGAATTTTAACGCATTACCGCCAGTAGTCGTTTCTGGATTACCAAACATGACCCCAATTTTCATTCTGATTTGGTTAATAAATACCACCAGCGTATTCGAACGCTTGATATTGGCGGTTAATTTACGCAATGCCTGTGACATGAGTCTCGCCTGCAATCCCATATGGGAATCCCCCATCTCCCCTTCAATTTCAGCTTTTGGCGTTAATGCTGCCACTGAGTCGACCACAACAATGTCTACGCCGCCTGAGCGCACCAGCATATCAACAATTTCCAAGGCTTGCTCACCCGTATCTGGCTGAGAGACAATCAGGCTCTTAAGGTCAACGCCAAGAGCCTCAGCATACACGGGATCAAGTGCATGCTCTGCATCAATAAAAGCTGCTGTACCCCCATTTTTCTGGCATTGAGCAATAGCTTGCAAAGTTAGCGTTGTTTTCCCTGAGGATTCAGAACCATAAATCTCAACCACACGTCCTTTAGGCAAACCACCAACTCCTAAGGCTATATCCAAACCAATAGAACCTGTTGAGATCACTTCGATATCTTTTGCAAGATCGTTATCGCCCATACGCATAATAGAGCCTTTACCAAATTGCTTCTCAATTTGCGCTAAAGCTGAATTTAACGCTTGTTCTTTATTACTCATAGATCATCCTCAAAACAGGTAAATTTAAGATTTAAAACACGGGAATTAATGTAGCATTTATACGTAACGAACAAAAGGCAAATCTCACCCCACTTTAAAGTGGGGTTGTCGGATGCGTGTGACACAGCTTACCCACACCGACATTTTGGGCAAATGCTTAGGTAAATATTTTGTCCAAACCTATTTCTCTTATGTCTTCAGTTCGTGTTAGAATCTCGACCATTGCAACACTTATGGTCCATTTTGCAAAGCAATGGCAAAGACAAAACCCAAATCAACCGCAACGAGTAATACGATTGCTAAGAACAAAAAAGCATTTCATGAATATACCATTGAGGATCGCTTTGAAGCTGGTATTGTGCTCCAGGGTTGGGAAGTAAAAAGTATTCGCTCAGGACGCGTGCAGCTTGTCGATAGTCATATTCATGTCAAAAATAGCGAAGCCTGGCTTTTTAACGCCCTGATCACTCCTTTACATTCGGCATCAACGCATGTTGTACCCGAGCCCGCTGGGACGCGTAAATTGCTTTTACATCGCCGAGAAATCAATAAACTACTAGGAAAAATCGATCAAAAAGGCTATACCGTAGTATCGTTGGCAATGTACTGGAAAGGTTCTCGAGTTAAGCTTGAAATCGCGATCGCCAAAGGTAAACAATTACATGACAAACGCCAGGCATCTAAAGAGCATGACTGGAAACGTGAGAAAGAACGTCTGTTCAAAAAGAGTATTTAGGCAATGAGCGCAACCGAAAAAAAGCTTCATTTCTATATTACTAAGGCAATCGCAGATTATAAAATGCTGCAAAAAGGAGACAAAGTCATGATCTGCCTTTCTGGCGGCAAGGACTCTTTTAGCCTTGTTAAGATCATGCACACACTGGTGCAAAACGACACCTATGATGTGAAGCTTATGGTCTATACGCTTGACCAAAGCCAGCCTGGCTGGGATGATCGCGATATGCGCGCTTACCTTGAAAAGCATGATATCAACTATGTGATTGAAAAGCGTGATACCTATTCAGTCGTCATTGATAAGATTCCTGAAAATAAAACTTATTGTTCACTGTGTTCACGCCTGCGTCGTGGCAATATCTATCGCTTTGCACGTGAAAATAAAATGAACAAAATCATGTTGGGACATCATCGCGATGATGTCATCGAATCTGTACTCATGTCGATGTTTTATCAAGGCAAAATAAAATCCATGCCCGCGAAGCTATTAACTGAGGATAAAGAGAATGTCGTTGTTCGCCCGATGATCTATTGCCAGGAGCGTGATATTGCACGCTTTGCCAAAGAGCAGAACTTCCCCATTATTCCCTGTAATCTTTGTGGCAGTCAGGAAAATTTAAAACGCCAGCAGGTAAAAAACCTGATCCATGAACTTGCCAGGCAAAATCCTGTGATCCCACAAAATATCTTTGCCTCCCTCAGTAACGTGGTACCAAGCCATTTGTATGACAGCAGTTTATTTGATATCCGTGAATGCGATCAGGAACGATTAGGCTGATCTTAATCAAATAGTCCTGGTAGAGTAAGCCGTCAGGGTTGTCGGCTTTTGCAAACAAGATTTACTTGAGAGATTAAATAAGCTAAGGTAACCCGTCATAATTAACACGTTAAACAGATATTAAAATGATCCACTGGTTTCCAGGGCATATGCACAAGGCCACCAAAGAGCTCATTAAAATCATGCCTCAAATTGATATTGCCATTGAGGTAGTTGATGCTCGAGCACCCGAAGCAAGTGCCAATCCCGTCTTACATGAAGCTGCTAAAGGTAAGCCAATTATTAAGATTCTCTCCAAAGCTGATCTTGCAGACCCCATTGTTACTAAAGCGTGGCTTAAATTTTACCAGGGCAAAGCCCTGGCACTTGATATTGCGCATGATAAAAAAAGCGCGCAAAAAATTACTAGCCTGTGCAAAAAGCAGCTGCCCAATCGTGGTACGATTTTAAAACCAATACGCGTTGTGATTTTTGGCATTCCCAATGTCGGAAAATCAACACTTATCAATAGCCTCGCCAAACGAAAAGTAGCTCAAACTGGCAATGAGCCCGCGGTGACCAAAAGGCAGCAAAAGATAGAGATTGAAAAGCACTTTTATCTTAATGATACCCCTGGGATCATGTTTCCAAGTCCAAAAGATGAAGGATGTGGCTATAAGCTTGCCGCTATTGGCTCCATTCGCGACACCGCAATGGACTATCCATCAACGGCTTACTTCATCTTAGATTTTCTCAAAGAAGAGTATCCTCAGTTACTCATGTCGCGCTTTAATCCCACAAGCCTCACTATGGATACTGAAGAGATGCTTCTCAATATCGGCAAAGCACTAGGGCAACAACATACACATCACATTGCCGAGAAAATTATTCAAGATTTTCGCCAGGGAAGAATTGGAGCTATGTCGCTGGAAACCCCTGATAACTACCTGAAGTATTACGTCCCTTCTGAAAATGTATAAGCGCGTAACTCCAGTTACCTACACCCCCTATGTGTTGCCGACTTCGTTACATTTATTTGGTCGCTGCTTGTTCAGAATATGTTAGGACATTCAGTGATGAATGTTTTCATTTATTTCTCGACTATTCGGTGCAATAATGCGCAATAGTCGCGACCAGTCCGTTTTAAGCCAATGATTAGACGATTTTATGAAAATATTATTCAAAATCATATGAATAAATATGAGCAAATGATTTTTATTTCTGGCGCCCGTCAAGTGGGCAAAACGACGCTGGCAAAACAGTTTCAAACCAGCGACAAAAGTTATTTAAACTGGGACAATGTTGTACACAGAGAAATTATACTAAGCCGATTGTTCGATTATATTGATAACGATCTGCTTGCAGTATTATCTGAGACTAAACCCTGTTTGATCCTTGATGAAATTCATAAATATGAAAACTGGAAAAATTTTATTAAAGGTATTTATGATCAATATAAAGGGAGAATACATTTGATCATTACAGGATCTGCTAAATTAGATATCTATAGTAAGGGCGGGGATAGTCTGATGGGGAGATATTTTAATTATCAGATTATGCCCTTGTCTGTGCATGAGTTGTTAGAAGTCCCATATGCAAAAAAGTTTGTTAATCAACCTTCCGCTTTAGCTCATGAAAAGTGGGGACGTTTATTTAGATTTGGTGGATATCCTGAGGCCTATAGTAAGAATGATATTGAGTTTTTTGAATTGTGGTCAGCTATGCGCTGGAATCAGTTATTCAAAGAGGAAATTCCTGATTATGCTAACGTGCACGATATTGCACAACTTGAACTTATGGGGAAGCTAATCATTGGACAAGTCGGGAGTTTAATTAATTACGCTCAAGTGGCTAAAAAAATTCAAAAGTCTGAAAGCACGGTAAGGTCATGGTTCCAATTATTAGAAAGCACCTATTATCTATTTAGCATCTCTCCATGGTCAAATAACGTGAATCGCTCCATTTTAAAAGCGCCTAAGGCATATTTACATGACTGGTCACTTGTTAATGATGTTGGCGCCAGGATTGAGAATTATTGTGCTGTGCATTTGTTAAAAGCGATATATTATTGGAAAAATACAGGGCAAGGTCATTTTTCTCTACACTATTTGCGTGATAAGGATCAACGCGAAGTCGATTTTCTCATTGCTAAAGAAGATCAGCCCTGGATGCTTATTGAGGTTAAAAAAAGCCTGAATATTTCGACCAGTAAAAATCTGTTGTATTTCCAAAGGCAACTCAATCCCACATATACTTTTCAGCTTGTGTTTGATGCTGAGTTTATAAAGCTTGATCTATTTAATATTCATGACAGCAAAATTGTACCTATGCATACTTTCTTGTCACAGCTATTTTAACGTGAGTTACTGTTACGTACGTTTGCTGATTTTTGAGGCTGTGCAAATAATTCGCCCAAGCGTGTCGGTGTGAGTAATCAGTGTCACCCTGCGTGAAGTCGTTAGGGTTATTTGAAAGCTGGATTCCCGCCTATTTTGTTTCGGCGAAAATATGGTTATGACCCTTTTTAGTAAACCTTTATACACGCCACTTTTCTTTCTTGCGACAGCTGGTGAAGTGGTGGTTTTTCCCTGGCACACATCTCATCTGCCAATGGACAACGTGTGCGAAACACGCACCCTGATGGCGGATTGATCGGTGACGGGAGATCACCCTCTAAAATTTGAATTTGTTTATTACGCTCCAACTCAGGGTCAGGCAATGGCACTGCGGACAATAATGCTTTAGTGTAAGGATGCGCTGGTCTGTCACATAAAGCTCTTGATTCTCCCACCTCCATCAAATTTCCCAAATACATCACCATAATGCGATCAGAGATGTGTTTTATCACACTTAAATTATGCGCAATAAATAGAATGGTTAATCCCAGGCTTTGCTGCAACTCTTTGAGTAAATTCACCACCTGTGCCTGAATGGACACATCCAAAGCGCTCACGGGTTCATCACACACCAAAATAGAGGGTTTTAAAATAAGCGCGCGAGCAATCCCAACCCGCTGACATTGTCCGCCTGAAAACTGATGCGGATAACGGTTGATGTGCATGGGCGACAAGCCCACCCTACGCATCATCTCTTCAACACGCGATCTGCGTTCTTCTTTCGAGAGATGAGGTTCATGCACTCTTAAAGGTTCAGCAATAATATTGCCGATGGTAATTCTGGGATTTAGCGAGGCAAAGGGATCCTGGAAAATCATCTGAATTTCTTTTCTAACTGGCTGCCATGACTTCTTGTGCTTAAGTGCGGTTAAATCCCTACCCGCCCAGACGACTTTTCCTTCTGTTGCATGAACTAACCCAACCACGGCGCGAATCAAGGTGGATTTCCCACAACCTGACTCACCAACAATGCCCAGGGTTTCACCTTTTTTTACCGCAAAAGAAACCCCATCAACCGCTTTGACAAAGCGCGTTTGTTGCCAGATCCAGGATTTTTTGAGTGGAAAGTGAACTTTTAAGTTTTCAATAGTCAATATGCTCTCTTGTATACTCATTGACATCCCTCCTGGTGTTGTTTGGCATAAAAGCAAGCAACGAGATGGACTCTATCTTCTTCATAGTTCTCTAAACTGGGTCTGTGTGTAAGACAGTTTGGTAACGCAAAATCGCACCTTGGTTGAAAAGCACAGCCCACAGGTAAGTTGGATAGATCAGGTGGCTCCCCAGGAATGGCTTGTAAACGCGCACTTGGGATATCCACGCGTGGCGTTGCTGCCATCAATCCTTTAGTGTAAGGATGATGATTATGTTTAAATAATTCATGAACTTCTGCCGACTCTACAGGACGCCCACCATACATCACCATCACGCGATCACAGGCTCCCGCAACGACACCAATATCATGTGTAATTAAAATCGTTGCCATTTTAAATTCATTTTGCAGATCTTTTAATAGCTTTAATATTTGCGCCTGAACAGTAACATCAAGTGCGGTGGTTGGTTCATCAGCAATCAATAATTTAGGACGGCACATCAAAGCCATTGCAATCATTACGCGTTGGCGCATGCCTCCTGAAAACTCATGAGGATAGAGTTTTACCCTGTTTTTTGCATCGGGGATATGCACGACATCAAGCATCTCAAGTGCTTTTTTGGCAGCTTCTTTTTTTGAGCAATTGCGATGAATCATCAGGGTTTCAGAAAGCTGCTTTTCCACGGTAATATAAGGATTCAATGAAGTCATAGGATCCTGAAAAATCATTGAAATCTTATCTCCACGAACTTTATTAAGCTGTTTCGTTGGCATCCCAACTAATTCCTGACCATTAAATATAACCGAACCTGAAATAATGGCATTGGATGCTGATAAGCCCATTAGCGCCAAAACAGTTTGACTTTTACCCGACCCAGACTCCCCCACGATACCTAAGGTCTCCCCCTGGTCTAAGCTGAAGTTGATCTTATTGACTGCACTAACCAGCCCATCATTGGTTTTAAATTTTACGTCCAAATCTTTTGCAATTAATAATGACATGTTTCCCCCTTAACGATGCTCACGTGGATCAAGTGCGTCTCTTAAGCCATTGCCAACAAAGTTAAAACATAACAATGTCAAGGTTAAGAAAATCGATGGGATAACTAAAATCCACCAATAATTAAAAGCAATCACCTGCACACCATCACTGATTAAACCGCCCCAATCGGTCATTGGTGGTTGCACGCCAAGACCTAAGAAGCTTAAGAATGCCGCAGTCATAATTACCACAGGAACAGTTAAGGTAATATAAACGGCAATAATACCAATAAGGTTTCTAACAATATGACGCGTGATAATAGTGCGCTCTTTCACCCCGCACACATAAGCAGCTTCAATAAATTCCTTATTTTTTAACCCTAAGGTTTGTCCTCTGACCACGCGCGCCATATCAAGCCAGCTGACAGCTCCAATGGCAATAAAAACCAGAACAAAATTTCGACCGAATAAAGTGACCAGTAAAATGGCAAAAAACATAAAAGCCAAACCATAAAGCACATCAACGATACGCATTAAAACATTGTCTATTTTACCCCCAAAAAAGCCTGCAGTAGCTCCCACCAATGTACCAATAATCACACTGACCAGCGTTGCTACCAAACCAATTTCTAATGTCACTCGCCCACCGACCATGATACGAGTAAACACATCACGTCCCAAGCCATCGGTGCCAAACCAATGTGTTGAACTTGGAACAAGATAGACTTCGGAAAGATTCTGGTACTCGTAACTATATGGTGAAAACCACGGCAATATAACGACTGCAAGCACAATCAATCCAAGAATCACGATACTAATCATCGCAATCTTATTACTTCTAAAACGTAGCATCGCGTCATAGTATAAACTTCTGCCCCTAAATACTTGTTCATGTGAGGTATTTGCCACCTTTTCCAGAAAATTTGCATTCTTCTTTTTCTGCTCAACAGTAAAACTCTTTGTCATAACTTAACCTCAGTAACGAATCTTAGGATCTAAAAAAGCGTACACAATATCAACAACAAGATTGAATAGAATGACAAGAAGACTGTAGATAATAGTCAGTGCCAAGACGAGGTTATAGTCGCGATTTGTTGCTCCTTGAACAACTTGCACCCCAATCCCTGGTATTGTGTAGACTGTTTCCACAATAACCGACCCTGTTAGAATCCCTGCAATGGCAGGTCCCAAAAAGGAAACTACCGGCATCAATGCGGGCTTTAAGGCGTGCTTCCAGACAATGCGTGGCATAGACAAACCTTTGGCTTTGGCCGTACGGATAAATGGTGAGCTTAAAATTTCGATCAAGCTACTTCTGGTGATCTGAGTGATAATAGCAATGTAAGGAATCGCAAGTACCGTCGCTGGCAATACCATATGGGTCAAGCTTCCCCAGCTCCCCGCGGGAAACATTCCAAGCCATACGGCAAAAATCAATACGGCAATCGGAGCTGTCACCACAATCGGAGTGGAGATAAATAGCATCGCAATAATGCTCATCACATGATCGATAGCATTAAGGCGCGTATTTCGGCTTAACGCTGATAAGACGCCAAAGAACACACCAATAATACTGGCAATGGCGATGCTGCAAAGCCCAAGCTGCACAGACACCCAAAAACCACCCTGAGCGCCCAAAGGAAAGACCAACTGATTGATCGACATTCCCTGATATTTATACGAGTAGCCTAAATTGCCGTGAATAAGGTCATTAAGATAGTACAAAAACTGCTGCCATAACGGTAAATCCAAGCGGTACTGGTGACGCAGCTGCTTCAGAACTTCAGGCGATAAAGCGCGTTCCGTTGAGAACGGATCCCCAGGGGTCATGTGTACCATAATGAAGCTGATTAAGACAACGAAAAATATCGTTGGGATGGCGCCTGCTAGGCGCCGTAATACATAACTTAACATAGTCATCCCTATTTTAAGTTGAACAAAAATTTTTACTCACTGAAGTTACCAAGTCGCGCGAATATGAGACTTAAGCCTCTTTATTTTTGATCACCATAATTAAGGGAAAACCACTTGTCATAAACGTGGTCTAGATGGTTTATCTCCATCTGATAATTCACCACATACGGTTTCACCAGATGTGTTACGTTTTGTGCATAAAGCGGGATACTCGGATAATCGTTTTGCATAAGCATTAATGCCTTGGTGTAGTAAGGTACTGCCGCATCAGCGGTAAGTTGTTTTTGCCCTTCTGCAATCAACTTATCATATTCAGTATTGCAATAACCTGAGTTATTCTGTGGATTACCACACGTCCACATCGTGGCAAAGTTATCGATAGTATTAAAATCCGCTACCCAGCCATCTCGGGCAACACCATCATAATTATGTGACTGACGCACTTTAAGAAATACTTTGAACTCCGAATTTGCCAAAGTCACCTTAACAC
>JACCDZ010379558.1_pt1 | contig 14364 bp, 11 predicted proteins | sample 7449551 | NCBI WGS metagenome assembly JACCDZ01 (sample SAMN15323452, study PRJNA562643) | freshwater metagenome | isolation source: river surface water | place: USA:Blue River Watershed | collected 2017-08-18 | reverse complement strand
AGCGGCCGCGACACCACGCGCGGCAGCAGCGTCGGCCTCAGCCTGAAGCTGCCGCTGTACGCCGGCGGCGCCATCGATTCGCAAGTGACCGAAGCCGCGGCCAACCTTGACAAGGCGCGCGAGGACCTGGAAGCCGCCCGCCGCCAGAACGCGCAGAACGTGCGCCGCAGCTGGCTTGGCGTCAGCAACGGCGCGGCGCTGGTCAAGGCGCAGGAACAGCTGCTGGTCTCCGCCAAGAGCAAGCTCGACGCCACCCGCCTGGGCAAGGACGTCGGCGTGCGCACCAACCTCGACCTGCTCAACGCCGAAAAGGACTACCAGGACGCCATCCGCGCGCTGGCACAGGCCCGCTACAACTTCCTGCAGGCGAGACTGGCCCTGGCACAGGCTGCCGGCACGCTGGACGACCAAGTGGTGGAAGAGGTCAACCGTTTCTTCTGATTCTGGTTTACAGCAGACGGTGCACCAAAATCATTGCGGCCAACCTTGTCCAAGGTTGGCCGCAATGTTTGATGGCTGCTTGATCTTGAAACTAGTGACTCGCCTGCGTTATCCCGGCTTCGGCTCCCGGCTTGTCCCGCTGCAAAAGCCACGGCATGAAGGGTGCCAGGGACGGGGCCAGACTGCGGGCAAACGTTGCCGTGAGGTGATTGGTATCACGATACAGCACCTGCCCGTTGCGGCTGCCGTAACATAATTTGGCATCGCAAAATGCAGCCAGAGGATCCCAGATCCGGACATTATCAAAACGCTGCGCCAGGCTTTGCATGATCTGCAAAACATCCTTACGTTGCTTTTCCACTTCCTCACGGGGCAGATTACAGCTTTGTTCGCCCCGTCTTGCCACACACTCCGGCACCGGCCATGGCATCACCGGTTCCGGTGCAACCAATACAAGCCGAAGGCCTTTTTCTCTTAGGCGCTCAGCCATTTCTGTTAGTGCATTTCTCATAGTATCCAAGGCCATATTTCTATCAATCAAAGGTGATGATTGCGAAAAATCATATATCTTCGTAGGTACTAAAGTACTAAATACCTGCCGTCCAGCATATAAGCGAGGAATATAACTCATCCAAAATGCATTAACAATTACACCACTGACTTTGGATATAGATGGCTGCCCAAGTTCCTTCCATATACTCTTTGCATGCTCACTACAATGGATTCTATATTCACCATTTTTATATGAAACTGCATCATCAAACGGTGGGCAACCATGTGCAACTCGCACCAATATTTTGATGCGATAGTTTTTTACTTCTTCAGTAATAGATGGCAATAAATGATCGGCATGAGAATCACCCCATAAAAGTAAATTAGGTAAATCTCCCTGCCCTACAGAACATGCCGGAATACTGGAAATAGGTGTACCTCCCTGCTGCTCCATACAACCAGATAAACTAACTCGATCAAGCTTCGCATGTAATGCCTCCTTTTGCGGCCCCCATGGATGAGCCTTTGGCAAATACATGGAGACAGTCCCCCCAAGCCACAAACTCACCGTCACCAGCAACGCCATGCGCAAGGACAAGCGATCCGACTGCGACCAAGGCCAGCGGCGCTCGCGCACCGGCGTTTCGACAAACTTCAAGCTTAACCAGGCCAGCAACAGCGACAACACCGCCCCCAGCAGGAAATCCCGTGGCAGGTTGCGCGCCCCCAGATCCCATGCCCGCCCTAGGGCCAGCAATGGCCAGTGCCACAGATACCAGCCATAAGACAACAATCCCAGCGAGGTCCACAGCTTACGCGACATAAAGGCACTCACCGGATTTTGCACATCCAGCTGCCCGCCCAGCAGAAACAGCACCGCCCCAGCCACCGGCAACACCGCCATATAACCGGGGAACAGCATTTTTTCGTCAAAATAAAGAATCGAGCCCAGCATCAAACCAAGACCGGCAAAAGCAGCAGCGGCAGCAATATGCCGGCTGACCCGGCGTGGCGGAGCCAAAGCCAGCAGGCCGCCAGCGGCAAACTCCCACGCCCGCGCAGGCATCAGATAAAACGCCCACGGCTGGCTGCGCCAGGACATCGCGACACAAAGACCAAAAGACACCAACAGCAGCAATAACAACACTGCCCGCTGCCGCCGCCGCTGGCTACCCTGCGGCACCAGCCGGAACACCCCCCACAATAAAAACGGCCACAGCAGATAAAACTGCTCCTCTACCGCCAGCGACCAGGTATGCAGCATCGGGCGCAGATCGGTTTCGGCATCGAAATAATCAAAAGCATGCGTAAAGAAATGATGATTGGCAGACAGCGTCACCACACTGCGCACCTCCCGCCCCAGCCGGTTTTGCGCATCGGGCAGCAAGACGAAGTAAGCTGCCAGCAAGGTAACAACGATAACGACCATCATCGCCGGCATCAGGCGGCGGCAACGACGGGCAAAAAAACTGCCGAAATCTATCCGTCCCTTGTCATGTAGCTCGCGCCACAGCAGGCCCGTAATCAGATAACCGGATATGACGAAGAAAATATCAACGCCGACAAAGCCGCCAGACAAACCGGGAATACCGACATGGAAGGCAATGACCGCTAAAACAGCAATGGCTCTTAAGCCATCAATATCGGATCGATAACCTAGCACAATCATGCACCATCTTGAAACTTCACATTCTTAAATTTCTCGTCAATAGAATGATCAAATATTGCTTTTGATTTAAAGTATGCATTGCCATACATGGTCACATTCTTTCCAAGCATGGCCGCAGCAATGGCAACATGCAATCTATCCGTTTTCACAACCTTGAATTTATTAATAAAATTCAAAAAAAACCATGCCGACACATTGGCATAACTTTCTTTCTTTGTTCCCAAAGAAAACACACGAGACAAATCAACAGAGTTACTTAAATCACCCCAATCATGCTCTGCCTTTTCTCTATCAGTTCTAACAACAGTCAAAACATCACCACTCCCCGCCACTTTTTTATATAAAAACCATCTTCTCACTGCCTTCAATAGACGCGATGGCGAACCGAAAAATAAAGATGATAATGAATGCCTTGACAGCCAATCTTCTACATCCATATAAAATGCCATATCTTGATCCAAATATGTTTTAGCATTTACACAAATATTTTTCATATACTCAAAAGAAATTTTCTCCCTACAGAAAAAATGAACATTTTCTCCCATTATTGAGAACAAATCTTCATTTCCCCAAAAGGTTTGTGGAAGAACAACAACAACATTACCAAGCTCACACGGTGAATATTTACGCAAAAAATCAAGAGGGACAGAAGATCCAGTCCAAAAGCTTCCACCTCCACCATAAACGATAACAGAATTTTTTACATTGCCACCATAAAAAATCTCAAAATCAATATTGTTTTTCCTGAAAAAATCAATTGTGGAAACAGTTATAAATGAATCACCAGCATTACCAGGGTTAGGATAATATAAAATCCTCTTACCACGAAAATCCGAAAAAAACTCTATTAACGAACTCATATCATCTCCAAAAATTTACAAATTTCTTCGGCATGAAAGCCATAACTAAAAACAATACTTTCACAACTACTATCTCGCCCACATTTTACAAGTCCTTTTACAGAATAAACAATATCATCATGTGAGAATTTAACATATGAAATGTTCTCGCGAATAATTTTTGGGTATTGACCAACGTCATTTCCAAAATATTTTAAACCCAATGCCATATATTCCATTGCTTTTGTAGGAGAAGATGCCATATATGTTTTTATTTCAGGCAAAAAACAAACTCCAAAATCGGCATGACTAACCCTTATAAACAACTCCTCTCGCGGCAAACCTTCAAAGAATCGTACTCTTGGATCAGAATTTTTCTTAATGAAATCAACTGCCGCATTTCGACTATTGCTATAGTATTCTAAAATAAAATCCGCATCCGATGCCATGAAAGCACGATGAACCATCTCGCTTTGTCTTAGAGAGTCAATTGTTCCGATGTACACAAAACGAAGTGGTCCACTTTTTTTCTCGACAGGAACGACTTCAGGAAATATGGCAGGGTCAACGCCCATCGGAACAGCAAGGGTCGGAATCGTTAAACCTGGTCTAAATAATTTTTTATGCTCATCTGTAATTGGCCAGTAAAAATCACACTTCGAAAGCAATCTATTCTCTTGCCAATTTTTTACCTTGTATTCTATTAGTTTTCTAATTTTACCTTGCTTATTAATGCACGCCTCTTCATAACGTCTGAAAGTGTGCGGAAAGCTTTCCCAAAATCCAATTTTCTTTAAATTTTTTACCTTAAGCAACTGCTTTAACACAGGAAAAAAGTTACGTACAACAGTAAAATCATAACGCGAAATATCTATATACTTTGATAACTCACCAACAAGGCCATATCTACGGCATTTCCATGGAACAATAACTTCATTTCCATGCACAGAACCAGAATTTACATTTCTATCAAAGTAAACAATATCAATATCAAAATAACCAACGAGTTGTTTTTTGAACAATCCTTCTATTGCCGACTCTTTCGAAAATGAACTTTGATCTGTTAGCAGCAGAACTCGACGCATATGGAATTCACAATTTTTAAAGTAAGAAAAAAATGAAAGTACAACTTGTACTCAAAGCACCTTCGTGGCATATTAACAGCAAGTCACATCCGCGATAAAAGCGTTGTAATTTTATTGAAAAAGCTACCTTTCAAGCAAACGCATCTAACACAACTCATCAAACCGAAACCATCAACACCCATTCATACGCTTGGAGAATTTCATGATTCTAGTCACTGGTGGTGCTGGATACATAGGGTCTCACACTTGCCTGCAACTTTTACAAACCGGCAAAAAAATAATCGTCCTAGATAACCTAAGTAATAGCAACATCGAAGCACTCAAACGTATTGAGCAACTAAGCGGAAAAAAAATCAAGTTCACTCTAGGAGACATCCGTGACAGCAAAGCACTAGACAAAGTATTTAATAATCCAATTAGCGCCGTCATACATTTTGCAGGGCTGAAATCCGTCGGAGAATCAGTCAGCGACCCGATTCGCTATTATGATAACAATGTCAATGGTACGCTTAATCTACTAGCAACCATGTCAAGGCACAATTGCCATACACTGGTATTCAGTTCATCTGCAACCGTATATGGAAACCCTCACACTGTACCGATAAAAGAAAATTTTCCACTATCAGCAACAAATCCCTATGGACGAAGCAAGCTGATGGTAGAGGAGATCCTGCGCGATCTAACCCAGGCTAATTCAATATGGCGTATTGCTATACTGCGCTATTTTAACCCGATTGGCGCGCATGAAAGCGGCATGATCGGAGAAGACCCTAAAGGCATTCCTAATAATTTATTACCATTTGTATCCCAGGTCGCAATCGGAAAGCGAAAAACGCTTAACATATTTGGTAATGACTACCCGACACTGGATGGTACTGGTGTTCGAGACTACATTCACGTTATGGATCTTGCCAATGGCCATCTAAAAGCACTACAAGCACTGCATCGACAAACTGGACTACTAACAGTAAATCTGGGGACAGGCCACGGCTACTCAGTGCTCGATATTGTTAAAGCATTCGAAATCGCAAGTGGGCATACCATCCCCTATCAGATTGTCCCTCGTCGTACGGGAGACATCGCCACTTGCTACGCAGACCCCTCTCAGGCTGAAAAACTACTAGGCTGGCGTGCTGAAAAAAACCTGACTCAGATGTGCGCCGACAGTTGGCGTTGGCAAAGCAAAAACCCTAACGGTTATGAATAAGCCAAGAGGTTGGGAAACCCACACGTCCACATACTGAATAAGTATTTATCAACATAGTGAAAATAACAGCCTCTTCAGAAAAATCATCATCAGCCACATTGCTCGAACCTAAAAACGGCCATAACATTTTAACGTAGATTCATAAAAATCAAGCATGCCAGACATCATTTTACTGAAAGTCATATTTTCAGATGCGTGCCGAAATGCACTATCCTGTAATCTGCGGCAAATATCATCATCATTAATTAACACTTCTACTGACTTTATTATTGCTTCCGGACTACTTGGTTCACAAAGCAAACCAGTTACATTGTGATTTATCATTTCAGGCAAACCACCAACTGTCGTAGCAATCACATTTTTCTTCATCATAAAAGCCTGTGAAACCAATCGTGTTTGAGCTTCAGTAGCGACTGATGAAATTACAACAACATCACAGATAGCAAGCCAATTTTCAATATCGCTCTTATAACCTAAAAACCTAAATCTTCCCATGTCAATTTCTCGAGAAAGACTTTTAACCAGTTTGTTTTTATAGTTCTTTGTTTGAGCAGTAGCCTCTCCAATCTGAATGCAAGTTATTAATTCATGCTCTTTTATTAAAAACTTACAAGCTTCAGAAAAATAATGAACGCCTTTATCAGGCCTAATCATGCAAATATTTGCAACAACCTTATGGTTTTTCGGAATATTTAGATAATCTTTCAAATCGTTACCATTTACGGCCGGACGAAATCTATTTTCATCCACACCTGCAATCGCAACGTAAACATCCACCCCACTAACCAAACCCTCTTGCTCCAATATCGCACGTATTTTATTTGCAGTTACTATGATGCCATGATGACCTCTTCTCCATAAAAGTCGGCGAAAAAAATTTAAACGAATTGGCTCAGTTATATGCCTTGATCTCACAACAACAATTGAGGTAAGCCACTTTATAAGCGCACCATAAGTGGCATCACGATTACCATGACAATCAAGCAATTGCACTTTATTATGATGTAAAAAACTTCTCAACTTCAAAAATGTTTTCGGATGCAATGACCCTCTTATTTCCAATTCATATACAGGCACTTTATTCTCGCGTGCCTTCAAAATAATTTCAGACCCTGGCCTCGCAATAATCCAACAAACATGTCCGTTTTCATTTAACCATTTTGCCTGTTCTACAATTCTGAGTTCCTGACCTCCCCAGTTCATAGATGATTCTATGTGCGCAATTATCATAAAAATCTCTTTCAAATTATTTTATCAATCAAATAATTTTACAATTTTGAACCAAAACCATTTATCCATTTTTCATATGGATATCAGAGTCACCACCACGCCATGAGATAATTTTGGCTGGCACACCACCTACAATTGCGAAATCCGGAACAGATTTTGTTACAACAGCTCCCGCAGCAACAACGACTCCACGTCCGATATTTACTCCATCCAAAATTCTCGCACCTGTTCCAATCCATACATCATCTGAAATCTCGATGCCTTTTTTGGTCTCCCCTTGCATAAAAATAGGAATATTTTTATTTTCAAAAATATGATTAGATGGAATAATCACAACGTGCGCTGCAATTCTTACATTATCCCCCACCGTCAATCCACCATGCCCATACAAAACACAGAACGGATTGACAGTACAATTACTCCCAAATTTCACTATTCCACCACGAGCATTAATAATTACATTTTCATGAACATGACATCTATCACCAAAAATAATCTTTCCTGTTTTTTTGGCATATAAGGATGCATTTAAATTAATCTTCACACCATACGCAATTGAGATATTTTTCTTAAAAAATCGAACCTTATAAGAAACTGATCTCAGAAAAAGCTTCATAGCATAGCTTATATTAATAGACACTATTGACCTCGAATCATAACATACACCCCACCCAATAATGGACTGCTATATATACTCATGCGACGCGCAAACCAGCTGGCATTTGCCTCTTTAGTAACAATACGCCCAATCTTTTGCGGACTGGTCTTGCTCGTATTAATACCTTTATCAACTGTATAAAGATGCTGGAATCCTGCATTCAGGGCAACTTCAATATAATCATTATCAAAATAGCCCTGCGGCCAGCACAGGTGATCGCTGACCGTGCCCAGCCGTGCCTGCAGCGTGGCACGCGATTGCGCTAGGTCTGCGGCCAAGCTTTCGCGCTTGTCGGAGGCATTGGCGCACAGCTTGTCCCAGCGCGCATGGCTGTGGGTATGGCTGTGAAACTCGAATGTCCCCGCAGCACGCGCCGCCTCGACTTCACTCCAGCGCATCATCACCTCGTCGGCACGACCCTCATCGACAGCCTGTTTGCAGGCTTTGTGATTCGGCGTGGCAGGCAAAGGTTGGCCGCAACCGTCATGCGGTCGTACGGCGCCGTCGCCGATCCAGCCGGTGATGGTGAACAGCGTGGCCTGCTGACCGTAACTCTGCAGCACCGGATGGGCGTAAACCCAGTTATCAAGATAACCGTCGTCAAACGTTACCAGCACGCTTTTGGCAGGTAATACCTTACCGGCAATAAAGGCAGCAAAGTCGTCGCAGCTGATTGTTGTCCAGCCATGTTCAGCCAGCCAGCGCATGTTTTGTTCAAATGTCTGCGGCGAGACGGTAACCAGACCGGGGAGTGGACTGACGTGGTGGTACATCAGTACCGGAATGGCCCTTGCCTGTTTCATGACTTTTCCCTGCCCCCCAGTAATTGGCGGTATAGCGCCTGCATCTGCCTGTTCATGGTGTCCACATGAAAACGGCTCTCTACTTGTTGCAGGCTGGCCTGCCCCATTTTTTGCCGCAGAGCCTCATCCTGCAATAACAGGGTGACCTTTTCCGCCAGTGCGTCGGCATCAAACGGATCAATCAGAAAACCGTTTACACCATCAGCCACGACTTCCGGTACGCCATCTACATTGCTGCCAACAATCGCCAGACCATGAGTCATCGCTTCGATATAAGCCGTGCCCAATGCCTCTTGCTGGGTAGGCAATACAAACAAATCCAGACCGCTCAGTACATTGGCAATATCCCGGCGCAAGCCGAGTAAATGCACGCGGTCTTGCAAGCCTTGTTTGGCGACGCGATTCTGGATGTTCTCGAATTGCGGGCCATCTCCGGCAAAGACGAAATGGGCATCCGGGCAGGCTTTCAGGATTGCGGGAACCGCATCTAGGATATAGCGATGGCCTTTTTTACCGCGCAAGATCGCAACGGTACCGACGAGCAGGGCCGATTCAGGTAATCCCAACTCGCTACGAAGTGTTGATGCAGAGGATGCCCGTAACTGCTCGGGGTCAACACCGGTATAAACCGTTGTCACCCGGTTTTCCGGCACGCCTTCGCTCATCAGGTAGCGGCGCACATGCTCGCTGACGCTGACTACATGGTGCGGCAAGGTGGTGTAGGTAAAACGCGAGGTCAGCGGCAATGCCAGATGGCGGGTACGCACGACAAGGCGGCCAGCAATCAACCCTGCCAACCCGCCGAGAATGCTGTCGCGGCCGCTGTGGGTGTTGACCACATCGACGCGTTCACGGCGGATGATGTTTTGCATGCGCCATACGGCAGGCAGGTCGATGCCATTACGCATGCGTACTTCGAATACCTCGAAACCGGCTTCGCGCGCACGCGCACCGAACTTGGCCTTGGGCTGGCACAGCAGCAGCATACGATGGCCCAGCTTGCGCAGACCCACCATTTCCTTGAATGTGCGATGCTCCTGCCCGCCCCAACCCAGCGATGACTCGGTGTGAAGAATGGTCAGAGCCTGCTCAGTCATGGTTTGGCTCCTTGAATTGCAGGCGATGCAGGTTGGCGTACAGGCCATCGCGTGCGATCAGCTCGGCATGATTGCCGATTTCGGCAATCCGTCCCTGGTGCATCACCACGATACGGTCAGCATGTTCGATGGTGGACAGACGGTGTGCCACCACCAGAGTAGTGCGGTTTTTCATCAGATTTTCCAGCGCGGTCTGTACTAGTCGTTCGGATTGGGTATCCAGCGCACTGGTTGCCTCGTCCAGCAGCAAGATCGGAGCGTTCTTGAGCAAGGCGCGGGCAATAGCCAGACGCTGGCGCTGGCCACCGGACAAGCGGGTGCCATTCTCGCCGATCATGGTATTGAAACCGTCTGGCATGGATTCGATAAATTCCAGCGCATTGGCGGCTTTTGCCGCAGCCACGACTTCATCGAAACTCACCTCGCCGACACAACCGTAAGCGATGTTGGCCGCAAGGGTATCGTTAAACAGGACAACATCCTGGCTCACGAGTGCGATATGGCTACGCAGGCTCGGCAGAGCGATCTCGTTTAATGGCATGCCATCCAGCAGGATCACGCCGCTGGTCGGCTCGTAAAAGCGGGGAATCAGGCTGACAAGAGTGCTCTTACCGCTTCCGGAAGCGCCTACCAAGGCAATGGTCTCACCGCCACGTACATCCAGATTGATGTCATATAGCGCAGCACGCTCGCTCCCCGGGTAAGAAAAGCAGAGCTGCCGGAAGCTGATCTCGCCACGCGTCTGCGCCAGGCGTTTAGTGCCACTATCCGGCTCGCCATGCTCGTCAATGAACTGGAACACGCTTTCTGCCGCAGCAAGCCCTTTCTGCAAGGATTGCGAAATACTGGTAATGCGTTTGACCGGTGCAAACAGCATCAGCATGGCCGTAAGGAAAGACATGAAATCGCCGGCGGTAAAGCTACCGTGTTGGGCGCGCAGTGCGGCAAAGTACAGAATGGCAGCCAGCGCACAGGCAATGAACAGCTGCGTCACCCCAGTATTGGCCGAACTTGTGGCGCTTTGCTTGATGCCATTGCGGCGTATTGCCTCGGCAGCGCGCTGGAAACGTTGTGCCTCCCGCTCCTCGCCACCGTAGATTTTTACGACACGATGGCAATCAATGCTCTCACCCAGCACCTGGGTAAGCTGCGCCATATTCTGCTGGTTTTGCCGTGACAGCCCGCGCAGGCGGCGACTCACGAAGCGTACACACAATGTCACCAGTGGCAACACCGCGAGACAGATCAGCGTCAGTTGCCAGTCGGTATAGAACAGCAGCCCCAGCAGGCCCAATACGGTGATGCCGTCCTTGACGGTAACGGTGATGACATTGAACCCGGCCTCAGTTACCTGATTGACATCAAAAGCGATACGCGACAGCAGGCGGCCGGAAGGATGATTGTCGTAGTAGCTGACTGGCAGACGTACCAGCTTGGCAAACATCTCCTGACGCAATGATTGCACCAGCTGCCCGGTCAGCCAGCTGGTCGAGTATTCGTTGATATAACTGGTCAGGCCACGCACCAGAAACAGCCCGACAATGGCCAGTGGTGCCCACAACAAGGAGGATGCATCCTTGTTGACAAAACCGCCATCAATTAGCGGCTTCATCAAACGCGCAAACGCCGGTTCGGTGGCGGCGGCAATGCTCATCGACAGCAGCGAGACCACGAAAACCTTCCAGTAGGGCCGCAAATAACTCATGACCCGCATGTAAAGAGCAAAACCGCTGACAGATGAGGTAGATGACATGCGAAAAACCACGATAAATCAGATAATTATAAACCAGCCCGGCGCCAGCCGGGCCCTGTCACAACAAGCGCTGGTAGCAAGCCAGCAGACGCGCAGCCATCTTGTCCAGCGTCAGCTCGGCCACACTGGTACGCGCGGCTGCGGCTAACCTTGGCCACGCGGCACGGCAGGCCAGCCATTGGCCGAGCTGCTGACGCAGGGTGGCGCTGTCCAGCGCGTCGGCCACCCAGCCATTTTCCCCCTCGCGGATCAGCTCGGCGGCACCGCACTGCTGCGTGGTGAATACCGGCAAACCGCAGGCCAGCGCCTCGACACAGACATTGGGGAACGGGTCGTACAGGGTCGGCAGGATGAAGGCGTCGGCCATGCCGTAAAACGGCTTGACGTCGTTTTGCGCACCGGCCAAACGGACACGCGACGCGATACCCAGCGTGGCGGCCAACCTTTGATACTGCGCGGCGTACTTGTCGTGCCCCACCACCACCAGATACACCTCCGGATGCGGCACGATGGCCTGCAATGCCCGTGCCACGCCCTTGCGTTCGAAACCGGAACCGACATACAGCAACAAGGGCGCAGATGGCGGAACCTGCCACTGCTCGCGCATTGCGCTACGGTGTTCACGCAGCGACGGGTGAAACGCCGCGGTATCGACACCGTTGTAGATCACGGCAAAACGCTCCTCCGGCAGGCCGAAATAGTGCTGGATCTCGCGCTTCACCATCTGCGAATTGCAGATCACCGTCTTCAGGCGCGGGTGCAGGAACATGCGCCGTTCCATCCACTGCACATAATGATGGTAAGGGTTGAGCTGCAAGGCCAGCCGGCCCCAGCGCGACAGCACCCGGCAGCGCAGTTGCAGCCAGTGGCGATGCACGCCATCGCCGGCACGGTAGATGTCGCAACCGGCAATGCGCTCGTGCGACTGCACCAGCTCGAAGCCTTCACGCCGCCAGATGCGGCGCGCGGCGCAGGCAAAGCCCCAGTCGCGCCAGACGCTGCCAATATAGAAAGGGTTGGCCGCAATCGCGCGCACACCGGACAGCGCCTCCCACTTGCGCGCGATCAGGTTCACGTCCAGATTGCCCTGCGCCGACAGCGCCGACAGCGCACGGCTGACAAAACGCTCGGCACCGCCGGCCGGATTGTATTTCTGCCGCACAATCACCAGTCGCGTCATGCGCCAACCTCGGCCATCAGGCTGTTGAAGGCTGCCAATACCTGTGTTTCAGTGATCAGTTCCAGGCATTCGCTGCGCTTGCCACCGCCACAACCGTCCTTGCCACACGGACGGCACGGCAGCTCGGCGCGCAGCAGGCTGTGTGGCACCTGCCACGGCCCCCACTCGATGTCGCCGGAAGGGCCGAACAGCGCCACGCACGGCGTCTGCATCGCCGCAGCGATGTGCATTGGCACCGAATCCATGCCGATAAAGGCGCGCGCACCGTCAATCAGCGCAGCCAGTTCCTTCAGGCTCAGCTGTCCGGCCAGCGAGGCCACCGGCTGCGACAGCCGGCCGGTGATATCGGCTAGCAGCGCCAGCTCGGCGGCATCCGGCGCTGCCGACAGCACGACGGTTTCACCCTGTGCACGCAATTGTTCAATCAGCGCCGCCATGCGCGCGGCAGGCCAGGTTTTGAACAGCCAGCGCGAAGTCGGGTGAATGACCAGATAAGAGCCGTGAACACCTTGCTCCGCCAACTTCTGGCGCACGCTTTGCTGCGCCGCGTCGCCGGCTACCAGCTGCAGCCGGCGCTCGTCGGCTGCTGGATAAATACCGAGGCGGCGCAAGGCATCAAGATGGGTTTCCACGGTATGGCGGCGGTTGCCGAATACCTGTGCATAAAAATGACTGAAACTGGATTTGAAGAACTCACCATAAGCGCCAAGCGGCGCCACCGCCCAGCGTGGCCGCAACAGACGCACAAGCCAGGCACCGCGCTTGTGATTGGTCAGGTGCACAATCAGGTCGTACTGCCTTGCTCTCAGGCCGGACAGCAGCTGCCACTCGGCGGCCAGCTGCCCGAACAGGCCGAGCTTTTTCCAGTTCCGGTCGATAGTGAATAGTTTCGACAGCGCCGGATGGCCGGACAGCATGTCACGGGTGTCGTGATACACCAGCGCGTCGATCTCGGCATGCGGCACGTGCGTTTTCAGCACCGATAGCACCGGCGATGACAACAGCACGTCGCCGTGATGACGTAGCTTGATGACAAGCACGCGGCGCACGGCGGACAGATCGATAGCGTCTTTGAGCATAGAAAAGAAAAAAGCCGGATCAGGCATCCGGCCCGGCATTCAGTTGTTGCAGAAGATCGGCGATTCTATCAGGGTCTTCGCTGCGAAGCATGCGCGCAACAAACGGCCCCACTTCATCAAGGTGGCTGGACAGCACCTGCTGCTTCACGTCCAGCAGGTTGGCCGGGTGCATCGAGAAGCGGCGCAGGCCCATACCCAGCAGCAGCCGGGTCAGGCGCGCGTCGCCGGCCATCTCACCGCACACCGACACCGGCACCCCGGCCTTGCTGGCGGTCTTGATGGTGTAGGAGATCAGCTTCAGTACCGCCGGATGGATAGGGTCGTACAGGTGGCTGACGCTGTCGTCGTTGCGGTCGATCGCCAGCGTGTACTGGATCAGGTCGTTGGTGCCGATGGAGAGGAAGTCGACATGCTTGATGAAGCTGCCCACCACCAGCGCCGCCGACGGGATCTCGATCATGGCGCCAACCTCCACCGCCTCGGCAAAGGCGATGCCTTCGGCGCGCAGCTCGGCCTTGGCGTACTCCAGCTGGGTCAGCGACTGCTTCAGCTCGCCCAGGCTGTTGATCATCGGGAACAGGATGCGAATCTTGCCGAAGGCCGAGGCGCGCAGCAGCGCGCGCAGCTGGGCGCGGAACATCAGCGGCTCGGCCAGGCACAGGCGGATGCCGGTCAGCCCCAGCGCCGGGTTTTCGGCCAGCTGGTGGTTGAGCCAGCGCGGGCTCTTGTCGGCACCGAGGTCCATGGTGCGCACCGTCACCGGCGCGCCACCGGTCAGCTCCGCCACCATGCGGTAGGCCTCGAACTGCTCGTCCTCCGACGGCAGGTTGT
>JACCDZ011541504.1_pt1 | contig 14366 bp, 14 predicted proteins | sample 7449551 | NCBI WGS metagenome assembly JACCDZ01 (sample SAMN15323452, study PRJNA562643) | freshwater metagenome | isolation source: river surface water | place: USA:Blue River Watershed | collected 2017-08-18 | reverse complement strand
TGAGCGCTGCGCATGAATACGCACCACCGCCCCATCGGGGCTGTAGCGCAATGCGTTGTCAATCAGGTTGCGCAGCAAGATCTGCCACAGCGTACTTTGCCCGTTGACTTGCAACGGCTCAGGCGCCAGCAGCTCCAGCGTTTGGCCTCGTCGCAAGGCATCGGGCGTCAGATCGGCCATAACTTGCTGGGCCAGTTGGTCTAGGCGGAAGGGTTTAGACGCGACATCTTGCAGGCCTTCTACACGGGCCAGTGTGAGCAACTGCTCGACCACACGCGAGGCGCGGTCACAACCCAGCAAGGTGTCTTGCAAGGCTTGCTGGCGCAGTGCGTCGTCGCGCGCGGAGCTGAGTGCCACTTGCGCTTGGGCGCGAATGGCAGCGATGGGTGTGCGCAGCTCATGGGCGGCATCAGCAGTGAAGCGGCGTTCAGTCTCCATACGCTGGGCCAAGCGTTGCAATAGGTCGTTGAGCGCATCCAACATGGGCTGCACTTCTTGGGGCGTTTCGGGCAGGCTGACAGGCATGAAGGTTTGGGTATCACGCTTGAGCAGCGCTTGGCGTAAGCGCTGCAAGGGCTGCAGGCCTGAACGCACGTTCCACCACAAACCAATCAGCAGCAAAGGCAAGGCAATGGTGAGTGGCAGCAAAAACCCCACCAACACCGCACGCAAAATTTCGTCGCGACTGTCCAAGCGCTCGGCCACATAAATTTGCACATCATGCTCACGCCCAGGCGCTGCGAAAACCCGCCACGCTTTTCCATCGGGCAAGGTCAGCGTTTCAAAACCCGACTTGTGCTGCGCCATGGGTTCGTGTGCCACATTGGGCGAATGCATGACCAAGCGATCTTCGTCAAACACTTGGTAGGCAACGCGGTGGGCGTATTTGTGCAAAGTGGGCGCATCTAGCAACGGCTCGTCGTCTTCTGGCGTGGCGTTCTGCTGCACCACCAACAAGGCCGCCGATTGCGCCAAGTGGGCGTCTAGCAACTCATCCACTTCGTGCTGCGCTTCAAACCAAACAAAGGCCGCCGTGGCCACCCACGCCACCAAAACACCGCCCAAGGTGCGCGTGAGCAAGCGTTGCTGTAGTGAGAACTTTTGTGACATGTGGCTGGCCTTTGTCTCAAGGCATGACGATGTAACCGACACCGCGCACGGTGTCGATCAGCCCCGCACCCATCTTGCGACGCAGGTGGTGAATGTGAACTTCGATGGTGTTGCTCTCCACCTCATGGCCCCAGCGGTAGAGGTGCTGCTCCAACTGCTCGCGCGACAGGACCCGGCCTGCGTTGAGCAGCAATGCCTGCAACAAGTCGAACTCTCGAGTAGACAGATTGATAAGAGCCCCGCCGCGACTCACTTGGCGCGAACTGAGGTCTATCACCACATCGCGAACTTGTTGTGTGGATTGTGTTTTGCCGTTAGCTCGACGTACCAAGGCGTGCAAGCGCGCAGCCAATTCATCCAGATCTACGGGCTTCACCACGTAATCATCGGCGCCTAAATTGAGTCCTTCAATACGCTGGGCAACAGCATCTCGGGCCGTCAAAACAAGGATAGGCATGGCCACACCGCGTGCGCGTATTGCTCGTAATACAGCCAAGCCATCTTGGCGAGGTAGCCCAATATCTAGCACAGCAGCTTGATGTTGAGCACTCAGAAGCTCTCGCTCCGCAGCCACCCCATCGCGCACCCAGTCCACCTGAAATCCGCGTTGGTCTAAGCCCGTACGTAAGCCACGGCCCAGGAGCTCGTCATCTTCGGCCAAAAGTATTCTCATAAGGCCCAACTATGTCTTATTGATTGGCAATGGCGTGCTTTGTCTTTTTCATCAACGCGATCACTTCTTCTTTTCTTCCAGCATCGGCAATTTGGCGACCTGCTCGCGCAGGGGCATTCAGCGCTTTTTCTAAGTACATCAGCGCAGCTTGCGGCTGCTTTGTTTCTATCAAATATTCAGCATAGAAAAAATTTGGATCGATGCCTTGCGGGTTAATTTGCAATGCTTTTTCCAACAAAGTCTTGGCTTTGTCTTTGTCGCCGAAGCCTACAGGCCAACCCGGCACTTTGAAATAAAGCACCCCTAAGCTGTTGTAAGCAGATCCATCAAGAGCTTGGGGATTTATTTCAATGGCTTTTTCGTACATTTTTTTGGCGTCTTTCACCAAACTCAAAGCGCCCAAGCCACCTTTGTCACCGGCCCAAGTGCTGACGATGATGCCTTCCCAAATCAATGGCTCGCTTTGCGAAGGGTATTGGGCGCTGACTTTATGAGCCTTAGACGCCAATAACTCCCAACGTGCCAACTTGTCAGCCGCAGGCACCTGATAACGCACTACTTCCCATTCACGTTGCAGCTCAGCCACCGCATCATCCATCGGTGTGGCGGCAAATACACTCGCGCTGAGCGCCATCCACAAGGCAAATGCTACTTTTTTAATCATGTCTATTTCTTTCCGTTTTATCTCGTAAATAGTGTGCGCAACGCACGCGCATGCGATTTGAATGAGCCATCCATCCATGAACCCAAAACGCCGTTAAGGCGTACACCCAGTCGCTCGGGAAAACCAATGAATTTCTCTGCTGCTTGTGACTCAATCAGCGCCAACAAGGCTGCTGCCACCACGTCGGGCGAATCACTGGCCGTACCGGTCAGCTGATTGAACTGCTGCGCTAGGCTGCCATTGAATGCAGTTTGCGTCGCACGCGGCGCGAGCAATTGCACTTGCACAGGGGTATCGCTGAGCTCACGTCGTAGACCTTCTGCTAGCCCGTGCAATGCAGCCTTGCTAGCACCATAGGCTGAAAATCCCGGTACGCCAATGCGCCCCAAAGCAGAGCCGACGAAGATCAATTGCGCTTGCGACTGGCTGCGCAACCTCGGTAGCAACGCTGTGACCAATTGCATCGGAGCGGTCACGTTGGTTTGCATGAGTTGCTCAATGTCAACGTCGGTCATGTTTTCAAAAGGCCCAAATGATGACAAACCCGAGGCAATCACCACGACATTGATGTTTTGATCTTTTGCAATTTGGCATATCAGCGAACGGCCACTCGATGTTGTGATGTCAGCGACATATGCATTTTCCTCAACACCCTGAGACCAAGTGCGTCCAACGCATGCGACAAAAGCGCCATGTGCACGCAACTGACGTGTCATGGATTGACCTATGCCACCGCTTGCGCCAATGAGCAAAACGCGTGATTCCTGAACCTTCATGCTTGCACCTTTGGCGCTTGCGGTAGGGGCAAACTTCTGAACACATCGCCATACAGGCGAAAAAACATATTGGCTGCGTGCACGATGGCGTCTTGGTCATCTTGGCGCTTGATGTCTCCCATCAACATTTCAAAATGTGCGGTGTGCTCTAAATCTAAAGTGCCATGCGAACGCAAGTAGCTAAATGCGGCATCGGGTAATTGCAAAGGTTTTTGTATGGCATCTGCCGCCATCAATGCCAGTGACACGCTTGTACCTTCCAGCACGTACACCATACCAAAGAACCCAATTGGATTGACTCGAGCGATGGTGTCGTATGCATATGACACCATCAGTTCCGTTGCTTGGCTGGGCTTGCTATCACTCGCAGCCTGACGATCTCCACCACATGCCACGATGTCATCCAAGATCCATTGCTCGTGACCCATTTCTTCTTCGATGTATTCATTCAAGGGAGCAACCAACCATGCATGGTGGGCAGGCAAGGCTTCGCGTGTTGCAGTCAGCAGCGGCACTGTGTGACGCACATGGTGATATGCCTCTTGCAAAAATGCCATATAGCTGGCCAATGTCACATCCCCCACAAGACAGCGCTGAATGATGGGAGCGCTGAGCAATGTGTTTCTGGAAGCCGTGGTTTCTTCAACTAAGCGTTTATAAAATGACATGGAAATTTCCTTTAAATCGTTGACTCTTGCAAACCTAAGGAGTTGGCATAGGTTTGAAAAATAGCTTGGCGCTGTGGTCGCCCATTTGCTGTGCTCATGCCTGATTGCACATTGAATGGCAAATCTGCCACTACATGCTTGGCAATACGCGCGTAATCCGGGAATTGCGCATTCGCTGCATCAACTGCGCTTGCAATGACATCGGCAAGCTCATCGGAACTGATGCCTGTGATCATTGGCCAAATGACCGCACTGAGCTGCGGCTGTCCGTTACCAAAAACCACAGCCTCTCGAATGCTAGGACTGCTGCGCAACACTGTCTCTATCCACTCGGGAGAGACGTTGCGGCCGAAGGAAGTGATGAGCACATTTTTTTTGCGGCCTTCAATGTGAAGGTAACCATCCTTGTCTAAGCGTCCTAAATCACCACTAGGCCACCAATCGTTGGTCAACGGCTCTTGCCCTAAATATCCCAACATCAAGCTACCACTTACCTCAATCTCGCCATCTTCTGCAATACGCACCTTTGCATGTGGCAATGGCTTACCCACACTGCCTGCTCTAATCTGCTGAGGCAAATTGAGCGTTTGTACCGACGAGCCTTCCGATAAGCCATAACCCTCAAAAGCAGGCAAACCCAGCTGATGGGCTTGGTGAATGAGCGTCTCGCCCACTGGTGCGCCACCCACAGCCACCATGCGCAAACATGTCGGCGCTGTTTGCTGCGTTTGTGTCAGATATACACACCAAGCTCGGAGCATTTGCGGCAACAGGACCATGCTGCTGGGCTCGTACTTCAGTACGGCCGCGTGGAAAATCGCAACATCAAAACCACTTGCACCCCGCCAACCCAGTTGCGCCAATGGCAAGGTAATCAGAGTTGCGCCAATTTCAGCGGGTGCCATCACGCCAGCGATGTTCTCAAGTAGAACTGCAAATGGCAGCGCATTGAGATGTCGGGTCAGTCGCATCGGCTGCGTAGCAACTGCTAATGACTTTGCAACAGCCAACATACTTGCCACCGACAAACACACCCCCTTAGGCTGTGCTGTTGTTCCAGACGTAAAGGTTATTTTTGATGTGCCCTTGTGTACATCGCATGGCTGATTCGCCAAGCTGATGCATACCAAATGCTCATCAAGCAACGAAAAGTCTACGCGCGGCGCTTGCTTCCAATTTGACGCAACAGAAATGTTCACGATCAAAGTGTCAACGCCTGCGCTTTGTAACGCGTGCTGCAATTGCTCCGGGGTAAAAAAAACCGGCAACGGCACGTGAACCAAACCCAAGTTCTGGGCGGCGGCATCAATGGCTAAAAAAGCAGGCGTGTTGTCTAAACATGTCGCTACAACTTTGGCTGAGCCTCTAACCAGCAAGCTTGCTGCCTCTGCCTGTAGCTGCTGCCACTCCAATTCCGAGAGTAAACGTTGATCCGTTTGAATCTGCATGCTCAAGCGCCCCCCACCAAGCGTGGATTCAGACGCATCGCGATTTGTAGTTGAACGGCTAACACCACTGGCTCGTGAGCGTAGTAGGTACCCCAATCTTTAACGTCGCACCCCAAGCGGCGGGCATCAGCTGCGCCCAACGCCAGAGGCGCGATACCCATACGCGCAAACAAATGACGCAGTTCACGGGTAACAGTACTGACAATCCAAATGACACCTTTGGACTGCAGTAGCGCACCCAGTTCGCTCATCATTCGCCGACCATGGCCTGGTTTCAAAGCTACCAAATGTGCCACCTCGACTAACCCCGAGCGAGACAACACAACGCCTGCGTTTCGTGACATAACTTGCTCTATCGGTGCATCGAAATACTGCTCTAAAAAAAGTGTGTTCGCTTCCGCACAGCGGTAACCAACTGCGGCAACCAACTGCCCATGCTCGTCTTTCAAGCCCACCAAGATAGGCGTGAACGAGCGCACACGCGCACCATAACGCTCTGAATAAATGCTTTGAATAAAAGATTCCACCTCAGTTCGCTGTGGATCATCACGCTGATACACCACTAATTTTGGTGCACTCTCACTAGCCAGCGTTTCTTTTTGAACCTGTAAACATGCATGCATACGCACCCTATTGCTTTGTATGAAGAGATATTGCGCCGTCAAGATTAAGCACGGCTTAAGAAAGCAACTCATTCCTTGTTTTTTGTAACGCTTCCTAGTCCAGAAGTATTCGCATTACCTCGCCACATGGGTCGCAAGGCTTGTGGGCCACGCCATACGCGCAATGCAAAGACCAAACCCACGTGAGCACACACCAGGGCCATGGTGGCATTACCAAAACCTTCGTGAAGCTCTTGCATGGCATCGTTCAACCAACCATCTCCCAAAAGTTCGCTGTAGCTTGCCCATCCGCTGGCAATCGCCAATGTGCTGAAGGCATAAATAGCCAGCATCGCCGTGCTCAGCACCCAACTGCTGGCACCCACCCAAAAATTGCGGGTGAGCCATTCGCCTTGCTCGGCTTTGTTGACCCAGACACGCCCCATGGCCACACGACGTAGCAGCAAACCCCAACGCGCCGAAGCAGGCCCGCCCCAGCCCCACACCAAGCGAAAGGCCAGCACCGCGGCCAAGCTGTAGCCGCTGTACACATGCACCAAGCGCCAGTATTCAGACTCTGATGTGACATAAGACACAAGAAATGCCAAAGCCATGCTGGCATGGGCCATGCGCGTACCCAAGTCCACCACAGGCTTGCTGGCTTGAGGTATGACGACGGTCGTGATCACTTGCGTGGGATTCAAAACAGTGCGGTTCATTTAGGAATCCTCACGCGATCTTCATCAAAGTCGCCTTGCGCTGCGTCGCGGTGGCACGCCGCGCAGTTCGCGGGGCTTTTGATGGACGCACGTTTGAACGTAGATGCGCTCACCTCTCGGTGTTTGCGCTCAAACCAAGCCGAGCGAGTGATACGGTCAAGTGGTGGCTCTTCGCGCGCGCGCTTGTCTTGGCCACCGTAGGTTTGTAGCCAGGTGTCGATTTGTTTTTGCGTGGCCGCGTCCAGCGAGGCATCGCTGCCGTAATGTTTGTCCAAGCCATTCATCACCCGTTGCCACGACGCTTTGGGCAGCAAATTGGGTGGAAATGCCAAGTGGCAGCTGCCGCACTCCTGGGTGTACACGGCTGGCGGCGTTGGACCTTTGTAGCTGTCAGCCCATGAAGTGGTGGCACCAAAAAAAGCTGTGGCAACCAAGGTGCGCACCAATGATGATGAGAAATACATGACGGTCTCCAATCAACGCAAGGCGATGAGCCAAGCCAACACATCGGCTTTTTCGGCGGCGGTACATTCACGCGCCAGCACATCTTTGCAATTGCGGCGAAACCACTTTTCGACTTTGGCGCTGTCGGTAAAGCGCTTGGCGTTGGCTGCAGGGGCCAATGGCTCAATCGCTTTGTCGGTGCTCGCATGACGCCCGCCTTCCGTGGGCAATTTGCCGTGACAGCTGGTGCATTGCCACTCTTGCCCGTGACTGGCTTTGAAAAACGTTTCGCCCTTTGCTGCATTGGCTGGCTGCCCCGACTGCGCGACGTAGCCCGCCAACAGCTCGGCAGGCGTGGCGGCCGACGCGTTGAGGGAAACAAATAACAGCGCTATGAAGAACTTAGGAAGCATGGTTTTGTGCCTTTCAAAACCAATGCTATTGGGGGCTTCTTAGGGTTTTCTTAAGGGAACTCTCACCCTAATTCACGCACCAAAGCAATCGCTTCATCCACCCGTTCCACCGCATGCACCTTTAGGCCCTCAATCGGCTTTTTAGGTGCATTCGCTTTGGGAATGATGGCCACGCTAAAGCCCAGCTTGGCTGCTTCTTTCAAACGCTCTTGGCCTCGTGGTGCGGGGCGCACTTCGCCCGCCAAACCCACCTCACCGAAAGCAATAAAGCCTTGAGGCAAAGGCTTGCCGCGCAAGCTGCTCTGAATCGACAACAACACCGACAAGTCAGCCGCTGGTTCGCTGATGCGCACGCCGCCCACCGCGTTGACAAACACATCTTGGTCCATACACGCCACGCCAGCGTGGCGGTGCAACACGGCGAGCAGCATAGCCAATCGGTCACGGTCTAAGCCCACGCTCAAACGGCGGGGCGATGGGCCGCCGGTATCGACCAAGGCTTGCACCTCCACCAACATGGGACGCGTGCCTTCGAGGGTGACCAACACACAGCTGCCCGGCACGGGTTCGGTGTGTTGGCTCAAAAAGATGGCGCTCGGGTTGCTCACGCCTTTCAACCCTTTTTCGGTCATGGCAAACACGCCAATTTCGTTCACCGCACCAAAGCGGTTTTTGATGGCGCGCACCAAGCGATAGCTCGAATGGGTGTCGCCTTCAAAGTACAACACTGTGTCCACCATGTGCTCCAACACACGCGGGCCGGCGAGTGCGCCCTCTTTAGTGACATGGCCCACCAACACCACCGCCGTGCCTGTGGACTTGGCCATGCGTGTGAGATGCGCCGCGCATTCGCGCACCTGCGCCACCGAGCCCGGTGCGCTGGTGAGTTGATCTGAGTACACGGTTTGGATGGAGTCCATCACCACCACGGCGGGTTGCAATTTGTCCACCGTGGCCAACACTTTTTCTAGCTGGGTTTCGGCCAACACTTGCACTTGCGAGTGATCGAGCCCCAACCGTCGTGAACGCAGGGCCACTTGTGCGCCCGACTCTTCACCCGTCACATACAAGGTGCTCATGCCGCTGCGCTGTAAGCCTTCCATGGCTTGGAGCAACAGCGTGGACTTGCCAATGCCGGGGTCGCCGCCAATCAGCACCACGCCGCCTTCCACCATGCCACCGCCCAACACGCGGTCTAGCTCGTCTTGGCCCGTGGGTGTGCGGGCCACGTCTTGCGCTTCAATGTCGGAAAGAATGGCCACCTCTGATGCAGGGGCCAAGGCGGCCATGCCGGCGTAGCGGTTTTTAGTAGCAGCTACGGATTCAACCGCGCTTTCAATCAGCGTGTTCCATGCCCCGCAAGATGGGCATTTGCCCAGCCATTTGGCGCTGATGCCACCACAGTCGGTGCAGGTGTATTGGGTTTTATCTTTGGCCATACCCGAATATTACTGGATAAATAAACAGCATTATGGGTTCCCATAACGGTTTATGTTCAGTGGATTGGCCATCATATTCACCATTTTGTATTCTTAATATACATTCTTTCGGCGTTTGAAATAATAATTAAGAACTCTTTGTAGTTAAAGATGCCTTATGAAACCCCTCCCTTGCCGCCGACTTTCTTTAGTGATGTTTGCACTGTTAGGTTGGTTTTTTGCACAAGCTCACGGTGAGACTTTGAAGCTCGAGACGTGGCGAATTGACGATGAGGAGCGTTGGAACCAACAAATTATTCCCGCATTCAAGCGCAGCCATCCATCCATACAACTTTTGACGCTCCCTTCTCCTCCGACAGAATACGACACAGGTTTATCAGACAAGTTCAGCAAGAAAGCCGCCGGCGACCTTATCACCTGTCGTCCATTTGACCAGTCGTTGGATCTCTACAACAAAGGATATTTGCTAGATATCACGGCGATGCCTGAGCTTCGTCGTTTTCGCAGCCAAAGCAAACTAGCTTGGACAACCTACTACGCAGACCGTGTGTTTTGCATGCCTGTGGCAGCTGTGATGACAGGGTTTTTCTACAACACCCGCATTTTTAAAGAACTCAACCTCAGTCCCCCGCAAACCCAAGAAGAACTCTTCGCTGTGTTGGAGAAAATTCAAAAATCTAACAAGTACTTACCGTTGGCGTTTGGTACGGGCGACACGTGGCAATCTTCACAAGTGTTATTCGCGGGCATCGGCCCCAACCATTGGAATGGTGAACAAGGACGCATCAATTTGCTAACAGGACGAGCCAAATTCACCGACCCAGCCTACGTTGACACATGGCGCGTGATGGCGAAATTGGCGGACTACTTGCCACAGAACCACGAAGAGATTGGCGAAAACGGCGCTAGGCAATTATTTTTAAGCGGTCAAGCCGCCATTTATCCTGCTGGGTCGTGGGAAATTCCATTTCTATCCGAACACAGCAATGCGAAACACTTTGACGTGTTTGCCCCACCACCTAAAGAAATTAAGCATGACTGCTATGTGCTGAATCACTTGGACATAGGTGTTGGTATCAACGCGCACACGAAACACACCGAGGAGGCACGTGCTTTCCTAAGCTGGCTCAGTACAAAGGAGTTTTCGCAAGTGTTGGTTAACAGTTTGCATGGATTCTTCCCTTTATCCAGCTATCCCGTCAGTATCACTAACCCGCTAGCAAGTGAAATGGCCTCGTGGCGACAACAGTGTGACACCACCATCCGCATCAACAGTCAATTTCTCAACGAAGCATGGCCCGACCTAGAGCACTCCTTGCGAGATGTCTCTGCGCGCGTAATGCGTAAAAAAATCTCGCCAGAAGATGCAGCCCGAGAAATCTCCAACGGAATCGAAACATGGTTCAAACCGTTTTAATGTTTAGCATCGCATTAAAGAGACCGAGTCGGGGGTTTTTGCCACTGTTGGTCATGCTGCTGGCAGTCAGTCAATCCGTGCAAGCAGGCCTTTTGCCCTGGTATCTTGAAGCCGACGGTCAAGATGTGGCTCCGGCCTCGATACAAAGCGCCTCTGTTTCGCCCGGTCCGGCTTCTATCACTGTAGCCGTCATCGACAGTGGCGTCATTGCCGAACATCCAGCATTGAAATCCACCCTATTGCCCGGCTATGACATGGTGTCAGCACAGCGCAACCTTCGCCGCGAACGCTCGACAAACTTCGCACCGGACCCCAGAGATGCCACATGCGGGCAAAAATTAGTGTCTTCCTCATTTCGCACGCACGGCACTGAGGTTGCCAGCATCATCGCGGGCAACGGCTACGAAAACGCATGGGGAGTGAACCCTCAAGCCAAAATACTTCCGGTGCGAATTTTCGGCAGTTGTGGCATGTCGCCCGAGGACATGATTGATGCAATCAGATGGTCTGCAGGGTTTGCGGTTGTGGGGGCGCCAGTGAACGAGCATCCAGCCAAGGTCATCAACATCAGCATTGCCGGAGGCGCCACACAATGTAGACCCGAACTACAAAAAGCGATTAATGCAGTTCTCAAAGTGGGCGTGTTTGTCATTGCCGCAGCAGGCAACAACTTCCAACGTCCGTTGGCTGAACCGGCCAACTGTGAAGGAGTTATATCAGTGGGCGCGCTCTCGGCCGAAAACAAAATCGAGAACTACTCTGCACTTGACCCTCGTACCACCATTTACACCGCGGGCGGAGGGGCCAGTCTGAGCGTCAATCAACGTTGGGCGAAGAACAAACTACGCGTCGCGACGACAGAACCCGATCTATTTGGCGGCGAACGTCTGATCGTGGCTGACAAAGGGATAGGAACTAGTTTTGCTGCACCACTGGTGTCGGGATTTCTGTCGCTTTGGCTATCGCATTCACCCAACCTAACACCCAAAGAGTGGAAAACCCACTTGTCTTCTTTCGTCAGAGTTGTCCCCCCTGTGTCCAAATGTGAGCAATGCACCCCATACGGCTTGGTTGTATCGAACAGCTTCATGAAGCAATTGCAATGAACACTTTTTCAATTCTTTGGCGCATGTTGTTGTCTTTGCTTGCGCTAAGCACGCCAATCGTTGGTACGTTAGCAGCGGAAACTACGGTTTGGACTTGCTCGCGCACAGAGCCAGAGCAAACCATATTTGAAGGCATCAAACCTTTCCGAATTGAAAACCTATCAGTGAGGAACGACAGCACTATCGCCATCACCTTGTTAGACCTCTACGCCGCTTACGGAGGTGAAGCGATTCAAATGGGAAAGCAAAGACTATCGGCATGCGCTTTGCCTGCGCATGATCCCCTGCTAATAAGGGCTATTTCACAACTAGGTTACAGCCCTGATGACTTGATCAAAGCATCAAAACAATCTTCATCACCCTTGATTTTCATTCCCTCAATTTCTGAAATGCAAAAGTGTCTGAATGAGAACCATCCTGCTGTTGGATTTCTCCAAAACGTCGTCGAAAACGAACGCATCGGCCCCTGTTTTTAACCACATGAAGTCATATGCAAAAGTTTTATATTTCGGTGCAACTCTTTGTGCTCGCGCTTATCAGCTTAAACGCTTGGGCTACGCATCCGCATGAGTCACAACAAAAACTGGTATTTTGCTCTGAGGGAAGTCCTGACCATTTCGCCCCTAGTTTGAGGGCAACAACAACATCTCGCAACATCAACAACGCTATCTACGAGACGCTAGTAACACATATACGCGGTGAAACAAAACTCGCACCAGGCTTAGCCGAGCACTGGGAAATCTCACCTGACGGTAAGCAGTACACCTTCTTTTTGCGACGAGGTGTGAAATGGCATAGCAACCGCTTTTTCCAACCCAAGCGCAGTTTCAATGCAGATGATGTTTTGTTCATGCTTGAGCGACAGTGGAAAACAGATCACCCCTTCCACAGAGTCACCGGCTCTGATCACCAATATTTCAAGATTGCAGGCCTAGGTGACTTGATTCATGCTGTCGAAAGAATTGATGACTACACCATCAAAATCAAGCTACGCGAACCAACCGCACCTTTTTTATCCATATTGACGCACCCGTTTTCGGGGATTCAAAACAAGGAATACGCCATGGCCATGCTTAAGCAGGGCCGACCCGAAATCATCGATCAACAGCCTATTGGAACTGGCCCTTTTCAATTCCTTCATTATGAAAAAGACGAACGCGTTCAGTTCACAGCTTTTTTAGACTATTGGCGTGGGCGATCGAAGCTTGATGCACTTGATTTTTTAATTGCTCCGCAAGCTTCAAACAGGTGGTTAAAGCTAAAAAATAACGAGTGCCATGTCATGCCACATCCTAATTTGGATGATTTATACGAGATGCGGAGGCACCCAGAGATAAGTGTGATTGAACAAACTGGACTCAATATTGGATACCTCGCCTATAACGTCAAAAAACCTCCCTTTAATAATGTACGTGTACGTCAGGCACTCAATATGGCCATCAATAAGCAAGCCATTCTGGAGAGGGTATTTCAAGGCACGGCCGTCGATGCCGTCAACTTAATTCCACCCACCATGTGGTCTTACAACCATAGGGTCCCCTCTGATCGGTACGATCCAGCAGCCGCGAAGCAGCAGCTAAAAGACGCTGGGTTTGAGAATGGCTTCGCGACGGACCTTTGGGTCATGCCCGTGGAAAGGGCATACAACCCGAATCCAAAATTAATGGGCGAAATGATTCAGCGTGACTTATCAGTCATTGGCGTTAAGGCTGAAATAAAAACCTATGAATGGTCAGATCATTACAAGCGCATAACCTCAGGTGAACATCAAATGGCGTTGCTCGGCTGGACCGGGTTTCACAGCGACCCCGATTATTTTTTTCACAATTTGCTTTCATGCAAAGCAGCCATAGAAGGAGGCACGAATATTGCCAAATTTTGCGATCCAACATACGAAGCTCTCATTCAGCAAGCTCGGCAAGTTGCAAATCCTACGCAACGCATCCCCCTTTACGAGGAGGCTCAGCGCATCTTTAAAGAGCAAGCGCCATGGCTCACCATCTCATATGGCAAACAAATAGTCGTTATACGCAAAGAGGTATTGAACTTCCGGCTCAACCCATTTGGCTTGCAACAGTTTTATGGCGTCGAGCTTATGCCTTCGAACCAAAATTCACCCGAGCAGAAATAGCGCACATCAACTCGTAGCCCACAGTGCCCGCCGCTTGCGCCACCTCGTCAATCGGCAACACCGCGCCATTGCTGGCTTTGCCCCACAGCGTCACTTCACTGCCAAAACCTGCATCTACACAAGGCGTCAAGTCCACTGCGATCATGTCCATGCTCACACGACCTAGAGTTCGCGTGAGCAGACCTGCTACCAACACTGGCGTACCCGTCGGGCAATGACGCGGGTAACCATCGGCGTAACCACAAGCCACAATGCCGATACGCATGGCTGCATCGGCAATGAACGTTGAGCCATAGCCCACCGTGTCACCCGCTTGCAGATCTTGTGTGGCGATGATGCGGCTACGCAAACTCATGGCAGGTTGCAAGTCCCATGCTGCGATATCGCGCTCGGGGAAATCAGGCGCGCTGCCATACAAAGCAATACCAGGGCGCACCCAATCCGCAGCCACGTTCGCTTCACTGGCATGACGCAACAAGCCCGCACTATTGCAAGTGGTGCGCTCGCCGGGCAGATCTACGGTAGTTTTCGCAAACACACGCATTTGTTCGGCAATGCCTTTGGGTCCGTCGGCGTCGCTGAAGTGCGTGACCAACGAAATTTCATCCACCTGCGGCAATTGGTTCAAGCGCGTCCACGCCGAGCGAAACCGCGTGGGCGTGAAACCCAAACGGTTCATACCACTGTTCATTTTGAGGAATACCCGGTGCGGCACTTGTGTTTTGTGGCGGCTGAGCATGTCTATTTGCTCGTCGC
>JACCDZ010485643.1_pt1 | contig 14369 bp, 15 predicted proteins | sample 7449551 | NCBI WGS metagenome assembly JACCDZ01 (sample SAMN15323452, study PRJNA562643) | freshwater metagenome | isolation source: river surface water | place: USA:Blue River Watershed | collected 2017-08-18 | reverse complement strand
GTCGCAGCTCGGCCGCGAACGCCTGAGCATCATGCGCGAGACCTGCGACGGTTTCGTCATCGCCGAAAAGGACCTGGAACTGCGCGGCCCCGGCGAGATGCTCGGCACCCGCCAGACCGGCCTGCTGCAGTTCAAGGTGGCCGACCTGATGCGCGATGCCGACCTGCTGCCGGCCGTGCGCGAAGCGGCGCAGGAGCTGCTGGCACGCTGGCCGCAGCACGTCAGCCCGCTGCTGGAGCGCTGGTTGCGCCATGGCCAGCAGTACGGCCAAGTGTGACGTAGCGCACACACTGCCGTTGGTCGCCCGTCCGGCGGCCGAGCGAACCCCACGAGGCGCTGGTTATACTCCCAGACAAGTAGTCCCTGCCGGATGTCGCCCATGACCGAAGTCGCCCTCGTCCCCGATACCGCCCCGCGTCCGCCGGCGGTGATCCTGCAACTCCTCGAGAAGCTCGGCGTACCCTGCCACATCCGCCCTGATCACCCAGCCCTGGCCGCCAGCCGCCGCGTGCAGGCCGCGCTGCTGGACGACGCGGTCGGCGCCCTGCTGGTGCTGTTCCCGCAGAACCAGCTGCTCGACCTCAATCGCCTGGCCGAGCTGACCGGGCGCAAGCTCACCGCGGTCAAGCCCGAGCGCATGGAGCGCATGCTGTCCAAGCACAGCCTCGGCGTGCTGCCGGGCCTGCCGCCGCTGACCAGCTCGCCCTGCCTGTACGACGAGCGCCTGCTGCAGGAGCCCAGTCTGCTGGTGGAATCCGGCCAGCCGGGCGTGCTGCTGGAGATCGGCAGCGAGCACTACAAGAGCATCCTGCTGGCCAAGGCCAGCGCCGCGCGCTTCGGTGAGCCGCTGGCCAGCATCCGCCCGAACCTGGACCGTCCGGACGACGACCGCGCCGAAATCACCCAGGCCGTGCAGGCCTTCACCGCCCGGCGCATCCAGCAGCGCCTGGAAGAAACCATCGAGATCCCGCCACTGCCGGAAACCGCACAGAAGATCATCAAGCTGCGCGTCGACCCGGACGCCACCGTGGATGACATCACCGGCGTGGTCGAGACCGACCCGGCGCTGGCCGCCCAGGTGGTCAGCTGGGCCGCCTCGCCCTACTACGCGGCGCCCGGCAAGATCCGCTCGGTGGAAGACGCCATCGTGCGCGTGCTGGGCTTCGACCTGGTGATCAACCTGGCTCTCGGCCTGGCCCTGGGCAAGACCCTCAGCCTGCCCAAGGACCAGCCGCAGCAGGCCACCCCCTACTGGCAGCAGGCGATCTACACCGCCGCCATCATCGAGGGCCTGACCCGCGCCATGCCGCGCGCGCAGCGCCCGGAAGCCGGCCTGACCTACCTCGCCGGCCTGCTGCACAACTTCGGCTACCTGGTGCTGGCGCACGTGTTCCCGCCGCACTTCTCGCTGATCTGCCGGCACCTGGAAGTCAACCCGCACCTGGGCACCGGCTATATCGAGCAGCACCTGCTGGGCATCACCCGCGAGCAGATCGGCGCCTGGCTGATGCGTTTCTGGGACATGCCGGAAGAGCTGGCCACCGCCCTGCGCTTCCAGCACGACCCGAGCTACGACGGCGCCCACGCCGCCTACCCGAATCTGGTGTGCCTGGCGGTCAACCTGCTGCGCAGCCGCGGCATCGGCAGCGGCCCGCAACACGAGCTGCCCGATGAACTGTTCGAGCGCCTCGGGCTGACCCGCGACAAGGCCGAAGACGCACTGGACAAGGTGCTGCAGGCCGAAGCGGCACTGCGCGAGCTGGCCTCGCAGTTCAACCACACGCACTGAGTGCGGCGCCAGGCATGAAAAAAGGGACCCTCGGGTCCCTTTTTGCTTACTTGAGCTTGGCTCGCCGCGCCGCGAAGACCTCGGGCAGTGCCTGCGCACTGGCCTCCAGCACGGCCCGCAGCGGCGCCTGCTCGTACAGCGCGGCGTACTCGGCCAGCTGCTCACTGGGCGTCTGCCGGTAGGCGTAGAGCATGAAGGCCTCGATGCCCTTGGCGCTGGACTCGCGCAGCGGCGGCAGCTGGGCCGCCGTCTGCTCAGCCAGGGACTTCTCGTCGAGGTCGCCACCGCGGGCGCGCAACACCAGCAGGGCCTGGGTCTTGCCCACCTCGTAGCGCAGCAGAGTGGCCAGCTCGGTGGTATGCGCGGCCTTGTCCAGGCGCTGCACCAGCTCCAGGCGCTTGCCCAGCGGCGGGCGCTCCTGCAGCTGCTGGCGGTAGGCGGGCAGGCCACCATCCTCGCCCACGGCCCGCTCGGCGGCGGTGAAATGCTGCGCCAGCGGGCTGTCGAGCAGTTTCAGCGCGGCATCCAGCTGCTCGCGCTTGACCTGCTTGGCCACCTTGGCCGCCAGATCGCGACACAGCGGCGCAGCCGCGAAGGCCTGCCCCAGCGCCTTCTGCTGCTCGGCCTGCATACCGCGCTGCAGCAGCGGCGCGGTCTGTTCGCACAGCAGTTTGACGCCGGACAGCTCCAGCACACGCTCCAGCGTGTTATCGGCCGCACGCACGGGGCCGGCCAGGGCGAGCAGCGCAGCGAGCAGAAGGTGAGACAGACGCATGACGAAGGTTCCGTGGCAAAGGCCCAGCCTAACCAGGCGGCGGGCGGCAGACCAGCGCGGGAAAGCGGCTCAGGCCGCTTTCTTGACCTCGGTCTTCTTTTTCTTCTTCGGCACCACGTGCTTGAGCAGGCCCTGGAACCAGATCACCAGCGCCGGGTTGCCCTGGATCTGGATGTCCTTGTTCTGGATGCCCTGCATGAAGGCCAGCTGCTTGTTCTTGGCGTTCATCGTGGCGAAACCGTAGAGAGCGTCCTTGAAACCGATGGCAAAGGCCGGCTCGCGGGCCACGCCGGCATGGCTGGTGACGCGCTTGTCCTTGATCCGGTAGTGACGGGCAACCTTGCCGTCGAGGGTATGCAGCTGGAACACCAGTTCCTTGCCCTCCAGCTGCTGCTGGAATTCGGCATTGGTACGGCTGGCCTTGGCCATCAGACGGCCCAGCATCCAGAGGAGAAAGCGGAATTTCATGGCACGCAGCCTCGAGGGTAATGAAATCGGCGGCGCATTGTAGCGGATGGCGCGGCGCACTACATCCCGTCAAACGGGCGGTTTGCGCGCGGAGGGGAGTGGCCCGGAGCCGCGCGGCTCCGGGCCGGGACGTGCTCAGTTGACCGCGTCGCGCAGGGACTTGCCCGGCTTGAAGGCCACGGTGTTGCTGGCCTTGATCTTGACCGGGGCACCGGTCTGCGGGTTTTTGCCGGTGCGGGCACCGCGGTGACGCTGCAGGAAAGTACCGAAACCGACCAGGGTGACGCTGTCCTTGCGGTTCAGCGCGCTGGTGATCTCTTCAAGCACGGCGTTGAGTACGCGGTTGGCCTGGTCTTTGGTCAGATCAGCCTTCTCGGCGATAGCCGCGGCGAGTTCAGGTTTGCGCATAGATGCCTCTTTGACGGTTTGTTGTTGTTGTGTCCGTGCTGTCCATCCGGGAACAGCGCCAAAGGCGCCGCAACGGCTCTGCGCTGCGGCAGACCTCCGGGAGAATGGCATGCCATCCGGGATGGCGCCAGTGTTGCCGGGCGGTTTGCACCGCCGATAGCACGACGATAGCGACAGAACAGCTGTCATTTCCGCCAGAAGCACGGCAATGGCCCGATTCATCCCCTCGGAAAAGCAAACGGCGGCCCTCAGGCCGCCGTTGCGATACAGCGTGCTAGAGCGGATCAACCGATCTCGATCATCTCGAAGTCGGCTTTGCCCACGCCGCAATCCGGGCACAGCCAGTCGGCCGGCACGTCTTCCCAACGGGTGCCAGGGGCGATGCCGTCGTCGGGCCAGCCCTGGCTCTCGTCATAGATCAGGCCACAGACCACACATTGCCACTTCTTCATGCTCTACCTCATCGTGGGCCGTCTCTGGCGGACGTTGCCCTGGTTAAAAATTCGCCGGAAGCGTTTTTAACGTCGCCTTGGCGACGGCCCTGGCGGGGTGGCCACCGGGGATGGCGAACCATCGGAAATCAGCAGGCTTTGTACTGACATGGACGTCGCCGCGCAAGTCTCCGGGCCAGCCCTTCGTCGTGCTAAGCTCGCCGCCGTCCCAGATCGCCGAAGCCGTCGTCGTGCCCTCCTCCGTCCTCGCCCATCCGCCGCGCTGGCTCAGCGCCGCCCAGCTGCATCCGGCTCCCGCGCCCCTGCTGCGCGACTGGCTGTTCGACCAGGGCTCGCTGACCCGTCGCCTCACCACCCTCAGCGCCGAGCGCTTCGCCGTGCAGCCGCTGCAGCAGGGCTGGCAGGTGCTGCGCGCCGACGAATGCGCCGCCCTGCAGGTGCCGGCCGGCAGCCTGGGCTGGGTGCGCGAGGTGTTCCTGCTGGGTGCCGGGCAACCCTGGGTATTCGCCCGCAGCGTGGCCGCTCGCCGGGCCCTGGAGGGCTCCGGCTTCGAGCTGGGCAAACTGGGTAGCCGCTCGCTCGGCGAACTGCTGTTCAGTGACCGCGCCTTCGTCCGCGGCGAACTGCAGGCGTGCCGCTACCCGGCGGCCTGGCTGCCGGACACGGTGCGTGCCGAGCAGCTGTGGGGGCGCCGTTCGTGCTTCCGCCGCGACGGTCTCGGCGTGCTGGTGGCCGAAGTGTTCCTGCCGGCCTTCTGGGATCACGCCGCCGCGAACTAGCGCCGCCCTTGCTCTGCGCAGGCTCGTATAATCGGCGCACCCGGAACGGAGACCCGCCGATGTACCAATCCTTCCTGCTTGCCCTCAACCGCGTTCACCCGCGCACCTGGGACTTCGTCCAGCTGATGCGCCTGGAGAAGCCGATCGGCATCTACCTGCTGCTGTGGCCGACCCTCTGGGCCCTGTGGGTGGCGAGCAAGGGCGTGCCGGACCTCAAGTGGCTGCTGATCTTCGTCCTCGGCACCCTGTTCATGCGCGCCGCCGGCTGCGTGATCAACGACTATGCCGACCGTCACTTCGACGGCCATGTGGCGCGTACCAGGGCACGCCCGCTGGCCGATGGGCGGGTCACGCCGCGCGAGGCGCTGATCCTGTTCGCCGTGCTGGTGGCGCTGAGCTTCGTGCTGGTGCTGTTCACCAACCTGACCACCATCCTGCTGTCGTTCGGCGGCCTGGCCCTGGCCGCCTGCTATCCCTTCATGAAGCGCTACACCTACTACCCGCAGGTGGTGCTGGGTGCGGCCTTCAGCTGGGGCATGCCGATGGCCTTCAGCGCGGTGACCGGTGAGTTGCCGCCGCCGGAAGCCTGGCTGCTGTACATCGCCAACCTGCTGTGGACGGTGGCCTACGACACCTACTACGCGATGACCGACCGCGAGGACGACCTGAAGATCGGCGTGAAATCCACCGCCATCCTGTTCGGCGAGGCCGACCGCCTGATCATCCTCACCCTGCAGGGCCTGGCCCTGCTGTGCCTGGCCATGGCCGGCGCGCGCTTCAGCCTGGGCATCTGGTTCCTGCTCGGCCTGCTCGGCGCCGCCGCCTGCTTCGCCTGGGAGTTCTGGAGCACCCGTGGGCGTGAACCGCAGGCCTGCTTCGCCGCCTTCCTGCACAACCACTGGGCGGGGCTGGCGATCCTGCTGGGCATCGTCGTCGACTACGCGCTGCGCTGAAAAAGCCCGGCGCAGAGCTGTCATATCGCTGCAATAATTCCGTTATCTAATGCGGCGCACAGACAAGACGACCCGAGGCTCGATCCATGGTTGGCAAGAACATCCTCATCGTTGACGACGAAGCACCGATCCGCGAGATGATCGCGGTGGCCCTGGAGATGGCTGGCTACGACTGCCTGGAGGCGGAGAATACCCAGCAGGCCCACGCGCTGATCGTCGACCGCAAGCCGGACCTGATCCTGCTCGACTGGATGCTGCCGGGCACCAGCGGCATCGAGCTGGCACGTCGCCTCAAGCGCGACGAGCTGACCGACGACATCCCGATCATCATGCTCACCGCCAAGGGCGAAGAGGACAACAAGATCCAGGGCCTGGAAGTCGGCGCCGACGACTACATCACCAAGCCGTTCTCGCCGCGCGAGCTGGTGGCCCGCCTCAAGGCCGTGCTGCGGCGCACCGCGCCGAGCGATGGCGAAGCGCCGATCGAAGTCGGCGGCCTGCTGCTCGACCCGATCAGCCACCGCGTCACCATCGACGGCAAGCCGGCCGAGATGGGCCCCACCGAATACCGCCTGCTGCAGTTCTTCATGACCCACCAGGAGCGCGCCTATACCCGCGGCCAGCTGCTCGACCAGGTCTGGGGCGGCAACGTCTACGTCGAGGAGCGCACCGTCGACGTGCATATCCGCCGCCTGCGCAAGGCCCTTGGCGAGGCCTACGAGAATCTGGTGCAGACGGTGCGCGGCACCGGGTATCGTTTCTCCACCAAGAGCTGAACAGTCGTAAGGAAGCGCTAGGTGAACCAAAACTGGCGCGGCGCCCTGGCGCGCCGCCTGCTGTTGCTGCTGGCCGCCTGCGGCCTGATCGGCCTGATCACGGGCCAGTACGCCTGGGCCCTGGCCATCGGCCTCGGCGCCTACCTGCTGTGGCACCTCAAGCAGTTGCTGCGCCTGCACGCCTGGCTGCGCGAGCGCCAGCCGGACGACGCGCCGCCCGAGGGCTACGGCCTGTGGGGCGAGGTGTTCGACAGCATCTACCACCTGCAGCGCCGCGACCAGCGCGTGCGCGGCCGCCTGCAGGCAGTGATCGACCGCGTGCAGGAGTCCACCGCCGCCCTGCGCGACGCAGTGATCATGCTCGACAGCGAGGGCAACCTGGAATGGTGGAACCGCGCCGCCGAGCAGCTGCTGGGCCTGAAGACGCCGCAGGACAGCGGCCAGGCCATCACCAACCTGGTACGCCATCCGCGCTTCAAGGAGTATTTCGAGGCCGGCCAGTACCAGGAAGCGCTGGAAATTCCCTCGCCGATCAATGACCGCCAGCGCCTGCAGCTGCAGATCACCCGCTACGGCAACAACGAGCACCTGATGTTCGTCCGCGACGTCACCCGCCTGCACCAGCTCGAGCAGATGCGCAAAGACTTCGTCGCCAACGTCTCCCACGAGCTGCGCACGCCGCTGACGGTGATCTCCGGCTACCTGGAGACCCTGCTGGACAACGTCGAGGAAGTGAATCCGCGCTGGCTGCGCGCCCTGCAGCAGATGCAGCAGCAGGGCTCGCGCATGCAGAACCTGCTCAATGACCTGCTCCTGCTGGCCAAGCTGGAAGCCACCGACTACCCCTCGGACAACCAGCCGGTGGCGATGGACCTGCTGTTGCTGTCCATCCGCAACGATGCCCAGGCGCTGTCCGGCAGCCGCAACCACCGCATCAGCCTGGAGGCGGACCACCAGGTGCGCCTCAAGGGCAGCGAGGCCGAGCTGCGCAGCGCCTTCTCCAACCTGGTGTTCAACGCGGTGAAGTACAGCCCCGAGGAGAGCGAGATCCGCATCCGCTGGTGGGCCGATGAACAGGGCGGGCACTTCAGCGTGGCCGACAGCGGCATCGGCATCGAGGCCAAGCACCTGCCACGCCTGACCGAGCGCTTCTACCGGGTCGACTCCAGTCGCGCCTCCAACACCGGCGGCACCGGCCTGGGCCTGGCCATCGTCAAGCACGTGCTGCTGCGCCATCGCGCGCGCCTGGACATCACCAGCGTGCCGGGCAAGGGCAGCACCTTCACCTGCCACTTCCCGGCGCAACAGCTCAGCCGCCGCGAGTAGCGGCGGCGCTGCGGCTTGCAATCGCCCTCGTCAGCCGCCACCCTGTAGCGATCTTTCGCCAGCCCCAAGCACCAATGGACCCTTCCAGTAGCCTCTCCACCTCCGCACTCTTCGCCGATCTCGGCCTCGTGCTGTTCGCCCTGTTCCTCGTTCTGCTCAACGGCTTCTTCGTCGCCGCCGAGTTCGCCATGGTCAAGCTGCGCTCGACCAAGGTGGAAGCCATCGCCGAGCAGAACGGCTGGCGCGGGCACATCCTGCGTACCGTACACAACCAGCTGGATGCCTACCTGTCGGCCTGCCAGCTGGGTATCACCCTGGCCTCCCTGGGCCTCGGCTGGGTTGGCGAGCCGGCCTTCGCCGAGCTGCTCACGCCGCTGCTCAGCGCCATCGGTATCGAGTCGCAGAAGCTGGTCCACGGCATTTCCTTCTTCGTGGCCTTCTTCATCATCTCCTACCTGCACATCGTGGTCGGCGAGCTGGCACCCAAGTCCTGGGCGATCCGCAAGCCGGAGCTGCTGTCGCTGTGGACGGCCGCGCCGCTGTACGCCTTCTACTGGCTGATGTACCCGGCCATCTACCTGCTCAATGCCAGCGCCAACGCCATCCTGCGCGTCGCCGGCCAGGGCGAGCCGGGGCCGCATCACGAACACCACTACAGCCGCGACGAGCTGAAGCTGATCCTCCACTCCAGCCGCGCCCGCGACCCCAGCGACCAGGACATGCGCGTGCTGGCCTCGGCCGTGGAGATGGGCGAGCTGGAGGTGGTGGACTGGGCCAACTCGCGCGAGGACCTGGTGCACCTGGCGCTGGATGCCAGGCTCGACGAGGTGTTCACCCTGTTCCGCCGGCACAAGTACAGCCGCTACCCGGTGTATGACGAGACCAGCGGCAGCTTCGTCGGCGTGCTGCACATCAAGGACCTGCTGCTGCAGCTGTCGCTGTTCGAGATGCTGCCGTCCAAGTTCAACCTGGCCGACCTGATGCGGCCGATCGAGCGGGTCACCAAGCACATGCCGCTGTCCGAACTGCTGGAAACCTTCCGCAAGGGCGGCGCGCATTTCGCCCTGGTCGAGGAAGCCGACGGCAAGGTGGTCGGCTTCCTGACCATGGAAGACGTGCTGGAAGTGCTGGTCGGCGACATCCAGGACGAGCACCACAAGGCCGAGCGCGGCGTGCTCGCCTACCAGCCGGGCAAGCTGCTGGTACGCGGCGACACCCCGCTGTTCAAGATCGAGCGTCTGCTCGGCATCGACCTCGACCATATCGAGGCCGAGACCCTGGCCGGGCTGGTCTACGAGAGCCTCAACCGGGTGCCGGAAGAGGACGAGATGCTCGAGACCGAGGGCCTGCACATCATCATCAAGAAGATGAAAGGCCCGAAGATCGTCCTGGCCAAGGTGCTCAAGCTCGACTGAAGCATTGGCGCGCCGGCCTCAGGCCGCGCGCGCCTGCTCGGCGCCCGGCAGGCTCAGGCCGTGATCCAGATGCTGGTCCACCAGCCACTTGCCGTGGGCCAGCGAGGCGCGCTGGGCGCTCTCCAGATCGGCCAGAAAGGCGAAGCGCAACGGTAGCGGGATGCGCCTGGTGCTGTGGCCGTCCGCCAGGGTGATCTGGCAGCCGGCCGCCCAGGGCGTGGGGATACCCGGATGCTCCATGACCACCGCGTGAATGACGTGGTCACGGTAGATGCAGTGCTGATTGTTCATGGTCCGGCCTCGTGCGGTGACGGGAAGACGGTCCCGTCACCATAAGACCAGATCGCCCGGGCCAGACGCCGGGGCGACGACCGGCAGGACTACTCGCCGCCCACGGCGAAGTTGGGCAGGCTGTCGACCGGCTGGGCGAAGTTGAACGGGATGGACTCCAGCGCCAGGCCGACGTTGCGCTGCACCACGAAGTGCAGGTGCGGACCGGTGCTGTTGCCGGTGTTGCCGGAGCGGCCGATCTGCATGCCGGCCTCGACGCGCTGACCCTCACGCACCGCCACCGAGCCGCGCATCAGGTGCAGGTAGACGCCCATGGTGCCGTCGTCGTGGAGGATGCGCACATAGTTGCCGGACGGGTTGTTGCCGCGCCCGCTCTGGTGGTTCTCGGTTTTCACCACCATGCCACCGCGCGAGGCGACGATGGGCGTGCCTTCGGGCATGGCGATGTCCATCGCGTAGCGGCCCTTGCGGGTGAAGTGGCTGTACTTGCCGTTGGCGCCCTGGGTCAGGCGGAACGGGCCGCCCAGCCAGGGCAGCGGGTAGCGGAACAGCTGCGGCTGCAGGCGCGGGTCGCCCATGGCGTAGCGCAGCCGGGGCTTGTAGCTCATCGGCTTGCCCGCTTCCAGCGGCGCCAGGGTGGTCAGGCGGATGTGGCTGCGCGGCGGCAGCACCCAGCGAATCGGCTCATCCGGGGCGCCGGCGACGTTGACCAGGCGCTCCAGGCGCAGCTCGACTTCCACCGGCGCATAGAGATCGTTGCGCAGCACCAGCGTCTCGCCGGCGTCGTGCTTCTTGGTCTCCAGCTTCACCAGGTTGTCGAGCTTCTCCACCATGCGGTCGCGGAACACGAACACCTGGGCACCGGGCACGGCCTTGTCGCTATAGGTCACCGTGCCGTGCTGGTCGACATATTTGTAGATGGTCAGCGCACTGGCCTGGCCGGCGGCCAGCAGCAATGCGCAGAAAATGAATGAACGCCCTAGCATAAGTTCGCGGATCTAATGGTTATTGGTATCCGGGACTGGCAAGACTAGCAGCGCCGAAAGCGGGTCGCGAGCCTCGCTGGCGCGAGCTGTGCGGCAATCGGCAGGAGCCGCCGGGGAAAATCCGCGATATCCGACGAAAGGTGCGGCGCAGAGCGCTCAATCCGACCTTGGTCGAACTGGCGCGGACCGGCGCGGCGCCTAGACTGCCGGCCTTCGTAATTTCTGCCTGCCGAGGTTCCCATGTATTCCGAGCGCATCCGTCTGCCCGCCCTGCTGGACAAGGTGATGAGCGCGAGCGATGCCGCCGCGCTGATCGAGGACGGCATGACGGTCGGCATGAGCGGCTTCACCCGCGCCGGCGAGGCCAAGGCGGTGCCGCGCGCGCTGGCCGAGCGTGCCCGCCGCCAGCCGCTGCAGATCAGCCTGATGACCGGCGCCAGCCTCGGTAACGACCTCGACAAGCAGCTCACCGAGGCCGGCGTGCTGGCGCGGCGCATGCCGTTCCAGGTCGACGCCACCCTGCGCAAGGCAATCAACGCCGGCGAGGTGATGTTCATCGACCAGCACCTGTCCGATACCGTCGAGCAGATCCGCAACCTGCAGCTGAAGAAGCCGGACATCGCGGTGATCGAAGCGGTGGCCATCACCGAGGACGGCCATATCGTGCCGACCACCTCGGTGGGCAACTCGGCCAGCTTCGCGATCTTCGCCGAGCGCGTGATCGTCGAGATCAACCTGGCGCACAACCCCAACCTGGAAGGCCTGCACGACATCTACATCCCGACCTACCGGCCTACCCGCACGCCGATCCCGCTGGTGCGCGCCGACCAGCGCATCGGCAGCGGCGCCATCCCGATCCCGGCGGACAAGATCGCCGCCATCGTCATCACCGAGCAGGCCGACTCCTACTCCACGGTCACCGCACCGGATGCCGAGACCCAGGCCATCGCCGATCACCTGATCGCCTTCTTCGGCCGCGAAGTCGAGGCCGGGCGCCTGCCGCAGAACCTCGGTCCGCTGCAGGCCGGCATCGGCAGCATCGCCAACGCGGTGATGTGCGGCCTGCTGGAATCGCCGTTCGAGGATCTGGAGATGTACTCCGAGGTGCTGCAGGACTCCACCTTCGAGCTGATCGACGCCGGCAAGATGCGCTTCGCCTCGGGCTGCTCGATCACCCTGTCGGAGCGCTGCAACGCGCGGGTATTCGGCAACCTGGAGCGCTACAAGGACAAGCTGGTACTGCGCCCGCAGGAAATCTCCAACCACCCGGAGATCGTCAGGCGCTTAGGCATCATCGGCATCAACACCGCGCTGGAGTTCGACCTGTACGGCAACGTCAACTCGACCCACGTCGGCGGCACCAGAATGATGAACGGCATCGGCGGCAGCGGCGACTTCGCCCGCAACGCGCACCTGGCGATCTTCGTCAGCAAGTCCATCGCCAAGGGCGGGGCGATTTCCAGCGTGGTGCCGATGGTCAGCCACGTCGACCACAGCGAGCACGATGTCGACATCCTGGTCACCGAAATCGGCCTGGCCGACTTGCGCGGCCTGGCACCGCGCGAGCGCGCCCGGGTGATCATCGACAACTGCGTGCACCCGGACTTCCGTGGCGCGCTGAACGACTACTTCGAACGCGCCTGCGCCAAGGGCGGCCACACCCCGCACATCCTGCGCGAAGCGCTGCAGTGGCACATCAACCTGGAAGAATGCGGGCGCATGCTGGCCGGCTGAGCGCGGCGCGCAACGAACAACGGCGCCCGCGGGCGCCGTTTGCCGATGCATGGCGCCCGGCCTAGGCGCCCGGAACGAAGTGCTTTTGCGCCGTGCCGCGGGCGATCAGGCGCGACAGGTAGTCGAGCTTCTGCGGGTCCTTGTCGACGAACCTGAAGGTCAGCTGCAGCCACTCGCTGTCGGGCTTGGGCTCCAGCGCGGCCACCGCGTGCAGGTAGCCATTGAGGCGCGCGGTTTCGGCCGCCTCGCCCTGCTCCAGGTCGAGCACCGCACTTTCCAGCACCTGTGGCAGCAACTCGGCGCGCTTGACCACCAGCAGGGCCTCCTTGAGGCTCAGCGCCTTGATCACACAGGCCATGCTGCCACCGGGCAGGCGCAGTTGCCCCTGGCCACGGCCACTCGGCGCAGCGCTGGCCTTGGCCGCAGGGGCCGGCTTGGCGAAGGCAGCAGCATCGGCCGCCGCCGCAGAAGGCTTGGCGGCCGGCTTGACCACTTCGGCCTTGCCACCGGTCAGGGCCGCCAGCGAGTCGTTGGCAAAGGCGCCGGTGCTGAGCATCTTCGGCGGCGCGCTGGACACCAGGGCCTGCAGCTTGCCGGCGCGGTGCAGGGCCTTCTTCACCTTGGTGATCAGCTGTTCGTTGGAGAACGGCTTGCCGATGAAATCGGAAACCCCCGCCTGAATGGCCTGGACCACGTTTTCCTTGTCACCACGGCTGGTCACCATGATGAAGGGCGTGGTCTTCAGCGTCTCATGCTCCCGGCACCAGGACAGCAGCTCGAGGCCGGACATCTCCGGCATCTCCCAGTCACACAGGATCAGATCGGCCGGCTGGCGGGCGAGCATCTGCTGGGCTTTGCGCCCGTTGACCGCTTCATCGATCTGGATGCCGGGAAAATGGTCGCGCAGCCCCTTTTTCACCAGATCACGGATAAAAGTGGCGTCGTCCACCACCAGCACACTGACTTTGCTCATCGACCACTCCCGACAACGATGTCGACAAGCATAGCCGCGGATACTGGCCCAAGGCCAACCGCATGCACGCGGTCATGCCGCGTGCGCAGCGGCGGGCCGGTTACTCGGCCTTGCCGCCCTTCACTTCTTCCTGCATGCGCGCCAGGCCCATGTGGCGGACGTCGGTGCCGCGCACCAGGTAGATGACCAGCTCGGCGATGTTGCGCGCGTGGTCGCCGATGCGCTCCAGCGAACGCAGCACCCAGATGATCGACAGCACGCGGCCGATGGCGCGCGGGTCTTCCATCATGTAGGTGACCAGCTCGCGCAGGGCGGTCTTGTATTCCCGATCGACGGTCTTGTCGTACTGCGCCACCGACAGGGCCAGGTCGGCGTCGAAGCGGGCGAAGGCGTCCAGCGCCTCCTGCACCATCTTGCGCACCTGGTCGCCGATGTGGCGCACCTCGACATAGCCACGCGGCGCCTCGCCGTTCTCGCTCAGCTCGATGGCGCGCTTGGCGATCTTCGATGCTTCGTCGCCGATACGCTCGAGGTCGATCACCGACTTGGAGATGCTGATGATCAGGCGCAGGTCGGAAGCGGCCGGCTGGCGGCGGGCGAGAATGCGCAGGCATTCCTCGTCGATGTTGGTTTCCATCTGGTTGATCTGGTCATCGATCTCGCGCACCTGCTGGGCCAGGCCGGAGTCGGCCTCGATCAGCGCGGTGACGGCGTCGTTGACCTGCTTCTCGACCAGACCGCCCATCGCCAGGAGGTGGCTGCGCACTTCCTCCAGCTCGGCGTTGAACTGCTGAGAGATGTGATGGGTGAGGCTGTCTTTGTTGATCATCTTGAAGTCCTTGGCAGTGCTTCTGTCTCCCCTCTCTCAGCGGAGGAGGGGGCGGGCCGCGTTCGGATGAGGAAGCCCGGCCTGGCCTGAAGCACCCTCACCCTAACCCTCTCCCAAGGGGAGAGGGGACTGTCCTGCATTAACCGTAGCGACCGGTGATGTAATCCTCGGTCTGCTTCTTGGCCGGGTTGGTGAACAGGGTGTCGGTGTCGCCGAACTCGATCAGCTTGCCCATGTACATGAACGCGGTGTAGTCGGAAACCCGCGCGGCCTGCTGCATGTTGTGGGTCACGATGACGATGGTGTACTTGCTCTTCAGCTCGTAGATCAGCTCTTCGACCTTGAGGGTGGAGATCGGGTCGAGTGCCGAGCAGGGTTCGTCGAGCAGCAGCACTTCCGGCTGCACCGCCACGGT
>JACCDZ011558731.1_pt1 | contig 14372 bp, 14 predicted proteins | sample 7449551 | NCBI WGS metagenome assembly JACCDZ01 (sample SAMN15323452, study PRJNA562643) | freshwater metagenome | isolation source: river surface water | place: USA:Blue River Watershed | collected 2017-08-18 | reverse complement strand
GTGGCGCAGCCCGTAAGTACAAAGGAGAGGCCTGCAATGATGAGTGTAGATTTTTTCATTAGATTTCTCCGATTAACGCTTGATGGTGGGGGCTAGTGATTTAACGCCCTTACCTGTCACACCCATGTAACTCGAGAGCGCAATAGTGACATCCGAACCAAATTCAACATAAGGGAAGCGTTGTTGGCGAAAGCAATCCTCTAGCCGTTTCTGCATCGGCCAGAGTTGCGAATTTGAAACACGATAGGCTGGCCAGGAGGTAAAAGCTTTGCCAGCTGGCTCATTGTTAGTGAGGTTTGGAAGCCCTTGCAGGCGAATACGGGTGTTATCCGCAGCGTGACAGGTCGCACACGCAAAATCGTAGGGGCCGGCCCGGTAGAAGAAGACCCGTTTTCCGACTTCATACATACGCTTTTCTTCCGGGTGGCTCTGCGGAACGTTAACGGGCATTCCCCGTGATTCAGAGGCAATCCAGGCGACCAGAGAAATCACATCTTTGTGATCATCGCGGTCATAAACTGCTGCCTTGGCCTTAATGCCTTGATGCTGATCCATACAGGTCACAATTCGGGTCTCGAGATCTTGGACTTTTTTAACGTCATCGAAGTAACGGGGCAATGAAACATACGCGCCTTTGACGACCCCGGGGCCAAGGCCCAAATCGCATTTCTCGAGCGATGCATTCTTCGGGCCGCGCTTTTTCTTCCAGAGATCTTCGCCCTTGGCCTCCCAGAGCTCCGCGGGGTTGCCGTCGGCAACAAGCTCCCGATAACGGTCAATTGCCTTTTCAGCATCGGTCTGTGCATGCCCAGTAAGGCTTAGCGATAGACCGACTGCCAGACCAAACGCGGCTTTCTGAATTGATTTTGTCAACATATTCGTCTCCTAAACTATTTTTATTTACGGCGGCGCATTCTCATGACTCGCTCTCACAACCCGGCGCTTGGCTCAGCACATCCCCTCAGCAGACTATTGCAATGGGATACGCCAACCATTAAGCGACGGTTGCTTCGTCAGTTCGTTTTTCGCCCTTGTTATCTACCCAGGTAACGGTGATTTTGTCGCCGGCCTTACCCTTGGCTTTAAACTGTAGGAAGGGGTTCTTAGAGATTGCGGGGCCCCACTGCGCCGTCATCACGGGTTTGCCATTTAACTGACAGACCACTTCCTGAATAAACCAGGCGGGGATTAATTTTCCTGCGGAATCTTTTCGAATTCCTGTTTCCATTTCGTGGGCCATTAACACCCGAGCATCAACGATGCCATCTGCGGCACGTGCACGAATACGCATTGGATCTGCCATTTGAATCTCCTTAATCTTGTTTCAAAAGTACTAAATAAGTGAAAGCCTAGCGAAGCGTCGACAGCCCTTAGCCGCCGCAGCCGCCCAGGGTTACCTTGATCTCTTTTTTGGCCATGAAGAATTTCCCATCAGCCTTCACAATTGCAATGACATCGGAGCTCTGCCCCATCTTTACCCGCATGGATACATCGGGTACCGCATCTGTGGTGAACTCGTAAAATCCTGCCAGCATGGAAGGATTCTTCTCCACCAACAAGGCGGCCATCTCTGTCTTGGCTAGCTTGGAGGCTACTCCGACCGGAACCACCATACCGTTTTCAGCGATATCGGGCGATGTGATCACAATATCTGCGCTATTAGGCGCCGACGCGATCCCCATTGCCTTCAGTGCATCAGGAACGTTTTTTGCATCAAACCAATCTTTTTTCCATGCGGCCGCAAGGGCTGGGTTTGCTTGAAAGAAACCAACCGAGGCCAGCGCGCTGTACAAGGCTGCGCCACCACCCGCTTTGATCACCTGACGACGTGAAATACTCATATGACTTCTCCTCTTTTCTCAAAAATCAATGCCGAGTGGTTACTTGGCACCCTCAAGAACCCACTGCACAACCGCAGAGAGCTCATTGTCCTTCATTGAGGGGTGCGGCGGCATTGGAATTGCTCCCCAATTACCCGAACCCCCATTTTTGACCTTTAACGCCAAAGCTGCAGGGGCTTTTGCATCGCCCTTGTATTTCTTTGCAATCTCTGTCCACGAAGGGCCCACCATTTTTGCGGCCGGTGCATGACATGCAGTGCAATTAAACTTTTTTGATAACTCTGGCCCTGACGGGCCAGAGGCCCCCTTCGTTGGAGGTGCCACTGCCACCACGCTGGGTGCAGGGGCCAAAGCGCCCGGATTCGGCGCCAACCCTGACGCGGGCTTCGAGGTATCGATTGCCCGTGCAGGACCAATCGGGCGGTGCTGCTCCATCAGGTTTCCGTGGGCATCTCGGGCAGACGCGGGAAGGCTTGACGCAATTTTCAAATCAACGGGGCAGTTACTCATGCAGAGTGTATTTTTAACATCGGGCTGACCCTTAAGATCCCATAAGCCATGGTTTGTCGTCATGCCGTTTCGATTGGGCATACGCTTTTGAACCTCAGCGATATTTTTATCGGAGAGCACAAAATTTTCGGGCACGACCTCTGCAAGATTAAGGATGTATGCAACTACACTGTAGACCTCATCGACCGCAAGAGTCTTTGGATTATTCCAAGGCATTGCTCGATTAATGTAATCCCACAGGGTCGATACGGTCGCCACCTTCATCATGGTGGTCCGTTGGGGGAAATCAAGCCGCGACAGGTTCGCAACCCGCCCGGTCTCAATATCTTTCTTGGTCGTTCCGCCCACGATTGGCGTGAAGACCTCGGTGCTTTCACCGAACACGCCATGACAAGACGCACACTTCGCCTCCCAGACATCCTGACCCTTCGCGACCGACCCAGAGCCTGCGGGAAGCCCAACAAAATCTGGGCGCACATCGATATCCCAGGCCTTGATTTCGGCTGGGGTTGCCGCGCGGCCAATACCGGTTAATGCGGGCTTTGCTGCATAGGCAAGACCACTCGCCCCGAGCAGAAGGCAAGACGTCAATACACGCAGTGTTTTAATAGACCTGAACATTGCTGACCTCCCCAGTCTCGGCGACCTTCCACGACTGAATTGCGTTTTGGTGATAGATCGATCGGGTTCCGCGTATTTCGCGCAGCTGGTTAATCTTTGGCTGCACGTATCCGGTCTCATCCTGCACACGGGACTGAAGAATCGCCGGCGCACCATTCCAGACCCAATCAATATTAAAGCGGGTAAAGGCCTTGGTGAGGATCGGGGTCTCAAGCCTTGCGGTTCGCCAGTTACGGCCTCCGTCAACCGAGACATCGACACGCTTGACTCTGCCACGGCCGGACCAAGCAAGGCCACTAATGTTGTAGAAACCCTTATCAAGCAGAGTCTGCCCACCTGAGGGGGTTGTAATCACTGACTTGGCTTCCTGCATTCCCGTGTACTGGCGATGCAGACCATCGGGCATCAAATCAATATAGTGAATCGCCTCATCTTTTGTGGCCCACTTCTGGTCGCCCACTTCAATGCGACGAAGCCACTTGACCCATGAGACCCCCTGAACACCGGGAACCACAAGCCGCAAGGGGTAGCCATTTTCGGGCCGAAGCATTTCACCATTCATTCCGTAGGCTACAAGTACATCATCTAACGCACGATCAAGCCCAATCGTTCGTGTCATGGAGGAGCCATCCGCACCCTCGGCAAGTACAAACTTCGCTTTTTTCATGTCAATACCGCAATCCTCAAGCAGTACTGACAGTGGTACACCCGTAAATTCACTGCAGGAGACCATGCCATGGGAATACTGCACCGTGGGCACGGCCACATTACCCCACTCCATTGCCGTGTTGGCGCCACACTCGATAAAGTGAATCCGCGATACCGATGGCAGTCGCATGATGTCATCCATCGTGTAGACCTTGGGGGTTTTAACAAGGCCCATCACCATCAGACGATGCTTGCTGGGATCAATGTCCCACCATCCCTGATGATGACGCTCAAAGTGCAGGCCGCTAGGCGTGATAATTCCAAAGGTGCCCTGCAGCGGTGTAAATGCAACCGACGCTGCAGACACTCGGGTTAGACCAGGGCTCTCGCGCCGCTGCAGGCCTTTTTCGTATTGCGAGGGCAGCCCATATGGATTTGCCGCAACAGGCATTCCTAAACCTGTGGTGTGCGCGGGCATGTTCAATATGTTGGGGTCTCCCGCGCCCGGTGCGGCATGCGCCGAGCGGCCGCCAGAGGCGATTCCCACCACGGCGATCGAAGCCGCAGCCGAGGAGACAGAGGCCGCCAGAAATTTCCGGCGCATCAGCTCTGGTCTCTTGACATCGTCTTGCGCTAGAAAATTCTCCGGCGCCTTAATCAGGCGGCCAGACTTCTTTACTTCAGTTGGCATTCAACCCTCCCCAGTGTTGAATTCGTTTACAACATTAATTCACTATGAAATTCTGATTCCTGCGTTAACTTGCAAACCCCCCCGCCATTCGCACACAAACCAGGCGGCAGAGTTCGGTAATCGTTGGATCGCTGACTTTGTAAAATACCGATGTTCCCGCGCGCCTGCGCGACAAAACGCCTGATCGGTGCAATAGTGCTAAGTGCCGGGAGACATTGGGCTGCGGTAATCCGGTCTGTTCCACCACCTCTTGGACCGAGCACTCCCGGTGACAAATTGCCTGGATAATTCGAAGCCGAGATGGCTCGGAGAGCAGGGAGAAATACGCACTTGCCTTTTCGAACACGCTCGCCAGACTCGTGTCACCGTCTTCCCTCGCCAATACTGGCGAAAAGTCGGGGTCAAAGGGCAAGCGCTGTGTGGATTTGCGGTCTGAGGTCATATGGCTGGGAACAATATTCTTATAGAAGCATATAGTCAACTAAACATGATGGCGCAGCGCACAACCCTCCACCTATCCTGATGCCCTCCTACCCATGGTCCCGCTAAGTAAGCTAATCGATACCCTCGGCAAGGCCCAGGGAGGAAGAATCGTCGTCGCAGGCTTGCTGACATCAGAGGGCTGCCCGTGGTGTGTGGCCCTTAAAAAAGAGCAGCTCCTTCCGCGCAGCCGCGCCCAAATGTCGCCCGGCTTTCTGGTGGTCGAGATGGATGTTGATGATGCAAGCCCGGCCTGGTTTCCGGACGGAAAAAAACGAACTGCCCGGGAGTGGGGCAATCTTCACGGCATGCGACTAACGCCCACACTGGCCATGCTAGATGCCCGGGCAAACCCCCTAACACCCCCCTTGGTGGGCTATGCCTCTAGGGATTTCTACGCAAGTTATCTTGAAGACCAGATCAGAATTGCCCGGGCTTACTGGCAGAATCGCATCTCATGATGAGTAACAACCCCAGCGCCGACCATCCCCAGCGTTATGCCCTGCACAACGAGATCCATGCGCGGCCACCGATTGCCCTGTGGCCCAACGAGCGGATCATCAATCAGGCTTTTATCCTCGACGCGATTTCGCGCCGCCAGCAGCTCTCTTGGATTAATCGGGCATCGAATAGTTTTCCGCTCCATCATGGTACGGCCCATAACCCCTCAATACGGGTACTCGAGATTGCACCAGAGCCACAGCGAATTTTGTTGAAGTGGGAGATGCATGGCGAGTTCGTGAGTGTCACCATCTTCTCGCAGCAGTCAGACACCGCCAGCTTCGAGTCCCGTGATGCCGTATTGACAAAGACCGGCAAGCGGCTCGAGTCCGTAAACGCCCAAGGGCTCAATGAACTTACCGGACAACGGCTCGTTGCGCTCGACATCGCGCTTGAATCTGCACAACCCTACCCCGATGCCTACGAGGTTGCAAAGCGATTCTCAGGAAACACCGTTGTCGGAAGTGTCGTTACCTCAAACCAGAACGCACAGCTCTGGACCGACCTTCAACTCGATGAGGCTGGCTTTATTCAGATGATTCTGCGTGGGCCAGCAATTGGCAGTCGGCAGGCAGGCCGTACGGTTCAGCGAATGATTGATGCCGAGACCTATCGCATGATGGCTCTGCTTGCCTTGCCTCATGCCAAGTCCCTTGCTGAGCCGCTGCGTTCGGCAGAACTTGAGCTCGCCCGAGTCTCTGAGAAGATTGCGACCGCGCAGAAAAAAACCACCATCGATCTATCGGTCGATGCACAGCTTCTTGGCGATGTGTCTGCACTGGCTGCGCAGGTCGAAGGCTGGATATCTGCAAATGGGCTGCGCTTCACAGCAGCCGAGGCCTACCACGAACTAGTGAAGCGCTCGCTCGTTGAACTCCATGAAACAACAATCCCGGGTGTGCAGATGCTCAATACCTTTATGGATCGGCGATTCGAACCTGCGATGCGTACCTGTAAGTGGACTGTTCGCAGGCTTCGCGACTTATCAGACCGTATATCGCGCACCACGCAGATTTTAAAAACCCGCATCGAGTTTGTAAACGAGAGCCAACAACAAGAATTGCTATCGAGTATGGACCGACGGGCAAAGCTGCAGTTGAGGCTGCAGCAGACAGTGGAAGGTCTCTCCATCATTGTGATGACCTACTACGCAACGGGATTACTGCAATACGTTGCCAAAGGTCTAAAGCAATACGGCGTGCCGCTTGACCCCGATCAGGTTGGCCTTATCTCAGTGCCCACGATTGCCATCGGTTTACTCTGGTACTTGACGGTGCGGCGAAGAAAGCAGCCGCCAATTTAAATTCGCTCAGTCCATTGGCCCACCTAGGCCGCCGCCACGGCAGCGGTGAGCGACCCGCGGCCAGAACTTAGCGCCCGCGAGATTCCAATATCTCAACCGCGGGCAAGACCTTTCCCTCGAGGAACTCTAGGAATGCGCCGCCACCCGTAGAGATATAACCAATTTGAGACGCGATATCGAATTTCGAGATCGCCGCCAAGGTGTCACCACCCCCGGCGATCGAGAAGGCGGGCGAGTGCGCAATCGCAGCAGCAAGCATTTTTGTGCCCCCCGCAAACTGCGGAATTTCGAATACGCCCACCGGACCATTCCAGACGATCGTTCCTGCGTTCGCAATAATTGCGGCAAGCCGCGAGGCCGTTTTTGGTCCGATATCCAGGATCATGTCATCAGCAGCAACCTGATCGGCCGCCACCTTATTAGCACGTGCCTGGGCAGAGAACTCGTTGGCCACGACGACATCCTCGGGGATAGGCACCCCGGCACCCCGAGATTCCATCATCGCAATAATGTCGCGCGCCTGCTCTACCAAATCGGGCTCAGCCAGCGAGCGGCCTATAGGAAGGCCCTTCGCAAGCATGAAGGTATTGGCAATACCCCCTCCAACAATTAATTGATCGACCTTCGAGGCCAGAGATTTAAGAATCGTGAGCTTCGTAGACACCTTAGAGCCCGCAACAATTGCAACCATGGGCCTCTTAGGGTTGTGCAGAGCTGCGGCCAATGCATCAAGTTCAGCCGCCATGAGTGGGCCAGCACAGGCGATTGGCGCGAACTTTGCTACACCGTGGGTCGTTGCCTCAGCCCGGTGTGCTGTACCAAAGGCGTCGTTGACATAAATGTCGCAGAGGGCTGCAATCTTCTTGGCCAATGCTTCGTCGTTTTTCTTCTCTCCGCGGTTCACCCTGCAGTTCTCGAGCAAGACCACCTCACCCGGATTGACCGAAAATCCGCCATCTACCCAATTGGCAATCAGCGGCACTTTTCGGTTGAGCAACTGAGCCAGCCGGGCAGCCACTGGCGCCAGAGAGTCTTCGGCCTTCAACTCGCCTTCCGTGGGGCGGCCCAGGTGTGAGGTCACCATGACCGCTGCGCCCTTGGCCAGTGCCTGCTCAATCGCAGGAATCGAGGCCCGTATGCGGGTGTCGTCCGTTATGACGCCTGCATCATCCTGAGGAACATTTAAATCAGCGCGAATGAAGACCCTTTTCCCTTCAAGCGGCAACTCTGTCATTCGCAAAAACCTCATGCAAGTCCTTTAAAAAAAAGTGGAACTTCTTTAATCGTGGGCACAATTCGATCCGGCGCAGCAGTCTCGATAGGCTGGCCCATGTTGTAGCCATAGGGTACTGCCCAACATAAAACGCCCGCCGCCTTCGCTGTCGCAATATCGATTGACGAATCCCCAACAAAGAGAGATTCCCCGACGCTCATGTTTAAGGCATCAAGACAATTGTAGATTACGGTAGGGTTCGGTTTTTTTACGGCGTAGGTATCGCCCGAGATTACCAAATCAAAAATAGAGGTGAGCCCATGGCGCTCCAGAATCCGCTCGGTAAATCGGCACTCTTTGTTGGTGATGATTGCCCGCTTCACTCCGAGCTCTTGCAAGCGCCCGAGGGACTCTAGTACATCGGGATAAGGCTTACTGTCAGAGCCCGCACATTCAAAATAGTGGTGGATAAAAACCTCCATCACCTTCGCCCATTGAGCGTCGCTCGGCGCCTGGGCAACCGAATTCCAAGCCTGACGCATCATCCACCCCGTGCCATGGCCAATCCAGTTACGGACATCAGCCACGGAGACCCGCGGCAGCTGATAATGGTCGAGCGTACGGTTTGCGGACTCCGCTATTTCGCCAGCCGTATCCAGCAGCGTGCCATCCAAATCAAACATCACCAAGGCCATACCTTTACACCCCTCGCTAGGCTCGACGCTTTCGATCCATAAGTCGAAGAATCATGGGCGTAAAGATCAACTGCATCGCCAAGCCGATCTTGCCTCCAGGGATGACCAAGGTATTAGGCCGAGTCATCATAGAGTTATGCAACATCGATAAGAGATACGGGAAATCAATCCCCTTGGGATTGGCAAAACGGATCACGACCATACTCTCGTCGGGGCTTGGAATATCGTTGGCAATAAAAGGATTCGAGGTGTCTACTGTGGGTACCCTTTGAAAATTAACATGACTGCGCGAGAATTGTGGGCAGATATGGTTAATGTAATCCGGCATTCGTCGCAGAATCGTATCGACGACTGCCTCTTGAGAATATCCTCGGGTCCGCTTGTCACGATGGAGTTTTTGTATCCACTCGAGATTGATGATCGGCACTACCCCCACCAGAAGATCAACATGTCGGGCAACGTCTGCATCAGGCCCGACATAACCGCCATGCAGACCCTCATAGAACAGTAGGTCAGCATCGGCTCGCATATCATTCCAAGGCGTGAAGGTTCCGGGTTCCTGGTGAAACTCTGACCCTTCGGCTGCATCATGAATGTACTTACGGACCTTTCCCTTACCGGTCTGCGCAAAGCGCTGGAAAATCTCTTCGAGCTCCTTTAAGAGATTCGCCTCTGGTCCAAAATGGCTGAAATTATTGTTTCCGGACTCTGTTCTCTTTTTTAACTCGGCACGCATCTCCATTCGATTAAACCGATGCATCGAATCGCCCTCAAGCACCTGGGCCTTTATGCCCTCACGCCGGAAAATATGCTGAAAGCTACTCATCGCTGTAGTCGTGCCGGCCCCAGAAGAGCCAGTTATTGCAACAATCGGATATTGGGCTGACATGCGAGTTCCCGCAATAAGTTATGGTCGAATCGATCGACAGATTAACTTATTGAAATAAGGATCGTTCCTTAAAGAGTGGAGAGGAATAACTCTTATCTTTCCCGGCATCGAACTCTTGGTGATAGCGCTCAATCCGCTCGACCTCATTGCGTGATCCCATAATGACGGGAATTCGCTGATGGATCAGCTCAGGCGCTAACTCGAGAATCCTGCCGCGGCCGGTGCTGGCTATTCCGCCGGCCTGCTCAACCACCAACCCCATGGGATTGGCTTCGTACATTAGCCGCAAACGGCCGGGCCTACTCGGGTCTTTATTGTCTTTGGGGTACATAAAGATGCCACCGCGCATCAGAATTCGATGGATATCCGCCACCATGCTGGCAATCCATCGCATATTGAAATCACGGCCTCTGACATCGGTCTTGCCGGCCTTGCACTCGGAGACATAGCGTAAAACCGGAGGCTCCCAGAAGCGCTCGTTACTCGCATTGATTGCAAACTCACTGGAATCCGCAGGTACTTGGATATTGGCGTGGGTGAGGATGAAATCTCCAGCCTCCCGATCTAAGGTAAACCCATGGGTTCCCTTCCCCACTGTCAGAACAAACATTGTCGATGGCCCATAGAGCGCATAGCCCGCGGCGATCTGCTCCCGTCCTGGCCTTAGGTAATCGGCCATCACCACAGCGCGATCCTTCGGTGCACGCAGAACTGAAAATATCGAACCCACTGAGACATTGACATCAATATTCGAGGATCCATCGAGAGGATCAAAGAGCGTGAGAAATGGGCCCCGCTTGTTACCCTCTACGGCAATCGGATTTTCCATTTCCTCAGAGGCAATTCCCGCAACAAGTCCTCCAAGCGAGAACGTATTTACGAATTCTGTGTTCGAAAGAATATCTAGTTTTTTCTGGACTTCGCCTTGTATGTTCTCTGTCTCGAGGCTACCCAGGATTCCGGCAAGCCCACCTTTGGCAGTCGTTACAGAGATTGCCTTAACGGCAGAGGCCACATCAATCAGCAGCGCCGCCAGATTGCGGGCATCGGCGCTGCCCTCAAGCTCTTGAGTTAGGAATTTCGATAACGTTGTGTGGTCGAGGCGCATTTAAAGGCCCTCCGAAAAGACGCTTGTCGCACGTAAACCGTCTGCAGAGATCACGGCGCCCCTTAAGACTCTCGGCTAAGAAGGCTTCATTACAGCCAATTAATAAGTTAAAGTCAATTATATTTAGATACTTTGAGCTTCAGCGCGTAGTGTAGCGCTTGGCTGAACAATTTCCAACCTTGCAAGATGTTTAATATAAGAGACTTCTTCCATGTCACTGCCCATTCGTTGGCTTACAGAAAAACTCGCAGTCGCTGGACAGATCAGCCCTAGTGATCTATCTGAAATCGCAAGCTCAGGGTTTCAATCGGTGATCTGCAATCGACCTGATTTTGAATATGGGGCCGACCAGCCTACGGCAGAGTCTATTCAATCCGCAGCCGAACAAGCGGGCCTGAAATTTCGTTTTCTGCCTGTCACACCCGATGGCGGCACGGCAGCTAATGCCCAAGAGATGGGCGTCTTGCTCTCTGAGATGCCGCAGCCCATCCTTGCCTACTGTTACTCTGGTGGCCGGTGTATGGCGCTGATCGGCCTTGCGGCGCGAATGGGGCATGTGATACCCGAGTAAGATCATAGCTATGATTAGACGTATTCTTCCGACCTTTGGTGTAACTCTGATCACCTTCGGCATGACCTTCATGTTACCGCTGGTGATCTCGATAATTGGCGATGAGGGTGCAGGTCATGCGTTCTGGCCTGCCTTGTTGATAGCTGCTTTTTCAGGGCTTATCCTCGTCTCTCCTGCAATCATCGCCAGAGAAATGCCCTCTCTTATGCCAAGAGATGGAATGCTACTTGTTGCACTATGCTGGACCTTGCTTCCCGCTTTGGCCGCCTTACCACTGATAGACTATTTTCAAGCCGCCGGAAAACCAATATCTTGGTCATTTGCTTATTTTGAAGCGGTGTCGGGTCTGACTACCACCGGGGCTACTGTCATTACGGGGCTAGATGACTTGCCCTATGCCATAAACTTTTGGCGATGTTTTCTGCAGTGGATAGGCGGAATGGGAATTTTAATTCTCGCTGTTGCGATTTTGCCCCTCGTCAGCGCTGGTGCGGGATCCATTTTCAAAGCGGAATCGACGGGCCCACTGAAAGAAGCGAAACTGACCCCGCGCATAGCCCAGACCGCGAAGGGGCTGTGGGGCGTCTACGCGGCTATTTCTCTAGCCTGCTTTTTTGCGTATTGGGCCGCTGGCATGAGCTTTGGTGATGCATGGTTACATATGTTTTCCACCATGAGCCTTGGTGGACTCTCATCACACGACAGCAGTTTTGGTTTTTTTAACTCGCCTACTCTAGAGTGGATTGCGATCTTTTTCATGTTGATCGCAAGCGGAAGTTTTGCTCTCTACTTCGTCGCTCTGCACAAGCGAAAAGTCCTGATTGTTTTTAAAGATCCAGAATGGTGGGGCACGTTAACCTTACTATGCGGCTCGAGCCTTCTAATCACTGTGCTACTCCTTCTCCGAGGAGTTTACTCGGACCCCTGGGAGGCATTGCGTGCGGCTACTTTCAGCACTGTGTCGATTGGATCAACAACAGGTTATGCCACGGTGGACTACACCACATGGCCAATTTTTGCGCCTGTTCTTATATTGATGCTCTCCGGGGTCGCAACCAGCGCAGGTTCTACAGGCGCCGGGATAAAGATGGCAAGATTGATAATACTAATTAAGCAGACTCGACGTGAAGTCATGAGGATGCTTCACCCAAGAGCCGTGAATCCACTCATGATAAATGGCGAGCCCGTGGCTAACGGCGTCATTTTTGCAGCTCTCGCTTTTATGCTGGTTTATGGCGGAACAATTTTAGTTTTAACTGGCCTGCTCTTATTAACAGATATGCCTTTAGATACTGCGTTTAGCGCAGTAATTGCTACAGTCAACAACGCAGGTCCCGGCCTGAATGAAATCGGACCCGCCGGAAACTACTCTGGACTCACCGCCCTACAACTCAATATCTGTTCCGCCGCGATGATTTTAGGTAGGCTTGAGATGATGTCTATCTTAGCAATCTTTACGGTTGAGTTTTGGCGAGAATAATGCTGTGAGGGGCTAAAGAAAATGTCGTAAGAGCACTTTTAAAGCTTTATGGGAATTCGGAGAGGAGTATAGTCATCAATCGTCAACTACCGAGCCTGGAAATCTTAATACCGGAAACAATGCCAACAGAGCCCACGGACAGCACTCTTAAAGAGCGCTCACATGATTCTAAGCCTGCAAAATACCTAGAATCAGCGGATTACGCCTGGATTATTGTTTTTGCATTCGTAGTGCTCGTGAATCTCTGGTTTGGCCTACATAACCATGCAGAGGAACAGAAGGTTGCCGAAACAAAAGCTAACGCTGCGCGACTTCTAGCCTGGTTTGAAGATAATGGAAATAAGCGCGAGTCGGGTCAGTCAATCATTTCAGGGTGTAACAATCCCAGCGGCGCGTGGCGTGAATGTCTCGCTTCCTTAGTAGCTTCGGGCGGCCCTTTTGAGACTCTCACTAACCAACTAGAACCCACAGGTAAAGTATTCTCAGATGTCTGTGTTCGGGGTGAACTGGCCACTCTTGGGTCTATTGTGATCGAGCGGGGCTCACCAAAGCCACAAGATCCGACTGCAATGGTTTACGCGAGAATGCCGGCCGCTCAAGACCTAAGCGCAAGGTTGCCACTAAAGATTTACGTTTGCGCTCGCTCCTTCCACCCGATGAATGTTGGTGAAGCGGTTTTCTAAGGTCGAATATGACAGCGGCAGCACAATCATTAAAGAGCCTTAGGGCCTCTATCTATAACTTAGCATTTAATCAAGATAATAAAGCTGGTTATAGCAAAAGAATCGACTCATTTATTGCGGCATTGATTATCGCCAATTTAATTGCATTAGTCCTGGAAACAATACCGGTTATTCACGAAGCAAATGCAGCGATATTCAACATATTCGATAACGCCTCAGTAATTATCTTTACCCTAGAGTACCTCACGCGTCTTTATGTAGCGCCAGAGGATAAGGAGTTCTCATCCTCTCGATCACCACGACTGGCTTACATCAGAAGCCCTTTTGCCATTATCGACCTGCTGGCGATCATGCCGTTCTATCTCGGGGCACTCTTTGACATCGATTTGCGAGTTCTCCGCGCTCTAAGGCTATTAAGGCTGTTTAAACTTTTTCGGGTCCTCGCGCCCGCTTTCCATGAGTTTAAGGAGCTTAACCGAGGCAAGACATTTCGTCAGCAGATTTATGCGTTAACGAACCCCACAGAGACATCTGGAAAACTCCACGAGTATTTTGATACCTTGATTGTATGGTGGGTATTAATTTCAGTTTCGGCTGTAATTCTTGAGTCCGTCCAGTCTCTAGACAGTATCTTTCACGTTGAGTTTATTGTGCTCGATGCAATCGCTGTAATGATTTTTTCGGCAGAATATATGCTTCGAATCTACTCATGTGTGGAGGACCCGAAATTCAAGGGCGCCCTGGCTGGACGATTCCGTTACGCGAAGACTCCGATTGCAGTAATTGATTTCCTTGCGATTATTCCTTTCTATCTGGAGCTATTACTCCATTCGATCGTTGACCTTCGGTTTTTACGAATCTTTAGGCTCATGCGTCTTTTAAAGTTGACGCGTTATACCCAGGCCACTGGAACCCTGATTAAAGCCCTAAAGCGAGAATGGCCGATTATTGCAGCCTCAACCTTCATCATGCTGCTCCTCGTAGTCCTTACAGCAAGTCTTGGCTATTTGTTTGAGCATGAAGCCCAACCGGATAAATTTGAGAATATTCCTCAGTCAATTTATTGGGCAGTCGTTACGCTCGCCTCAGTTGGCTATGGAGACATCTCGCCCGTTACTCCAGTTGGCCGACTTATGAC
>JACCDZ011424122.1_pt1 | contig 14376 bp, 10 predicted proteins | sample 7449551 | NCBI WGS metagenome assembly JACCDZ01 (sample SAMN15323452, study PRJNA562643) | freshwater metagenome | isolation source: river surface water | place: USA:Blue River Watershed | collected 2017-08-18 | reverse complement strand
TTGAGCATCGGAACGACGCGGTTGATGGCCACATACAACTCGGTGTGATCTTCGGCTTGGCCGCTGATGATGAGTGGTGTGCGTGCTTCATCGATCAAGATGGAGTCCACCTCATCCACGATGGCGTAGTTGAGTTTGCGTTGCACACGGTCTGCTGCTTCGTAGACCATGTTGTCACGCAAATAGTCAAAACCGTATTCGTTGTTTGTGCCGTAGGTGATGTCGGCGCGGTAAGCGGCCTGCTTTTCAGCGCGGGGCATATTGGGTAGGTTAATGCCCACAGACAAACCGAGCCAGTTATACAAGCGAGCCATCCATTGCGCGTCGCGACTGGCCAAGTAGTCGTTGACCGTCACCACATGCACACCATTGCCTGTGAGCGCATTCAGGTAGACAGGCAAGGTGGCAGTGAGGGTTTTACCCTCACCGGTACGCATTTCGGAAATCTTGCCTTGGTGCAGGGCAATGCCACCCAAAAGCTGCACATCGAAGTGGCGCATTTTCATCACGCGCTTAGACGCTTCGCGCACCACCGCATAGGCTTCGGGAAGCAATGCATCCAAGCTTTCGCCATGGGCGACACGCGACTTGAATTCGTCTGTTTTAGCGCGTAAAGCGTCGTCGCTGAACTTCTCCAACGAAGGCTCTAACGCATTGATTTGCGCGACGGTTTTGCGGTATTGCTTAAGTAGACGCTCATTGCGGCTACCGAAAATATGAGTCAGGAAAGATAGAGCCATGCGAGCACTGCGAACCTCTTGTTTTCACTCGAAAACAGGGCTTGCAAAATCCTTTTTATAAGGCGTAATAGAAGCCGAGAATTTTAACCGTCTACAGCCCCATAATTGCCGCATGGCCACTCGCTCCACGCCCCATCCCGACACACTCGCGGCTTACCGCGCGTTGGGCTATAGCACCCCTCCAAAAGCGAAGGTGTCGGTGCGTGGCAGATCGCAAACTTTGGAACAAGTGGTCGATTCTGCGCCTGGCTTAGCGCAGTTCTCAGCGGTTGCACGCGACACCCAAAATCGGCTCAAAGCCATTGCACCACTGCTACCCGCTTCACTGCGGCCTTTGGTGCAATCTGGCGGTGTAGAGGGTGATGCGTGGTGCTTGTTGGTACCCAACAGCGCTGTGGCGGCCAAACTTCGTCAAACACTGCCCGCTTTGTGCGCACACTTGCGCACCAAAGGTTGGGATGTCAACACCATTCGCGTGAAGGTGAAATCACCGAGCTGAATCAGCATCGCAATGACAAAGAAAAACCCGCTACGCCAAAGGCGTAACGGGTTTTATTTTGGTGCTGTATGACTGCCCAGCTGAAGCACTGTTAATTTAACCAGTTATTGATGCCGGGTAAATCGAAGCAATTCGTAGGAACAATTATTTACTTACTTAACCGATGCCATCGCCTGGGTGGCATGCTTCACTACCTCAACAATCTTCAGCCCACCGTCTGGCACAGATTCGTTTTCAAGATAGCCAGACGGCGTAATGGCAAAAATCGATTTGGTGGTTTCCATCAAAACCGCATTGCGGGCGTCATCGTCGCTGGCAGCCTTGGTAAAAGCCTGAAACGTCTTCAACGCATTTGCCCGGTGCTTGTTGATTGCACTCTGGTGCCGGGCTGCTTTATATAGACGACCACACCAAATCGTGGCAGTGAAAAGCAATCCCAGAATTACAACTTTTGAAGTAAATAGCTGAATGACTTGCGGTGTGGTGGCATCAGCCTTGACCGGAACAAAAACCATGAGCAACGCAACCAGGATCGTTCCTGTCGCTAATCCAGCGGTGGTCTTGAGCCATTTCTGCGCACTCAAATCCTGCGCATCTGCCTCCGCGTTGAAGTCCGCCGTGAAATGCGCGACACCAACACTGGCTGCCGCTTCACGGGCGGCGACGATGATGTCACCAATTTCCCCGCGACGCTTTTCAATATCTTTCTTGGTGCCGTCTACCAACTGCCCAGCTTCCTCGACGGAGCGAGTCAGTTCGTTGATGTTTCGCTGCACATCACCCTTTTGATAGGCGAGATACGGAATGTACAAATGCGCTGCCGTGAAGAACTGGTCGGCCTGGCTCTTGATCTGGTTAACCAGCTGATCACGCGTCCCCGTCGGGTTACCCGACTCAATCGAGAAGGCACGGATTTGGTCGATGGTCTGCTTGATGGGTGGTAGCGAATTGACAATTTGCTGAGTTGGCCCATCTGGCAACAAATCAAGTGGGAGCAGCTTGAATTGGTTGAGCATTGAGTAGGTACGCTCCAACTCTGGACGGCAGCCCTCAAAGGTGATCTTGCCCCAGTCGGGATTAATTAGCAGTTCATCAACTGGCGATTGGGTACAGTCGTTGATCAAGTCGCGTAACTGCTTTATCAAAGTCTCCGTTGCCATTTTTACCTCTCTAATCTGAAAATTATCAGCCCTTACCGGTGCCGAGGTGGATATCCAACCAACGCTGCCCAAGGGGAGTCAGGCGGTAACGCTGACTGCGGCTGTTGGGTTTGTCAGGCAGAGTCATTTCAATGACGTCCTGCTCCAAAGCTGGTGCCAAATAAGTCTTGCGAAAGTGTTCTCGGTCGGCCAACCCCAGAGCATCCTGAATGGCCTGCCGGGTCATTTCACCTTCTATCCGCGACAGCAGCATTCCTACTTGCGGGGTGACTTGCGGGGTGACTTGCGGGGTGACTTGCGGGGTGACTTGCGGGGAATCCCCTGGAGGGACAAGCGCCAACGGATGCCGAGGCAAACGGATCACAAATGAAAGACGATCGTCGTCTGTCTCAAATAGCGGCGCGGGTGACCCGTTGGCCGCCATTTCTTTCAGAATTTTCGGGATACCGGTAGACCGCCCCTCGGTCATCTCCAGTTCTTTTAGGAACTCCCCGATCCGTCGGTTACGGTAGCGCCGGCTGACCGCACGTCCAGCCTGAAAGTCCTCCAGTCGAATCGACCGATCCGGCCCGGGAAAACTCAAAATAACCAATTCTTCATTGCTGATACGCACCTCGATAGGCTCGCGCTCTTCATAGGACCGGTGATAGACCGCGTTGACCAAAGCCTCCTCGATGGCGGCATATGGAAAATTCCAGACGCGCGTGGCCTCAGCACGATCTGGGTGCTTGATCACGGTCTCGCGCAAAAAATTGCGCTGGATGTAGCTCAATGCCTCACGAGTCATCCGCGCCAGCGGGCCCTTGAATATCTTTTCCTCAAAGCGATCACCGCCCGCGCCTTCGGGGAACCAGACCACATCGATTTGCACACCGGGGAAGAATCGCTCCGGTGTTTCATTGAAAAACATCAGGCCCACGTTCTTGGGCCATGGTGATTCGGTCGGCCCACCTGCCACGTTCATCTGTCGCGCCAATGCCTCGACCGACAGCCCGGGCGCATCATCTGCCAGCGTGCTACCCACCTCTTGCAAAAAGGCCTGCATTAACGGCTTGGACAGCTCATCGATCCGTGCCGACTGGTTGTATCGATCATCGAACGGCACCTTGGCCGCTAGGCTCAGCAACTCCTGCTCGGTGTCACCCTTGGCCTCGACCGTGCTGCTGTAGCGACGGATGTAATGGTGCCATGTCTTTTTTTTGGCAGTAACAGCATCTGGCGCTTTGTAGGGACGGTTCTGGCCACCCGGTGCCCAAAGCACAATCAGCTTACGACCCTCGACTTCCTCAATGCTCAACACAGGAAAATACGGCGGCTGGATCAACTGGCAAGCAGCCAACAATTCCTGCTGAATCTTGTCGAGCTGGTTGTCGGCCAGCCCCACCGGCGGGAACACCGGTTGACCATTGACATCACAATCTTGCCCGATCACCACATAACCGCCACCGAGATTTTCAAAATCATTGGCAAAAGCGCACACGGTGCGGATGATCGGGTCGGGATTCCAACCGGCCTTGTATTCGATACGCTCGCCCTCGACCGTACGCTGTCGTAGCAGGTCAGTGAGATTGATGGGAAGCCTGCTCACATCAAGGCCCGCCGTCCATAACTTCGAATCCACCAGAACCCACCTCAAGATCTTTCAACGATTTTCCATCTGCGTTTTTCCAAACGGCAGGTCCTTGTGCACTGCCACCCATCACAACAGCGGCGGCAGCGCTCGGGCTGGCAAATTCAATGTCTTTAGCGAATACATAAAACCCTCCCTGCAAGACCAGGCCACCAGTTTGCACGAGTTGATCCCGAAGCTTGATGATCCATTTTCCGCTGGTGTAAGTAGCCTTCTGGAAATCCTTCACTGCTGTTGATCCCTTGAATACCGTAAACCCATTCGAAGACCTAACACCGGTAGCTTTTGCTCCTTTGCGTGCGCAGTAAAGAGCGTTATGAAGGTCAGTGGCAGACGCCACCACCGCAGTGGGCGTCAAGAAGTTGCATCCCAAGACGGGTAGCAACTGGGCCACACGAGAGAGAAAGACCTCCATGTCATGCAGATCGGATTCGGGCAGTTTTGAGCCGCCGCCCTTGCCATTGACCAGCTTGCATTTACCTACGTCCAATGCAATTTCGATCAAACGGCCTTCGAGGTAGCGCACATGCGCTTTGGTCAGGTTTTCGTCTTTGCTGAATACGGCAATGACCGAATTCCAGAATTCTTTGGACAGATGCTGTTTCAGGCGATAGGTCACTGACTCGGCTTCGCCGATGTACAGCAGCGGTACGCCAGACTCCTCGTCGTCGCCAATCAGAAAGTACACGCCAGGATTCTTCAGCTCCTCGCGTGACATGAAGTGCTTCAGTTCAGATCGGGGCGCGGCGACAGCTTTACCAGACCAATTCGAAATTTCGGCGGTGCGAATCCCTTGAGCATTTCCGAAGGGAAGGAACAACTTGATCGTGGCTGATTTATTCATACTCATCCTTTAGATCTGACCGCCCACACCTTTGAACTTCTCTACAAAAGCAGCGATTTTTTGAAACACACTTTGCTTTTTGGTCAGGTACTGCGGATTCAATGGGCTCATCTTAGGAAGAACGGCATTCAGTTCCGTGCCACTGTCGCTGGCGAATTCACGCTTAAGAGATGCACTGATGTAGCGCTTGGCCGCTTCTGCGTTCAGGCTTTCAGAGTTGATCAATTCCTGGGCTTCACGCTGTTGCTCTGCTTGCGCAAAGGTAAAGAAAGCGTCAATCACGCTGGCCTTGTCGCCAATCTGGTCCAAGTCTGTCTTATTGATGAAGTCCACGAGCAAGCTCTCTTTGGCGCGATTGCCCAAGCTGCCCCGAATGACGCGGCGAACTTCATCCACCAGGTCGGATTTGCTCTTGATCTTCTTGTTGTGCTCGAAGATCAATTCCAGGATGTAATCCAGATTGATTTCCTGTGATTTGAGCAGGTCTACCTCAAAAACCACGTCATCCCAGTCGATGGTGGATTTTTCTTTCTCTGAGGAAGATTTTTCCCGGCGCAGCCAATCGCGCACATCGTTATAGGTGGAGCGGTAATCCTGAATTTTCCGATCCGCCGGGAGCGTGATGGCTTGCAGCGCCGTCAGATCTTCATCGTTTAAGTAGTGCTTGGCCTTGAACGCCTCCACCGCATTGGCATCCGTCAGATCAACGCTCTGAAGCTCTTTCAGGCTGGCAAACTCGTCGTAGTTCTGCAGCACGTTCTCAACGCGGAGGTACTCGCCGAACAGTTTAGCGAAGGCCTTTTTGTCGGCTTCCTTTTCAATGGCAGCGGGATCAGGGAAGCGTGTTTCCAGCTCTTTCACCACATCGACAAAGCCACGCCGCGCTTCACCGGTGGCCGCATCGGTGAAACCTTCCATATATTCCTTGTAGCTCTTCTCCAGCACCACGTTCTTGGTGTTCTTGTCACCAAACAGGGTGATGGCATCAATGGTCGCCTGCTCCAGATCACGAAAGGTGACAATGTTGCCGAAGGTTTTGGTGGCGTCAAAAATGCGGTTGGTGCGCGAGTAAGCTTGCATCAGTCCGTGGTAACGCAGGTTCTTGTCTACGAACAACGTGTTCAGCGTGGGCGCATCAAAGCCGGTCAGGAACATGCCGACGACAATCAGCAGGTCGATTTCCTTGGCTTTGACTTGTTTGGCCAGATCACGGTAATAGTTCTGGAAGCCATTGCTGTCCACGCTGAAGTTGGTTTTGAACAGCGCGTTGTAGTCCGAGATGGCCGCGCTCAAAAATTCCTTGGCACTGCTGTTCATGGCCGACACATCAAAGCTCTCGTCCTGGATGTCGCCAATCGCTTCCTGCTCTTCGTTGGCGGCGAAAGAGAAGATGGTGGCCACCCTCAGTGGTTTGTCGCTGCCGTTCTGCAGCTCCCTGAAGGATTCGTAGTACAGCTTGGCCGCATCCACGCTGCTGACCGCAAACATGGCATTGAAGCCTTTGTTGCCCGCGTGCAGGCGATGGGTCTTCTGCCGGAAATTATTCAAGATGTACTGCGTGATCTCACGGATGCGATCTGGGTGCAGCAGTGCCTGCTTGTTCTCGGCAGCGCTGAGTTTTTTCTCATCCAGTTCGGATTCAATAGCTTTGAACTGCGGGCGGACATCGTTGTAATCAACTTTGAACTTCAAAACCTTTTCATCGCGAATCGCATCGGTGATGACGTATGAATGCAGCTCACGACCAAACACGCTGGCCGTGGTTTCAGCTCCCAGCGCGTTTTCCGGGAAGATAGGCGTGCCGGTGAAACCAAACTGGTAGAACTTCTTGAATTTCTTGTTTAGATTCTTTTGCGCTTCGCCAAACTGGCTACGGTGGCACTCATCAAAGATAAACACGACCTGCTTGCCGTAGATGGGCAGGTCGCCCTCGCTCTTCATCATGTTGTTGAGCTTCTGGATGGTGGTGACGACGATTTTGTTGTCGTCCTTCTCCAGGTTCCGCTTCAGGCCTGCCGTGCTGTCTGAGCCGTTCACGCTGTCTGGTGAGAAACGCTGGTATTCCCTCATGGTCTGGTAGTCCAGATCCTTGCGGTCCACCACGAAGAACACTTTGTCAATGAAGTCCAGCTCGGTGGCCAGTCGCGCCGCTTTGAAACTGGTCAGGGTCTTGCCAGAACCCGTGGTGTGCCAGATAAAACCACCGCCCTCAATGTCACTCCAGCGCTTTGCCTGGTACGCGCTATTGATCTTCCAGAGAATACGCTCCGTGGCTGCGATCTGATACGGGCGCATGACCAGCAACGTGTTGCTCACGTCAAACACCGAGTAGTGCAGCAGCACATTGAGCAGGGTGTTCTTCTGGAAGAACGTGGCCGTGAAGTCTTTCAGATCCTTGATCAGGCTGTTGTCCGCCTTCGCCCAGTTCATGGTGAAGTCAAAGCTGTTCTTGTTGCGCTGGGTGGTGTTGGCAAAGTAACGGCTGTCGGTGCCGTTGGAAATCACGAAGACCTGCAGGTACTTGAACAAGGAATGTTCGCTGTTAAAGCTCTCCTTGCTGTAGCGATGCACCTGGTTGAAGGCTTCGCGAATCGCCACCCCACGCTTTTTGAGCTCCACCTGCACAAGTGGCAGGCCATTGACCAGAATCGTCACGTCATAGCGATTGGCGTGTGAACCGGTCTGCTCAAACTGTTTGATGACCTGCACCTTGTTGCGGGCGATGTTTTTCTTGTCCAGCAGGTAGATGTTCTGGATGCGACCATCATCGAAGACAAAGTCGTGAATGTAGTCGTCGTGAATCTTGCGGGTTTTATCGACGATGCTATCGCTGGGTTTGTCCAGAAACGTCTCCACAAAACGCAGCCACTCGCCTTCAAGAAACTGCACGTTGTTGAGCGTTTGCAGCTGCACACGCACATTGGCCAGCAAGGCATCCGGCGTATTCAGGCCGGGTAAGTATTCATAACCCTGATTTTGCAAATCCCGAATGAATTCCCGCTCCAGGTCGTATTCGCTCTGATAGCTTTCGCTGACCTTCCATTCTTGGGTGTATTTATCCAGAACGATGAAATTTCTGGATTCGGCAATGGGCTTGATGTAATCAACCATTTTGTTGTTCCTGCTGCCAATAGCCATAGTTGCTCTTCAAATGATCGAGCAACAGCTTGACCGTCGCTTTCTCCGCCTGCGTTGGCTCTGCAACGGCTTCATTTGAAAGCGTGCTGTGGCTGGTGAATTGGATGACTCTGTTCAGGTAGAGCTGCTTGTCATCTGGCAAAAGCTCCGACCATTTCGGATAACCCAGAAAGTTGGCCGTTTTCTCGTAAAGATTGCGCAGCAAAGTGAAGTGATACTTTTTAACCTTGTTTTCGACAATAGCCTGTTCGATGGCGTGCTTCAAATACAGGTGATAGGAGAAGCTTTTGTTGGAATCACCCTGCTTTTCAGTGAGCGAAAAACTGCCATCTTCAATGCGCTCCAGCATGTAACAGGCTTTGCCGTTCAACTCATTGAAAAGCACGTTGTAGAACAGCGGGCTGTGCGTTGTGACAATGAAGCGCAGATCGGATTGACTGGATTTGATCAGGCTCGCCAGATTGACCGCCAATTCGATCAGATGATTTTCATCCAGAGAACTGACCGGGTCATCAACGAAAACGTATTCCAAATTATTGAAAGCATCCGTGGACCGATTTGCGACCTCCGCGATATTTAACTCGGAAATCATCTGCTCAATCAGGGAATGAAACACGCTCCAAATGAAGTTGCTTTCTTCACCCTTGGAAATCTTTATGTTGGGTTCATGCTCATTGTTGCCGCGCTCGAATGAAAAACTGACTTCCGAAAAATCAGCGCTGAAATTCGGCGTCAATTTGTCATTGGTGTAGTGCTGAAATGTGGAGGTCACATTCCGGTCTTGACCTTGTTCGTCAAGCACCCATTGGGTGAAAGCGTTGGGCTGGATTTTCAACCTGGGCTCGGCATCACCCTCCAGATCGTTATCCCAATAGAACAAATCTTCGGTGAACGCGCTGTAGTAGAGGACCTTCTTTTGTGCCAACTCTGACTGTCGTCCATCTTCAGCTTCGGTTTTGGGGGCAATCAAATCTTTGAACGCCCGCGACAGGCGCGTCTTGCCCGAGCCGTTGAAGGCGTAGATCAGCTGCACCTTCTTGTTGGCGTCTTTCAGCTGTTGGGCGATTTCGGTCAGCGTCTTGCCCATGCTATGCCGTGGCCTCCAGCTTCGCGAAACTCAAAAGCTTGTCCCGGTAGTGTTCGTATTGCTGACGCCGCGCCTTGATTTCGGCGGGCAGGCCGAATGAAATGTCGCTGACTAGTGAGTCGAATCTATCGAGGATGGCTGCAATACGCTTTTGTTCCACCATTTCTGGAATGGGGATTTTTACTTTGGCGAGTCGAGCTTTAGAAACGTTGAAACGAGTGACACCGCTTGCAGTGCGAATTAGCTGGCTTCTTATCGCATCTGATCGAAAGAGGTGCTTTGAGAATTCAGGAGCGAGAATTTCGGGGTCGTTGAGTCGATATCCAATGCAAAAGCTATTGAGATAAATTGGTTCATTAACGAGGGCTGTCACAACGGACGACATGGCCACTTCATCGGGCGTTTCGGATGAACCTGTGAACACGATGTCACCATGTCGCAGCGTGCGTTGACTTTCACTTGGGGCGATCTTGACAAAATCATCAGCACCAATATTGAGTGCGATGTTTTTGAAGACATTGACGTAGGACGCATAACGCGCATTGCCATTGGAAAAGTCATCTTTCGACTTTCCAGTCAGCCCGCCAAAAATTGTTCCAATGTCACCCAAGGTCGTTATCCTTATTGCTTGCTTGCTTGCTTGCTTGCTTGCTTGCTTGCTTGCTTGCTTGCTTGCGTCAGCGTCCGTGTGTTCGTCGAAAGTCAGAAGCGCGTCGCGGTAATACTGGTATTGCCGCCGACGCGCTTCCAGCTCCGCTTCCAGCTCCGCTTCCAGCTCCGCTTCCAGCTCCGTGAAAGTGTCAAGCACTTTCACGATTTCACGTTGCAATTCGAGGGGTGGTACGGGAATCATAAATTCACGAACGCGACTATCAGGGATTGACGGGTAGTTTCCCGGAACCTGCTTCTCCTCTACGTACTTTCGAAATCTCTCCGTTCCAAGAAGATGTGCAAGGAAATTTGTTAGCACCTGATCTTGAATTGGCCTTAGAACGCAATATCCAGTGCTTGCAATCTGCCCGTCAAACTTGGCAGGAATTACTGCCCAGCGCATCTGCGTTGGTCGGGTGGTTGCAAAAATAACATCGCCCTCACGAACGAGCTGTTGAGCGCGACTCGGCGCATTTTCGGCCCTGATCGTTGCTGTTTCCCCGATCGCTCCCGTGACTCGATCTACTGATGTCAGATCAATATATTGAAAATCGGTACTACCCGCATTTGCCCATCGAATATTTGAGCCACGAATGGTCACATCAGCCAGTGCCTTGAACTCCACCCCTCCCGGGCAACGCTCGGCAATCAATTCATCAATTCGGCTCATGCTTCCTCCCCTTCAAGGTCAGCCACGATGGCATCAATTTGAGTTCGCAACTCTGCCTGTCGCATCACAATGCTGGCGATCTTCGCGTTGAGTGCCTTGATGTCCACCGCTTCGCGGTCGTCACGGGCTTCGACGTAACTGCTGACCGAGAGGTTGTAATCGTTGGCGGCAACTTTTTCGAACGGAATGGACAGGGCAAAGTGGTCCACATTCGCCTTGCTGTCAAAAACCGCCATGATCTCTTTGATGTGATCGTCCAACAGCACGTTGTTGTTGGTTTCTTTCTTAAATAGGCCACTGGCGTCGATGAACTGCGTGGTGGTGTCCGTCTTGTGTTTGGACAGCACCAGGATCGTGACGGCAATCGTGGTGCCGTAGAACAGGTTGGGCGCCAACGAAATCACGCTCTCGACATAGTTGTTGTCCACCAGGTATTGGCGAATTTTCTGCTCGGCCCCACCCCGGTAAAAGATGCCGGGAAAGCAGACGATGGCTGCGCGGCCTTTGCTGGACAGGTAGCTCAGTGCATGCAGCACAAAGGCAAAGTCGGCCTTGGACTTCGGCGCCAGGACACCAGCAGGTGCAAAACGGTCGTCATTAATGAGCGTGGGGTCATCACTGCCCACCCACTTCACCGAGTACGGCGGGTTGGAGACGATGGCATCAAACGGCTTGTTATCGCCAAAGTGGGGCTCAATCAGGGTGTCGCCCAGCTGGATGTTGAACTTGTCGTAGTTCACGTTGTGCAGGAACATGTTCATCCGCGCCAGGTTGTACGTGGTGTGATTGAGTTCCTGACCGTAAAAGCCATCTTCAATGAGATGTTCATCGAAGTGCTTTTTGGCCTGCAACAGCAGCGAGCCAGAGCCGCAAGCTGGGTCGTAAATTTTGTTAACACTGGTTTGCTTGTGCATGGCCAGCTGAGCGATCAACTTGGACACGTGTTGCGGGGTAAAGAACTCGCCACCAGATTTACCAGCGTTGGCTGCATAGTTGGAGATCAGAAATTCGTAGGCATCGCCGAACAGGTCGATGTGACTGGCATCAAAGTCGCCGAAGTCTAGTTCGGCCACGCCTTTGAGCACCGCAGCCAGGCGGATATTCTTGTCCCTGACGGTATTGCCCAGGCGGTTGCTGGTGGTGTCAAAGTCGGCAAACAGGCCCCGGATGTCTCGCTCCGATGGGTAGCCCATGGCAGAGGTTTCAATAGCCGAGAAGATTTTGGCCAGGTCGGTGTTCAGGCTGTCATTGGTGTTGGCACTGGCGGCCACGTTGGCAAACAGCTGGCTGGGATAGATGAAGTAGCCCTTGGTCTTGATGGCGTCGTCTTTGATTTCGGGCGTGATGACAATGTCGTTCAGCTTGGCGTACTCAATACTGTCGTCACCACCCTCAATATAGACAGCGAAGTTTTCGCTGATGAAGCGATAAAACAGGGTCCCCAAGACGTACTGCTTGAAGTCCCAGCCGTCCACAGCCCCTCGTACATCGTTGGCGATTTGCCAGATCCGGCGTTGTAGTTCGGCGCGTTGTTGAATGCTGGTCATGCTTGGTTTCCTGTTGAATCGTTCATCTTGTCTTCATCTGCGCCGCCCGCGCGCACCCAGTCATCCACCTCTGAAAGCTGAAATTTCCAGAGCCGCCCAATCTTGTGCGCAGGCAAGCCTTTGCGTTCACGCCAGCGATAAACGGTGTCCTTCACGACGCCAAGATGCCGAGCGACCTCAATTGCGGTCACCCACGGTTCAGAGTTCACGGTGTTTACACCCAGCATAAAAAAACAAAATCGTCTTAAATCGTCATCAGTCTAACAGAGGTAAGTGCGAACCCGGTGCGAACTGCAAACCCGGATTTCAGGTCTATCGGTGGCGAAATCTCGGGCCTTTGCCCCCCGCATAGGGATTTGGCGAGGAAGGACCCAGAAATTTGTGTGACGCTGGCCGTGACGGACATGTGTGCGTTTTCAGCACCCCAAACAATGGGAATTCACCATCACGACCATCACCATCGTCACGCCTGCCCAGTTCTGTGATGGTTGTGATGGTGGTGACGGTGTTTCTCTTTTGTTTAACCTTGGCGGAACGAAGATATGCCACACGCGCAGGACCATCACACCCTTCAGCGCGACATTGCCCGTGCCTTCTCCAGCAAGCTGGCGTCAACCTCACCCAGGCCACCTGGAACGAACTGGTGCGCAAATGCGCGTGCCGCTGATCGGGTTTGAGGGCCAATCAGACCGTCTGCCTGTCCAGGCTTAAAGCCCAGATGCCTCAAGAGGCGTTGAAGCTCGCGAATTTCTTCACGGCTGAGTGCTCGCCCCTGCGCCGATGCAATCGCCTGCGGCGCTGGCGTGGGTGATTGAACAATCGTCACGGCGGCTGGCATCACGTTTTTATTGGAACCACTCCACAGCATCACCAGCACGTTCAACAAAAGGGCCACGAGCAAGACCACCCCAATGACCTTCAACCATGAAACCCCTGGGTGAGCGGGGGCTGATGGGGGTGAGGTGGGCGATGGAGTGCTTGCGCTATTCAAGCCCTGTGTGTCCTGGTAGGAAATCCCTGTACCCGGCAGACCTATTGTTTTGCGAATACCACGGGTACCGATATTCACATTCATCCCTCGAGGACCCATGCCCAGGCTCAGTCCAGATTTGCTCAATGAAATCCGAAACAAGCTCCCCAGGGGAATAGTTTTTCTGAATCGCAGGCCCATGACGGATCAATATACACGGCCACAACACACTGTGATTACAGTCCTGGTCACATTCAACACGACGCGGTGATGGTCAAACCGCCTGGCATGTGCACGTGATTTGAAGGTTAAACAAGAGCGATTCATCGTCACAACCGTCACGACCATCACATCCGCATGGTGCATGGTATGTCGTGGGGTATTTAGCGTGAATTCGCGGGGGTGCAGGTAAACCGTGGTGGAACGTAGAAATAGGCACGCAACTGCGCGTACGTCCTCACGGTATTCTGAAATGCCTGAAACGTCCAGACTCACCCTCACGCCTTCATGTTCCATGCCTTACCGCGACCAATTCCAACAATTTGATCCCCTTGATGGAGTGGTCCCGACGGTGGCCTTCGCTGGTCTGCCCGATATTGCCGAGCGCGCCAGAGCGCTGTTGAACGGGGCGTCATCCAAACAAATCACTCAACTGGCTCACGATGTCGAGTGGATCATTGACCGAGGCCTGGCTTCAGCCAATGCGCAGGCCCAGGATGAGATGAGGCGAGAGCAGCGTAGCGATGGTCAATGGCTTCATGAATACATTCATGCCTACGGTGATCGGCCATTGCCAGATGAACAATTTGCGCATCGCCACCATGCGTTTGCCATCTTGACCTTGTGGCTGGTGGCCGATTGTGTGCTGGCCATCTCCCAAAACCAGATGGAATTTGCAGGCCAAAGTGCCATCGATGCGATGGAAGCACTGTGCATGGCAGAAAAATTGTTCAATGACCACAGCACTGAGCGCCTGTTCCAGATTTTGCTGCCCAATGCGGGAGACGAAATCAAAACGGCGATCAAAACAAGCATCTCACGCCAAGCCCAAGCTGCCGCCATCGAAAAACACAAGACCAATCATGCTGCGCGGTTGCGTGCCATTGAGCTCTACACCTCGCGTCACTATCCCAGTGTCGAGGCTGCAGCGCAGGCCATCGCTGTGCAAGTTTGTAAAGCACCGCGCACCGTGGCCAAGTGGATTTATGACGAACGCAAGGGACGCACACCCTCATTGACCGAAATGTCGGCATAGCTTGTCACTCCCTGTCCGCGCACAGGGAGCAGCCTGCGCGTAGCGCGTCTATCGCGCACAAAGAGCCTGCTATTCAATAGCGAGCATCCTCAATTCACCAGAGATGCTCACCATGAATCAGCCCCGTTCCCACCTGCCCGAAACCGGTTTTCTTCGACTGCCGCAGGTCCTTGCCTTGATCCCTA